>ERZ772956.994-NODE-994-length-20131-cov-8.217125_pt1 | contig 20131 bp, 19 predicted proteins | sample MGYA00580683_ERZ772956 | MGnify/ENA primary metagenome ERZ772956 (study PRJEB29015, sample SAMEA2738077) | human oral metagenome | biome: human oral; feature: human-associated habitat; material: saliva | place: China | collected 2212 ... | reverse complement strand
TGTAGTCACTATTTTTTGCCCCAATCTCTCCGCGCTCTTCACGTGTCGATTCGTCGCGGCGACCAGCTCCACCAAACAGGGAAATTACCTTAGTTTTCTCCGTCCGTGCAGACTTAATTGCTTCGAAGACTTTTAAGAATGCGTCCGGCGTGTGTGCATAATCCACAATTGCAGTAAAATCTTGCCCCTCATCGATACGATTCATGCGTCCTTCGACTGACTCTAGGCTGTATATACCATCATGAATTTGCTCTTCTGAAAGTCCGAGAATTAATCCCACTGCTGTAGCGGCCAGGGAATTATAAACCGTGAAAGTCCCCGGAATTTGGGTTTCGATTTTAAAACGTGGTAACTTCGTAGTGTTTTTCCATTGATGATTGATGCCACGCGTATTTGGATTTACGATATATTTCACGCCACTCGCCGATTCTTCCACTTCCTCGGCCTGCAACATTCCGTGCTTTATACCATATGTGATATAATTTGAAACTTTCGTGGCGAAGTATAACCAGGAGCCGTCATCTTCATTAATTACGCCCGCCTTCGCCATTTTGAATAATTTTGCCTTGGTGGCACGATAATTTTCGAATGTCTTATGATAATCAAGGTGTTCGTGGGTGACATTGGTTTCTACGGCAACTTCAATTGGCACTCCGAAAATTCGATGTTGCGCTAATGCGTGTGAAGTAACTTCTAGAACCAAAAATTCTGCCCCCTGTTTTTCAATCTCATTCATGCGATAATTCAGCGTTTCCGCATCCACGGTGGTCATATGTTCAATCTGTTCTTCCAGCTTATCTACACCCCAAGCCACTGTCGTCATCAATCCAGTTTTATAACCCGCATGATTCAGCATCTTCCAAATTAAAAAACAGGTAGAAGTCTTACCATTCGTTCCTGTTACCGCGATCACACGCATTTTTTTGCCCGGAAAATGATATTTTTCTGCCGCTAGTACCGCTTTCCCCAAATGATATGGAATTACTAGGCGATTATAATCCGGTAAATTATCCATCAAAAATGTTTTAATTTTCATAATACCTCTTTACTAAATTATACCACACCAGATTTTTACGATAATTAGCACTCAAAGCTTGACAGTGCTAATTTTTCGATTACAATAGATATATAACCATCAAACAGGAGGAACATGATACTACATCCATTAAGTGACCGTGTCGTTGCAAAAAAAGCAGAGCCTGCTGAAAAAACTGCATCTGGAATTCTTCTCGCTGGCCATCAAAACGAAAAACCAGCCTACGCCATCGTTGAATCCGTTGGTCCAGATGTAAAATCTGTCAAAGCCGGCGACAAAATTATTTTCAAAGAATACTCTACTACCGATGTAAAATTTGAATCTCAAGAATATCTCATCGTTCGTGAAGAAGATATTTTAGCAATTATTAAATAAGGAGAATTATGGCTAAGAAAATTTTTTATGCACAAGAATCTCGTGAAAAAATCTTGAGCGGTGCCAAGCAACTTTATGACGCTGTAAAAGTGACTTTTGGCCCTAAAGGTCAAAACGTGGTTATCGAGAAATCATACGGCAATCCAACCATTACCCACGACGGTGTGACCGTCGCTGAGGCCGTCGATCTTGGCAGTACCGAAGCTAATCTTGGCGAGCAGGTCGGCGCTAAGCTAATCAAGTCCGCGGCTCAGAAGCTTAATAAGGTGGCTGGTGACGGTACTACTACCGTTACTGTCCTCACCTATAATATTCTAAGTGAAGCCAATAAGCTGATTACCGCCGGTGTTAATCCGATGGAACTGCGTGCTGGTATCGAAAAAGCTGGTGCAGAAATCGTCGAAAAAATTAATCAAGCTGCTGAGCAAATCACCGGTGATAGCAAGAAAATCACCGAAGTTGCTACTATTTCCGCTGGTGATGCCGCTATCGGTGAATTGATTGCTGGCGTGATTTCTAAAATCGGTAAAGACGGCGTGGTGACTGTCGAGCCAGGTCAAGGTCTCGAAATGGAGCAGGAAATCGTCGAAGGTTTCAGCTATGACAAAGGTTATAGCTCTCCATTCTTTGTCACTGACGTGAATCGTCAAGAAGCGATTTTTGATAAGCCGCTCATTCTCCTCACCGACAAGAAAATTTCTTCTAATAACGAAATCTTACCAATTCTCGAAAAAGTCATGCAATCTGGCCGCAAGGATCTCGTGATTATCGCCGAAGAAGTTAGCGGGGAAGCTCTCTCACTCCTCGTCTTGAACAAACTTAAGGGTGTCTTTAATACTCTCGTTTTGAAAGCTCCTGCCTTCGGTGACCGCCGTAAGGAAATCTTAGAAGATATCGCTGTTCTCACGGGTGCCACTGTTATCTCCGAGGAACGTGGCATGAAGCTCGAAGACGCCGATCTTGATCTCTTAGGTTCTGCGAAGAAAATTATCGCTACTAAGGATGAATCGACCATTATCAGTGGTAATGGCGATAGCAAAGAAGTTAAGGCTCATATTGAATTGATTAAATCTCAAGCCAATCTTGCCACCTCCGATTATGACCGTGAACAATTCAACAAGCGTGCCGCCGCTCTCCTTGGCAAGGTTGCGGTGATTAAAGTTGGTGGTGCTACCGAAACTGAAATCGACGAGAAGAAGTATCGTGTCGATGATGCCGTGGCTGCCACCAAGGCTGCCCTTGATGAGGGGATTGTGGCTGGTGGTGGTGTCACCCTAGTTAATCTTGCAAATACCTTAGATGATTCTGATCTCGGTGCGAAGATTGTGAAAAATGCCCTCAAGGCGCCATTTATTCACATCACCGAAAATGCTGGTTTGAATTCTCAAGCGCTGCTTTCTGAGGTCGAAAAAGCTAAACCAGGTTTTGGTATTAATGTTATGCAACCAGAAAAAGGCTTGCAGGACCTAAAGAAGGCCGGCGTAATCGACCCAGCTCGTGTCACTCGTGAAGCTGTTCAGAACGCCATTAGTATTTCGGCTACTGCGATCACTATGGGTGCTCTCATTGTCGATATTCCAGAAAAATCCGAACCAGAAGCCATGGGTGGAGGCATGTACTAAAAGTGGAGAAGTTATTTACTTTTTAAAAACACGCTCTAGGCCGCTTGGCCAAGCTTATAGTTTTTAAAATAGCAAATAACCTTCTCCTAGAAAAAACTATCGGTCATCCGATAGTTTTTTGTGAAATTCTTTTTAATTAATTATCAGCTTTTTCGATGAGGTAGAGTAGTGCTTCGGCGCGCTCGGTTTCGTCAGTTAGACTTTTAGCGGTATCGTAGGCGGCAGTAATCATTTCTTTGTCACCAGTCGACTCGATCATTTGCTTATAAACTTTAAATTTTTGGTCAGGGTTGATTTTGATTTTATCCATCAAAGGATAAAGATCTTGCAGCATTTGTTTCTTTACGTCTTCTAATTTACTATCTTCATTTGCAGCTTCAGGGGTTACTGGAGCGGCAGTCTCGAGATTGATTGCTGGAGCTGCAGCTTCGGTATTTACTTCAGTAGTCGCTTCTGCAAGTTTTTCGGCCGTATTCTCTACGCCCAGATTACTTAAATCCATGGCTGGGGTGGTGAAAGTATTTTCCACATTAGTATTTTCGGTTGGCTCCAAGATTGGGGCTGGACCTTGATTGGTTAAATCTTGCATGACTTGTGAAGCTCCATTATTTTCGAAAGTTGGGGTTTGGCCAGCGCTATTCCCGGTAATAGTTTCTGTTGGCACGCCAAAAGTCGCGCTAGGATCAAAAGCCGGCATTGCGCTATCGGCTGGTGGCATCGGAGGAATGCCGAATTGATTTTGTATTTGATTTAGGTCGGCGTTATTGCCATTATCTGTCCCTGATGCCAGATCCATACCCACCTCTCTTTTAATATTTTACTATTTAATTAACTACCAAGATTTTACCATAAACACGATGAAAAAACAATTTTAAAATTAGCTTTTTAAGGTATTTAAATAAGTTTTTAATAAATTAATTTCAGTATTATTTAACTCAACTTCAATTATTGAAGCGTTATCTATTTGTGATTTTTTAATTTTTTTCTGGCAAATCTCTCCAATTTTTTTACTCACAATTGATAGTAGGCGACCATGAGAAAAAACAATAATTTCGCTATTTTGATTTTCTTTATAAGTATCAACTAAGAAATCTAAAAACCGTTCCAGAATTTCACGAATATTTTCTCCACCGCCAAAGCGAATTTCTTGGTCACCGGCAATTTGTTTCTTGGCAATATTTTGCATCTCTGGGTTATTTCGATCATCGGTAAAAATTCCGTAGTCAATTTCTTTTAGGTGATTATCAATTATAATTTTTGGTTTATTAACTAGGCCAGATTGTAATATTTCTGCACTTTCGACAGCTCGTTTCATTGGTGAAGAAAAAATCCGCATAATATTACAATTCTGGAAGGCCGGTATAATTTCCTGTATCTGATTTTCGCCTTTTTGGGATAAACTATTTTGATTATCCATAGAAAAATCCGCTGATACTAAACCTAGATTAGCTAAACTTTCTCCATGACGAATTAAATAAATTTTCATAAAATTGTTAAAATCATCATAACGCTTTTGTTTGGCAAATGTCCACCCCTATTCTATAATAAAAAAGACTTGTTAGTACATTACTAGTTTTTGGAAAATATGAAAGGGGGGAACTAATGGTTATTTTAGATCGTGAAGTTGTCGTTTATTTGGAAGAATCTTATTTAGCGCAAGCGGAAAAAGTTCACCGTTTACATTATAAATTACTTCAAACTATCGATAATGCATTATTGCCGTCGCAGGGAATTGCGCTGGATCCGCGTCGGTGTCATGAGGAAAAACTTTTTTCCGCCGAAGAACGCCACCAGAGTTTTAATCGTTTAGCTTTTTATCATGCTCGTTGTCATGAGTTCACGCGTCCACTTAGCCCGGAAACTAATTTTTCCGCTATTTACGAAAATCTCGCTCAGAGTGCACGCCTACTTTCTGAATTATATGCTTTTTATGAGCAATTTTTAATCAGAAATGAAGAGAAGGAATTATCCCATACGGAGCTGCCTCAGCAAAATCGCCAGCAAATGGAAGATCTCGATCAGGCTCGGCAGGAGTTAGCTCGGCAGCTAAGATATTTTTCGATTCAGACTACTAGCCTGGAGCCAGACATTAAGTCAATGCTTTTAGCTCGGCGTATTCCTATGGAAAAGAGTTATCGTTTGACCGACGGTATTCAATATCGACCGGTCTGTCAAACTATCCGCAGGCTCTTTTCTCATAAAAATTCTCAGCCAAAATTAGCAAAATCATCATTCAATAATCTTTCCGAAAATCTACCGGTGCGAGTTGGTCCCATGAAACCAGTGGACCGCAATATTCTTAAAATCATTGAATCACTCGCCTATCTCTCATAAAACATCGCTCATGCGGTGTTTTTTCTGTTATAATCGAAAAAAAGGAGGTTATATGTGTGGAATTGTCGGATATGTTGGAAAAAATAACGCTCAAGAATTCTTACTCTCAGGTCTTAAGCGCCTAGAGTATCGTGGTTATGATTCAGCCGGTGTGGCAACTCTTGATCAAAACCAAAAACCTACGTTGTTACGTGCGGTTGGCAAGATCGTTAATCTAGAAGCTAAAATTAAAGATCATTATACGTCTGATCATATTGGTATCGGCCATACTCGTTGGGCTACCCATGGTAATCCATCTGAGACCAATGCTCACCCACATCATGTCGGCAGCATTTTCTTGGTTCATAACGGTATTATCGAAAATTATAAAGCCTTGAAAAAAGAGCTCTCTGAGAAATATCAATTTAAGTCCGAGACTGATACAGAGGTATTGGCTGCTCTCATCGATAGTTTTTATCAAGAATCACATGATTTGCTCGACTCTGTAACTCAGGCGCTCAAACTCGTCTCTGGTACTTATGGCATCGCCGTGATGTCAGTTGATGATACTGAACATCTAGTGGTAGCTCGCTCTGGTTCACCTCTTGTCATTGGTGTAGGTGAACATGAAACTCTCATCGCCTCCGATGCTTCCGCGCTTATCGGTAATACCAAAAATGCAATTTATCTTAATGACGGTGAAGTCGCTCTCATTTCTAAAGATCATGTCGAAGTTAAAACTCTCGATCTTCAGCCAGTTTCTGTGAAAGTTGAAAAAATTCTCACCGATCTCTCTGCTATTCAAAAAGGTGGCTATGATCATTTCTTGCTTAAAGAAATTATGGAGCAACCAGACAGTTTGAAAGAAACTTTGCGTGGGCGCATCAATGCGAAGGAACATACCGTTCATCTTGGTGGCCCAAATCTTTCCGTCAAAGAATTAAAAGAAATTAAGCATATCATCTTGGTTGGTTGTGGTACTGCTTACTATGCCGCTAATACTGCCGCTTATCTCATCGAACAAGTTTTGCCTGGTGTCACCATTGAGCCGGTGATTGCTTCCGAATATCGTTACCGCCATGCTTATATTCCAGATCACTCGGTGGCGCTTATCATTTCTCAGTCTGGTGAAACCGCGGATACCTTAGCCTGTCTTCGTGAAATTAAATCTCAAGGTACCAAAACCATCGGTATCGTCAATGCTATTGGCTCGACTATTGCGCGTGAAGTCGACGGTGGTACTTATGTCCACGCCGGTCCGGAAATCTCTGTCGCCAGTACCAAGGCTTACACCTCTCAGGTGATTGCTATTCTGATGTTCGGTCTGACTATCGCTGAAGCCAAGGGTCTGAACGCTCGTCAAGTTGCTGCCTTAGTAGACGAAATTAGTCTTCTGCCAGAGGAAATCAAGCGTATCTTGCATGAAAAGCAGGAGGAAATTTCCAAGCTCGCCAAGAACTATACGAACTACGAACACGCCATTTATCTCGGTCGCGATGTAAATTATCCGATCGCACTCGAAGGCGCTTTGAAGCTCAAAGAAATTTCTTACATTGACGCTAATGGTTATCCAACAGGGGAATTAAAGCACGGCCCTATCGCCTTAATTGATGATCGTTTCTTCGAAGTCGTGATGTTGCAATCTGGCTTCTTATTCGAAAAATCCGTTTCCGGCATTCAGGAAGTCTTGGCACGCGGTGGACACGTCATTGTCTTTTCTGATACTGAGGTTGATCTACCAGTGGAAGGTGTGGTAAAAATTGATACTAAACTTCAATTACTCACGCCACTTCTCTTTAATCTTTTGAGTCAAATGTTTGCTTATTACTTAGCTGTTTATCGTGGCAATAACGTCGACCAGCCACGTAATCTCGCTAAGTCGGTTACTGTTGAATAAATAAATTTAAGACCCATCTCACTCAAAAATAAACTATGCAGCCAATCTGCATAGTTTTTTCTCTCTCTTCAAAAAAGCTTTCTCTTGGGTTAAAATAAGACTAATGAAGAAAAATTCCGATTTTATTTTTCGTTTATTTCTCATCTTAGGCGACATTATTGCAATCATCGCTTCTTTTGCTTTTGCCTACATGATTCGCACTAAACTCGACACCCGCCCATATTATTTTGAGCTTACTTCTATGGAATTTATCTTGCCGCTGGTTTTCTTGGTTCCGCTTTGGATTATTATGCTCTTCATTATGGGGCTCTATCGCAAAGATGTAATTTTTGCCAAATCCAGGTGGGGTGAACTTTACCGTCTCTTTGTCGCTTCGGTAGTTGGTATTATGGGTATTATTACCTTAGATTTTTTTATTCAAGAAAATCTCTTTCCTGTCCGTTTAATTGCGGTTTATGCCGTCTTTACTTGCTTTATCTCGCTCCTCTTTATGCGAATAATTTTAAAATTTTTCCGCAAGCGTTTTATGTTGCAAAAAATCGGTATCAAGCGGGCTATTATCGTCGGTAATTCAAAAAATACCACCTACCTAATTAATCAAATTCTCGCCTATCCTGAAGATGGTTACCGTTTGGTTGGCGTAGTAGCTGGCAGTAAATATATTCCAAAAGAATTCCGTCATTTCCAATATTCTTCTCTGAAGGACGCTTTGAAAGATCAGACAGTTGATGTGATTTTTCAAACCGATGAACGTCAGACTGAGTACGTTTACCGCCAGTCGATCAATCATCATCTCCTCTATTATTTCATTCCATCTGAAGCTGCACTTTCTCAGCATATGGGTCAGCTTGAGCTTATTGGTAGTACGCCAGCCATTTTAGTTAAGGTTACGCCACTCGTGGGTAACGCCCGCATTATTAAGCGCTTTATGGATATTATTTTTAGCCTTATCGGTATTATTTTGGCCTTTATTCCAATGCTAATTATTTGGCTTTGCCTCAAAATTTCTGACCCGAAGTCCAAGACTATCTATAGTGAATATCGTCTCACTCAATATAATCGCAAGTTTAAAATTCTAAAATTCCGTAGTATGAAGACTGCTTATTCTGGTATGACCCCGGAGGAAGCCTTTGCCAAAATGGAGAAAGAAGGGAAGATCCCTTCCGCCGCTGAGCTCTCACATCAATATCGCAAAAATGGTGATTTCTTAGCCAGCGATCCTCGCATCACGCGCATCGGTAAATTCTTGCGCGCCACCTCACTCGATGAATTACCTCAATTGTTTAATGTTTTACGCGGTGATATCTCTCTTGTCGGTCCACGCGCCCTAGTGCCAGGGGAATTGCGTAATTATGGTGACCGCTCACTTCTTCTTACAGTCAAATCTGGTCTCACTGGTCTAGCCCAAGTTTCTGGTCGTCGTGATATTAGTTTTGATGAAAGACGCTCTCTTGACCTTTATTACATCCAAAACTGGTCGGTACTCTTCGATTTACAGATTATGCTTCAAACCATTCGCGCCGTGATCTTTCAAAAGGGTGCCAAATAAATGGCTGAATCTAAAACCACCAAGTCAAAAATGGCTGAATCTAAAACCACCAATACAAAAGCCGCTAAGTTGAAAACCGGCGATCCAAAAATCGCCCTAGTCTGTGATTGGCTCACGGTGGTCGGTGGTGCTGAGCAGGTTTTAAGGGAATTACACCGCATTTATCCAGATGCCCCAATTTATACCTCTCAATATCGTCCAAAGGGAATCAATTGGTTTCTCGATGCCGAAGTTAAAACCGGTTGGTTGAATCTCCTACCAGCTTGCATTCGAAAATTTATCGCTCCCTTACGTCAGAGTTATTTTAAGCATCTTGACCTCACCGCCTATGATTTGGTTATTTCGGTCTCTGGTTGCGATGCTAAGTTCGTTAAAACTAAACCCGGCGCTCATATCTGTTATTGCCATGTCCCGACCCAGTACTATTGGGGAAAATACAGGGAATACCTCGAGGACCCTGGTTTCGGCAAATTGAATTTTCTGGTTCGTCCAGTTTTTCGCTTGATGGTGAAAAATCTACGCAAAAAAGACCTTGAGTCTGCGGCTCGCCCAGATTATTATTTAACCATCTCAGATTTTGCCCAGCAGGAAATCAAACAATTTTACGAAAGGGAAAGCACGATTATTTATCCACCTGTGGCTGTGGAAAACTTCCAACCTGCCGCTCCATATCGTGAAACAATTCAGTCAAATTGTCAAATATTATCACAACATAATTCAAAGAAAAAGCAAACGAAGATAAAGCTAGAAAACAACATAAAACATAGTAAAAGTCAAATTATCTCTGAGAAATCCGCTAGGGAACTCCCAAAAATTTTACAAAAACTTCCAGAAAGCTTTCTTACCCAAGGCTTTTATTTAAATTTTTCTCGTCAGGTCAACTGGAAGCGGCTTGATTTAATTCTCGCGGCTTGCAAGAAGCTCAAGCTTAATTTAGTTCTTATTGGTAACGGTGCGGCGCATGAATCACTAGTTAATCAAGCTGCCGGCTCGAAGCATGTGGTCTTTTTCGATGTTTTGCCTCAATCTGATCTCAAGGAATTTGTTAAATACGCCAAGGCCTTTATTTTTCCGTCTAATGAGCCTTTCGGTATTGCTCCGGTTGAGGCTCTGGCTTCTGGCTGTCCGGTTATCGCTTTGAAGCAAGGTGGCGCCATGGATTACATTCAGGATGGTAAAAACGGTCTTTTCTTTGAAGAGCAATCTGTCGATTCCCTTGCTCAAACTTTGAAAAATTTTGAAGCAAAATCCGCAAATTCTTTTCTTTCGCCTCAAGAAATTTCTGCTACGGCTACCAAGTTTAGTACTGAGAATTTTTACCGCAAAATCCGTCAATTTGTCGAAAAGGTCCAAAAAACGCCAAAAGAACCAAAATAAAACCTTAACCCACAGGTAAAACAATGTTAAAAAACCTCCAAACCAAACTTGAAGATCTAAATCAAAAACTCCTCCCCATCCACCGCGGTTTTTTCTGGGTACTTCCTGTCGTTCTCTTCTTTTCTTATTATCCAGTCATCCCACTTTTTTCTACCGAATCCTCCAATTACGAATTTTCCCTACCTCTGTTATGGCTACTTTTGATGGGTATTTTATCGTTGCCAATTTTTCTCGCCGACCTCTGTAATCTTATTACGAAAAAAACTCCACTTACTAAAGTCCCTGTGCAAATTCCTTTGATTTTGAGTAGTATTCCACTCTATTTTTCGCTCACCCTCTTCTGGAGCTCCAATAAATTTCGCGGCCTTATGACCGCTGGCATTATCTGGTGTCTCTATCTTTCCCTCTTGACTTTTTATAAAAATATTATATTAAAAAAGACACCCCTCTCACTCGAAAAGCCCTTTCTTTTGGGTGCTACCTTGGCTTCCGGTTTTTGTTGGTTACAAGCCATTTTGAATACCCTTAATATTCCGGGCGATCGAATTTTACTCTGTCTTGGTTGTACTAATCTCTCTTTTGGTTTTCCTCATCCCAATGGTTTTGCTATTGAGCCGCAGTTTATGGGTAACCTCTTGCTCGCTCCGGCCATCTTTTTGGTCTTTAGGGTAATCCATCCGAAAAGCCACCAAACCCGCAAAACCAAAATCCTCTACCTCACACTAGCTGGTTTTATTATTTCAACACTTTTCTTAATTTTTTCAAGGGGTGCCACCTACTCCTTCTTCCTGGCTGTCGCAGTAATTTTTCTTTATGAAATATTTCACACCAAAAAGAAACTTCTTGTCGCCTCGAAAATCATCTCACTGATCTTATTCCCTCTAATTTTCGTTACGCTTATTCAAGGTTTAATGTCGGAATTCGGTCCTACCTCTGATACGTTTATCGGTGGAGTTAGTCGTTCACTTAGTCAGATGACGCTCGGCCGCATCAAGATTCCTCTTCCCGAAGCTAAAAATCCTTCAACCACCTCTAATGAATCGTCTAATCTCTCACCTAACGATAATACTAATACTAATGCAAGTACTAATACTAGTGCTAATCCTATCTCAGATGCCCCGCTCTTTGACGGCTATATTACAGAATCAACCGATATTCGTGTCAAGCTCTCGAAAATGGGCCTGCAACTCGCCCTTAGCCACCCAGGACAATTTTTCTTCGGCTCTGGCCTCGGCTCCTCTGGTGTTGCCCTCTATCAAGCATTTCCGGAACTTGGCTCCACTAAAGAAATTACTCAAAACGAATATATCGCTATCCTAGTCGAGACCGGTTTTATCGGTATCTTGATTATTTTCTGTAGCGGTACTTGCGTATTTTATCTCTGTTATTCTCGCCAAAAACCTGCAAAGTTATCCCCTAAACAGTCCTCCAAGCAATCCATGAAAAAATCTAACTTTACCAGCTTAATCCCTCACATTACCCCGGCCAAACTCTATTTTACCTCTCTAATTTTAGCTTATGCCGGCTCTGTTTGCTTCTTCTCCGGCCTTCCTAATGCCTTGCATATTTACTTGGTTCCTATCCTCTATCCAGCACTTTTTGCCAAAAATTTTGAATTTTTATAAAAATATGATATAATACCTGTGTTACTCTAGTGACAAATTGGCTACGGCTAGTTCTTTGACAAGGAGTGTATACATGCTTATTTGTTACTTATTGACTCGCAAGAAAGGGAGGTGGAGTCATGAAATCTCTAGCGGAAGAGAAAATCGAGCTTGATGCTCTGCTTCAGGAAGTCAAATCTGCGAAAAGATTGATGGACGAAGCCGAGAAGAAGTGTAAGGAAGCTAACACCGAGATCGAAAAACTAAGGAAAATGATGAGCGATTTTGGCGGAGATGAAGTTGCAAAGCTTTACGATGAAACCGGGCAAATTATCACTCAGATCCAACAGAATTTCGAATCTCAAAAACAGGACCCAGCTAATCAGGATCTAAAAAAGGAACATCTTGATCTTATCAAGAAAAAAAATCAGCTGATCAGCGAGAAGAATGCTTATTACAACCCCAAGCTACACCCCCAACTCTGCAGGATTAGGGATGAGTTTGAGGAGACTAAGCAAGAAAAAATTACTTGGGAAAAAATCTTTTCCCAACGAAAGGAGGAATATAGCGAGAAAGACACCATCTATCAGAAGAAGAAAAGCTTCATTGAAAGCCTAACTTCCTCGGAAGATATTAGGATTAAGTCTTATCTCGATAAGTTACTTCATTTGTTTGGAGTGCCTACCGGTAGCGAATTTAAGCTAGTTTCTAGACAGGGTAGAATTGACCTCTATTATGGCGGTCAATGGCATCCAGACGGCATTAATCATGGTCATATCACCGCTATTAAAAATGAGGATGATTATGATGTGTCCTACCGCCGCGAACCTAGCTGCAATGTCGGCTAAAAATTTCAAAATGACAAAATTTAAGCAGTAAATAACTTCTAAAAGAGGCTAAGTTTTAGCCTCTTTTTTCATTTCTTCGTTATAATTAGAACATGAAAACACGCATCGTCTTCCCCGAATTAGAAAATCCCATTATTAAATCTGCCATCGAAAAAGCTCGCGAAAAATTTCCTGATTTTGAGCTAGTCGGTGCCGATTCTCTCGAGCACGCCTGTCTTGCGGTGAAAAATCAGCTTGCTGATTCTCTAATTGCTGGCATTGATTATTCCTCACGTGATGTGATTTTGGCTTGCCGTGATCTCATCGGGGTGAAAAATCCACGAAATCTCTTAAAGCCGACTTTTTCCGCTAGTTTCATCCTGGAGCACGAAAATGAAACCTATGTACTTGCTGATGCGGCTGCCTGTAAACATCCTACCCCTGATCAACTTTATGATATTGCCGTGCAGACCGTCGAAACCGCGAGTAAAATTTTCCCTATCCCGAAGGTCGCCTTCCTTAGTTTTTCCACCAAGGGTTCCGGTGGTCGCGATGAGACTATTGATTTGATCCAAGAAACCATCGCCAAACTGAAAACTTCTCACCCTGAACTCTTAGTTGATGGTGAATTACAGCTCGATGCCGCCATTAATCCGCGCATCGGCCAGAAAAAAGCTCCAGACTCTCCAGTTGCTGGCTTCGCTAATACTTTAATTGTTCCCGATCTTAATACGGGTAATATCCTCTATAAGGCCATGGAACAATTCGGTGGTTTTACGGCTGCCGGACCCATCCTTCAGGGTTTCAATGCCCCGATTTCCGATCTTTCTCGTGGCAGCACCGAAGAAGATGTCTTGAAAGTTATCGAGTATATGCTGCTTCTTACTAAGCACTAATCTTTGCGCCGCGTATCTCCAAGATGTATAATAGAAACTAGTTGAAAATGGAGTGTTATGAAAGGTAAAATCAAATATTTCGGTACTGACGGTATTAGACAAAAGGCAGAAGCTTTTACCCCCGGCTTTATTCAAGCCGTTACTCTCGGTATTGTCCGTTATTTAGGTAATGCAAAAGAAGATGAAAGTGGACTCGAACGTCCAGCTCGGGTCTTAATTGGTGGCGATACGCGTGAATCCACTGAGTGGATGATTCGTTATTTTGAGGAAGCTCTCGAAACTGTTGGCATCGATCACGGTACGGTGGGTGTTCTACCGACCCCAGCGATTAATTACGCTTTTTATGAAATGGGTTATGATCTGGCCATTGATATTACCGCTTCGCATAACCCCTACACTGATAATGGTATTAAAATTTTCGAACGCGGTGATACGATTGGCGGGCTCGAGGCTACCATGCCAGGCGGTGTGGCTTTTTCTGGTACTGGCACTAATGATTCCGGTGAAAATCTTTCTCATTTGGTGAAAAAATATCCTTACGGTATTAAACTTTCGCAGTCCGGTGTCAATGCGATCGAAAATGCCCTGGAAAATGAATCTGGTTTCGATGTGCATAGTCCGGAATTTCGTGAAGATCTTCATGAAGACGCTCTTTCGCGCTATCTTGACCATCTCCGCACTTATCTCGCCCAATTTGGTCCAGCTACCACTTCAGTGCGCCAGAAACCAGATTTTTCTGGGTTACGCATCGGTCTTGATCTCGCTTGTGGCGCCACCTCTGTTACTGCCAAGCAAATTTTTGAAGAACTCGGTGCCGAAGTTATTGCTATCCACGAGGACGCTAGTTTCGGTGAAAAAATTAATGCTGGCTGTGGTAGTACTCATCTTGAATCGCTCATTCAATTAGTGGAGAAAAAACAACTCGATTTTGGTGCGGCCTTTGATGGTGATGGCGACCGCTGTTTGATGATTGATCACGACGGTCAGATTATCGATGGTGATGATATGATTGTGATTTTGGCTAATTACTTAGGCATTCCTGAGGTCTGCGTTACGATTATGGCTAATAAAGGTCTTCTACGTTGGGCTGAAAAAACCGGCGTCAAAATCGCTATGACCGATGTCGGAGACCAAAATGTTTCCGCTAAAATGCGTGAAGATGGCATTCTTCTGGGTGGCGAACAGAGTGGGCATATTATTCTTCCGGGCGAACCAATGGGTGACGGCGTGCTTACTGCACTCGTAATTACTAAGATTCTTTCCGAAGCTCGTGAAAAATTCCAGAACGAAGATATCTTACTTACGAATTACCAGACTATTCAAGATGAAAAGGCTGGTCAAACCACCGAAAATCTTGAACGCACCCTGCCGACCTTGTCTACTCTTTGTCAAAATTTCCAAAAACTTCCACAGACTATCAAGAATCAACCAGTCGATAGTCAGACCAAGCAAGCTTTTCGTAACCTCACTGAAACTGCCCAGCAATTTATTACTACCGAAACCGAAAATTTGCCAGCCGGCTGGTCGATTAATATTCGCGCCTCTGGCACTGAAGATTTAGTGCGCATTACTATCTGGGGTGACGATGCTGAAGCTATTCAAAAAACTGCTGACGCCATTGCTGAGCACCTCACTGAAACCGTATTTGAATAAAGAAAGGGAATTATGGTTAAAATTGAACGTCTTAAACAGTATCAACCAGAAATCGCCACTCGTGTGCGGGAACTTCTGATTCAGCTTTCCCGCAGTGGTAAGGATAAGGGTGAAATCAGTCCAGATTGGTTCACGGAAATTGCCCACTCTCCTTATCATGATCTTATTTTTGCCGTCGAGGATGGCCGAATTATCGGTATGGCTTCGGTCTCCGTGACTTTTGGTGCAGGAATTTACAAGAATGCTTACCTTGAAGATTTTGTCGTGGATAGTGCCGCTCGTGGTAAAGGTGTGGGCGATCTAATTTTCCAGGCCTACGAAGATTGGGCTAGGGAAAAAGGTTGCAAAAATCTCGAATTTACTTGCGGTCATGGCCGTGAAGTAGCCCAGAATTTTTACAAAGCCCACGGCGCCGAAATTTACGATACTAACTTCTTCAGGAAAAAATTATGAACATTTTTATCTCTGGTATTTCCGGTACTGGTATGGGGCCACTCGCTCTTTTTGCTCACGATGCCGGCCATCAAGTTTTTGGCTCCGACCTTCACGAAGGCCCGATTACTAAGGAACTAAAAGCTAAAAATCTCACCTTTGCTATCGGTCCACAAACCGGTGATTATCTGGCGGAAATTAATCAGAATAATCCGATTGATTGGTATGTCCACACTTCAGCCATCACCGAGTCTCATCCCGAATATCAACGTGCCAAAGCTCTTGGTCTGAAAATTAGTAAACGCGATGAATTGATTGAAACCCTTGTTGAGAAACATCATCTGAAAATGGTGGCCGTCGCCGGCACTCATGGCAAAACTACTACCACGGCGATGTTAATTTGGCTTAGTCAAAAACTCGGCTTAAAGGCTTCTTATATGGTCGGCTCCACTCTCAGTTTTGCTCCCTCTGCGAAATATGATTCAGGTGATCAATTCTTACTCTATGAAGCCGATGAATATGATCGAAATTTTCTGGCTTTTCATCCTTGGCTCTCACTTATTACTTTTGTTTCCTATGACCATTCAGATATTTTTGCTACCGCAGCTGAATATCAAGAGGCCTTTTTGAAATTCGAATCCCAGAGTAAGCACCTCATTTTTGGCCCACATGCCAATCTTCACCACGCCGAGCTTCTCTCTGATAAATATCCAGATGTTGTCTTAATGTCGGATAGTGAATTAATGTTGCCAGGTGAAGCGCGCCGTCTCGATGCCACCCTCGCCATTAAAGCGGTTCAGCGAATTCTTGAATCGCTCGGTCGCGAGGTTAATTATGTTGAAATTATTCAGGCGATCAATCAATTCCCGGGTGTCGGACGTCGTTTTGAGCGCCTAGCTGACGGTCTTTATTCCGATTACGCGCATCATCCTGAAGAAATTCGCGCTACCATTAATGTTGCTCTCGAGGAAGCCAAGCGTACCCAGAAAAAAGGCGTGGTGATTCTTTATCAGCCACATCAAAATATTCGCCAGCACGAATTCTTTGACGAATATCAGGATATCTTTCATGGCATCGAAAAACTTTATTGGCTGCCAACCTATCTTTCACGCGAAGATCCTAAATTAAAAATCCTTACCCCAAGTGATTTTCTTAATTCACTGGATAATCCTGAAATCGGTACCGCAGTTAAACTAGACGATGTGCTTTTTGCCAAGCTTCGTCAAGATCTTGCCGATAATTACCTGGTCATCTTAATGTCTGCCGGTGATGCCGACCCATGGCTCCGCCAAAAGTTCTTATGATATAATTAAACTCAGTATGGGTGGTGTTTTGAAGCAGGAACGTCAGGAAGACAAGAGGAAGCGTTTTTTGACCTTCTTAAAACAGATTAAGACCTGGCAATTATTTTTAAGTTTATTGCCATTACTTTTTCTTTCCGCCACTTTCTTGCGTTTTGATCATCTAAAAATGATGGACTTAAAAACTAAGGTCGAAAAAGCTGACGAGGGTAAGGCTGCCGACGGCACCGACCTTCCACAGGCTGAAATCGATCAAAACATCCGCACCGCCCTGAAAAACCTGCGAGATTTTAGCTCTTCTCACACCATCGTGAATTTCGTTGAAAAAAATGGTCACACCACTCTGACCTTCGGTACTGGTCCAATTTATCTGGAGCATCAATATAATCGCCAGGCCACCGTTGCCTTACGTGAAGCCGAGTCTAAGCTTAGCCAAAATCCCGACGCTAACCCTAATGGTAATATCTTCGCCAAAGCTATGGAAACTTGTAAGCCGCAGGCTATCCGTAATGGCTGGGGCTGGAACAGTCCGGGTTATCTTAACTGTATGACTGGCGTGATCAATAGTTATCCGGCCACCGACAAACTCACCACTAATCTCACTGCCGATCTACCACCTACCGCGCTCTATCGCTATGATTTCGTGTCGCCGATTTGGACCCCAAGTCTCTCTGGAATTACGGTTCTACTTTGTGTCGTTATTATCATTACTATCGTGATTCGTCTAATTATTTTTGCCTTCCTTCGTCTTGCTCTTCTATTTTTAAAATAATTCCTCAAAAATTCCCTAACAACTTTCCAGATTACCACCCCTGTTAAAAGCATAAAAGTTTTCCCACCCCTATTTCACCCCCATAAAATCTCTTGACACTTATCTTTATCTAATCTAATATAAAACTATACTTATTTAAAGGAGGACAAATGGCCTATAGTCATAAAAACAGCAAGGGAATTACCTACTACCTACACAAGTCAGAAGTAACCCTTCGCGGTGGTAAGCCACAAACTATCTATTTCTTCACCAAGACTGAGAACAACCCTAAGGGTACCCCAGTTGATCTTCCAGAAGATCGCGTTGTCAACGAAAACCCACGTAACGGTTTCTTGACTCTTTCCAAGAAGAAATAATCTTCAAACGATTATAAAATCCCCTAAATCAAATTAGGGGATTTTTTATCGAAATAAATTAAAACTTAAAATAAAAGCTAAATCCTAAACAAGAACCTCATCCATTGGTGAAAATTCGAGTTGTCTCGTTCCTGTTTGTTCGAACTAAACTTCTGATTGGCGTGTTTTTGCTTCGCGATATCGCTATTAATCGGCAACATTACCATAGTCTCACCGCTAGCTTTTTTATCCTGTAATTTTCGCGCCATCAGTTCCTGATATTCTTCGGAAGCATAGTATTGATTTTCTAGCTTCATATTTGAAACTTTAAGTTCCATTAGTTGTTTTTCTTGCAACTTCGTATTCAAAGTCTGTTGCAGGTTCCAATTTTTTGTAATCGATTGCACGGAAAAATAAAGCAAAAACACAAACATCGTCGGTAGCAACAAAAACATAATTCGCTCTTTACTAAATAAAGAGTGTTTTACCCAGTAACGCAACTGATTAAGTTTCAGATGTAATTGAATTTTGTTATTTGTTTTCATAATTAGAATTCTCAAGAATATCTGGTGCCACCCTAATCCTTTCCCCTATTATAGCATTTTATGATAAAATAAAACTACCTTGGGGGCGTAGCTCAGGGGTTAGAGCAGGCGGCTCATAACCGCTTGGTCGTTGGTTCGAGCCCAACCGCCCCCACCATAAAGCTCCTGTGGAGCTTTATGGAACGGCAAACTTGCGAGCTGTGCGAGCAAGGAAGACGTACCATTGATCTCTAGTAGAGATTAATTGTAACGGCAAACTTGCGAACTACTTCATTCGGCATCCTTAGCCGATTTTTTATGCCGAAATCTAAAATCGCGTTATAAATTTTTCACCAATTCCAAAACACGATTTTCTCGCTCGACCGTATATTTTTCAATCGGTTCACCTTGAAAATTATTATTCGCCCGAATGGCTTCGTCTATTGACACAAATTTTAAGACAAATCCCAACTCTTTTTCGCCATCGTCCAGACTTTGTGTACCAATCTCATTCTCAGTCTCGCATAAATAATAGTAATTATATTGCACCAAAATCACATCTTTGTCGTCTTTTTGCATCTTTTGTGTTCGCAAAACTTCGCCAAATTCTCGCACTGATTCGGGCTTCAAAATCATTCCGGTCTCTTCTTTGATTTCTCGTTCCAAAGTTTTAAGGTGAGTCTCATCGCCTTCAATTCCGCCACCCGGAAATTTATAAAAATGATATTTCTCACTGTAAATCATTGCCACTTTGCCGTTTTGATCTAAAATAATTCCGCGTACCGACGGGCGATAAAATTTTTCTAAACTCAAATCGTAATCTTTTAGATCAATCGTAAAAAGTCGCTGCATAATTCTATTGTATCATTACCTATCATCAATACCTCACGAGTGCTTTTTGACAAAGTGATACTTGTCTGTGACTCACATTGACAAAATAGCATAAACATGATAGAATATAAGTACTAATTCAGTAGTGGATTAGATAGACCAACCCATTTTACGAATGTATCTGGGTCGCACGTTAAGAAGGAGGTATTCGTATGAATGCTAGTAAGAGTGTAACTTATTGTTTTGACATTATCAATGGGCCAAGCAAGAGTGTTTTGTTTGATTCGTGTAAGTACGTTTACGATATTTACGGTATGAGTCCGGAAATTGATATGGATTTTGCTATTTCACAGGAATATTTAAATCATAGCAATGACGCTACTAAGTTATGCCAGTCTCCCCATATTACCGATATTATGGTAACTGGAATTCAACATGAAGATGGTTCCGGTGAGAGCTTTAATTTAGAAGGCTACTGTCAAACAGATATAGATTATTGTCTGCAAAAAGATAATGTTCATTGTTTTAGGTATTACCGATTTTCAGCATATTATAATACCGGAAATCGAAAAGGAACTTTCACTCTGATTGCTAATTGAATACTTCCTTTATTAAATACCTATGTACCCGGGCGTTTAGTCCGGGTATATTTTTTTGATGTAGAAATCTAAGCAATAACCCCTTATCTACCTCTCGTAAGTTAGTCTATGGCTCTATTTTTGCACAAATTATTAAATATGTTATAATATAAAAAGGGGGTTGCATCTTAACAGGAGGTGATAGTAAT
>ERZ772956.985-NODE-985-length-20254-cov-7.692955_pt1 | contig 20254 bp, 14 predicted proteins | sample MGYA00580683_ERZ772956 | MGnify/ENA primary metagenome ERZ772956 (study PRJEB29015, sample SAMEA2738077) | human oral metagenome | biome: human oral; feature: human-associated habitat; material: saliva | place: China | collected 2212 ... | reverse complement strand
CGTAGGGCGAGGAGCAGTCCATGCGGATCTTGCCGTCCCAGTCCAGGGTCATGAAGGACCAGGCGGGGTCTACCTTGGGGTTGACCACGGTGAGGTTCAGGCCGTATCGCTCGCCAATCTCAGCCCAGTACTCAACCGAGGCACCACCTAGCGGGTCTGCACCGATGCGCACGCCAGCCTTGCGAATGGCCTCCATGTCAACCACATTGGCCAGGTCAGCTACGTACAGCTCACGGTAGTCGTGGCGGATTACCAGCTCACTCTTGAGGGCCTCGTCGATGGGCACGCGCGGCACGTTACGCCAGGCGCCGTCCACTAGTAGTTCATTGGCGCGGTTGGCGATCCAACCAGTGGCGTCAGAACCGGCAGGGCCACCGGTGGGCGGGTTGTACTTGAAGCCACCATCGCGCGGAGGATTGTGGCTGGGGGTGACAACAATACCGTCAGCTAGGCCGGGTCCGGAGGTGCGTACGCCCTCGGGGGTGCCAACGCCGTTAGCTACCAGGATGGAGTGGGAGACGGCCGGGGTGGGGGTGTAGGAGTCGCGAGAGTCGATAGCGACCTTCACGCCGGCGCCTACCAGCACCTCGACAGCGGAGCGCCAGGCCGGTAATGATAGGGCGTGAGTGTCGCGGCCCAGGTAGAGCACACCGTCGGTGCCCTGGGAGGCGCGGTACTCAACGATTGCGGCGGTGGTTGCCACAATGTGGGCTTCGTTGAAAGCAGTGTCTAGGGAGGAGCCACGGTGACCGGAGGTGCCGAAAACTACGCGCTGAGCGGGTACGGCAGGGTCCGGTACCAGGTCATAGTAGGCCTGGCGAACTTCTTCGACATTGATGAGATCTTCAGGTAAGGCGGGTTGGCCAGCTCGTTCATGCATGTCTGTAGTGTGGCACAGCTTACCCACAAAAATCACCCCATCACATGCAAATACATGTAAATACAGGCAAAATCATCCCTTCCCTATGATTTTTCCATGGGGTTTTATAGGCAACGGACGAAATGTCAGTTTTTGTGCGGCCCATACTGGCGCACCCACACTGTCGCACCAACACTGCCACACATTGGCGCACCCCACCGGCGCCAGCGCACCCCGCGCCGCAATACCTAGCCCCAACGCCCCAAACTAGGGCCACCCCAAACTAGGATGGACCCATAGGCACCAAGCCAGACTAGGAGGTCCCATGCCCACCGCAATTTCCACCCCTAACGCTCCCGCCGCCGTCGGCCCCTACTCTCAGGCCGTTTCTACTGGCGACGACGCCGGCGCCCAGGTTTTCATTTCTGGCCAGATTCCCCTAGTTCCGGCCACGGGACAGCTGGTCGAGGGGGACATCCAGGCCCAGGCACGCCAGAGTCTGACCAACATCGGCGAAATCCTAAAGGCTGCCGGCCTTAGCTTTGCCGACGTAGTTAAAACCACCGTGCTGCTGGCGGACATCAACGACTTTGTGGCAGTCAACGAGGTATACGCCCAGTTCTTCACCGGTCCGGCACTGCCCGCGCGCGCTGCTTTCGGCGTGGCCGCACTGCCCAAGGGGGCCCGAGTGGAGATTGAGGCCATCGCGGTTCGCCCCTGAATGTCGCGCTAGCCCCTGATCGCTGCGACTTGAGCACTGCAGCTTGCCCCTGATTGTCGCGGTTTACCTAAGATCAGTGCGCTTTTGGGGGTTGCAAGGTTTCTCGACGCCGTCGTAGCTACCCGCAAACATTTAGCGGTCCGGTTTGACTAAATGTCTACCGGACCACTTTTATGCCAAAAGTCCCAAAATTCGCTAGACAGTTGAAAGTTAAACAATCTAGACTCAAGTCATCACAGTTCAACCTGGCAGAAAAGCCAAACCCTTAAGACAGGCAGTCTGCCAACAAACTTTTAAACCTCTAGACACTGTCCAAATACTTAAAGGAGCACATCATGACCAAGATCGGTATCGTAGTCGGTTCCGTCCGCGAGGGTCGCGTAGGTGACCAGATCGGCAACTGGATCCTGGAGCAGGCCCGCGCCAGCCACCCCGAGGCCGAGTTCACCGTAATTGACCTGAAGGACTACGACATCCCCATGTTTAACGGCCCGGTTGCTCCCATGGTTCTGGGTGGCAAGTATGACAACGACGCCGTCGCCGCCTGGGCCAAGGCTCTAGACGAGCAGGACGGCTACATCTTCGTAACCAGCGAGTACAACCACACCATCCCCGGCGCCTTCAAGAACGCCGTCGACTCCATCAGCCCCGAGCTAATCGGCAAGGCTGTGGCTTTCGTGGGTTACTCCTGGGACGGCGCCATCCGCGCTGTTGAGCAGTGGCGTACCCTGTCCGCACAGTTCGACATGTACGACATCCGCGCCCAGCTAGCCCTGACTTTCCCCATGGACTTTGAGGGCATCGACACCTTCGCCCCCAACGAGCGCCGCACCGACGAGCTAGAAGCCCTGCTCTCACGCCTAATCGAGGTTAGCGCCAAGCTAGCCGCCTGAGTATCAAGGCAGCCTGAGCCAAGCTCGCCGCAGCGTCAGGCTCGCAGCAGCGTCAAGCTCGCCACAGCGTCAGGCTCGCAGCAGCGTCAAGCTCGCAGTAGCATCAACCTGGCCGCCTGAGCTAACTGAGCTAAACCACGCCCTAATTTCAGCGTCGGCGCGCAGCCTGGCCCGGCATAACCTTGCCCTAACCCTGTAGGGTTGCCTTATGTCGAAAAAGAGTCAGCGCCGCGCCCGCGCCCAGGCCAAAAAGGCCGCCCAGGCCGTACAGTCCCCCGCCAAGCCCAAGAAGGTTGAATTCGTAGCCCGCCCCTTCGCCGGCCTTAAGAATGAAGCTGAACTGGTCGCCATGGCGCAGATCATCCCCGCCGCCACCATGACCGTTAAGCTCAACGACAGCGAGCACATTCCTGCCGCTCACCGTGGCGCCACGGTTGAGCTGGCCACCCTGCTGCCGGATCTAACCCAGGGTATGCGCCGCGCCGACGACTGCTACCTGGTTGCCATGCAGACCACCAAGCACTCTGGTGACGCCTCACGCGACGTCGCCTACGCCCTGCTCAACACCCTGGAGCTAGAAAACAACACTGGCCTGCAGCTAAGCACCCTACCTGAGCCCGGCCCGCGCCTACAGGACCTGCTAGACGCCGACTTTGAGCCGGTTTTCCAGCTGCACGACTCTTTTGGCTTCTGGGCTGCCCCCGGCGAGCTCAGTGATGAGGAGCTAAACAACCTGGTCAACCAGTCTCGCGATGAGATTGTGGCCACCCGCCAGGTCCCAGGCGTGGAGCACGCCTTCTGGTGCCGAATGGGCGGTAAGGAGTACGTGCGCTGGGTGCGTGAGGAGGATGAGGACGCCTTCTTCAACGCCCTGGCCAAGGTGCACGCCGCCCGCGAGTCTGAGCTTAGCGACGACGGCGCCTCCCTGGGTTCCTTCCTGGGTGCCTTCCGCGCTTACGGCATTGCCATCCCGGTGTGGCAGCTTGAACCGGGCACTACCGCCGAGCAGCTAACCGCCCCCATGCAGGCGCTGGGTGCACGTCTTCAGGCCGCTTTGGCCGACGACGCCGCCTTAAACGCTGATGAGCGCCGCGCCAAGGCCGGCATCATTTCCCGCCAGGTGAACCTGTAAATCAGCGATTTTAAGGAAGCACCGTGACCCTCACCCCAGCACAAGAGGTTGCTCAAAAACTTGCCCAGCTGGAGGCTCACTCGCAGGCACCAGCCGCTGACGCCGTCGCTGGCACCCCTGCGCACACCGTTGCCCCTGCTGAGGCTGCCCCTACCGGCGCCGTCGCCCCTGCGCACGACGACGCCAGCAGCCAGCCCGGCGCGCAAGCCCAGCAGCCAGGCGCTAACTGCTGCGCCGCCAGCGAGTATCTGCCTGACCGCGCTGTTGCCTACGTGGTTGACCAGCGCGTTCAGTATGCGGATTATTTCGGTAAGCTGCCGGTGGCGGTGATTATCCCGGCCTATAACGAGGCTGAGCGCATCACCGCAACCGTGCAGGCGGCCTTGGCGATTGCCGGGGTGGAGCGGGTCGTGGTGGTTGATGACGGTTCTACCGACAATACCGCCAAGATCGCTAAACGCGCTGGTGCGGAGGTCATTTCTAAGCCTCACAAACGCGGCAAGGGCGCGGCCATGGGCTCGGGCGTGGCTTATTTGCGTAAGTCTGCCCAGCCGGGTGCGGACTATTTGCTGTTGTTTGTCGACGGCGACCTGGGCGCTAGTGCCTCGGCTTGCGAGGTGCTGATTGAGCCTGTGGCCAGCGGGCGTTGCTCTATGAGCATTGCGGTGCCACCAGCTTTTAAGGGGGCTGGTGGGCATGGTTTCGTGTTGGGCACGGCCCGCAAGGCCATCAGTGAGGCTACCGGTTGGGAGCCGCAGGCTCCGCTTTCGGGGCAGCGTTGCATGAACAGTTTTGTGTTTGAAGCTTGCAAGAATCAGCTCTCTAGGGGCTGGGGCGTGGAAACCTGGTTGAGTGTGAAGGCGCTTGAAGCTGGTTTCACTGTGTTAGAAGTGCCTTGCTCGATCACTCACCGCGTTAGCGTCAATAATTTGGCTGGGCGCTTGCACCGCCTGGAGCAGTTCCGTCAGGTTCGTAAAACTACACGTAAACTGCGTCCAAGCCTTGTCAGCCGCCTTTTGAGTAAGCGCCGGAGCCAAGCAAACGTAAACCAGGCGGCAGCTTCACAAGCTCCCTTTGAGCCTTACCGTATGCTGCGCCCCACAGCCTAAAACATGCTGCACCCCACGGCTTAAAAGCAGCCTGAACAGGGCTTACTGAAGTAACGTGCCCACCTCATGGCGCAGCCACTTTGAATCTACGTGGCTGCGCCATCGTTTTAGTAGCTAACCGCTACATCACCCGAGCATTTCGATCTGGTTCTGCTGTTTTGCCGGCAGTTCCAAGGACATCAGGCAGGCCAGAGGCACCAGCAAGAACAGGCTGTAAACCGCCATCGAGGCACCCGAATCATTGAGACCCACTTCCAGCAACAGCAGCACTGTTAGGGTGTCTAGCTGCAGCCGATACACCTCGGGCACACCCTGTCGACGCGTGGCGCGATAAAGCCGCAACCACACCACCACCACAAGGCTCACCACCACTAGGGCCACAACAATTTTTAAAACCATCAAGCCCATCTGGCCATTGGAGTCAATGAATGGGCCCACTAGGGCCTTAAATTTTTTGCCAATGCTAGCCAGGAAAGTGCCGTCTAATAGCTGCCCGCCAAAACGGCCCAGGTGGGTGGAGTTTTCCCTACGCAGCAGCCATTCCAAGATTGCTACGCCCGAAAGTAAACCAGCGGAAATAAGGCCGAGAAGCGCCAAAATACGTGGGTGCAGGCTGCGGCCGGATAGTTTCACTAGAGCCACGCCTAGTGTGGGAATTAGTGCCAGCGCCCCACCGAAGTCGGCACCTAAGAAGGGCGCGGCGTCGACAATTACCAGCAATAAACCAACCCCGGAAACTGCCAGCAAACTGGCGCGTAGGCTATAGCGGGATTTGAGCAAATCGGCCCAGGCCAGCAGGGCAATCATGGCCCCTACTGCACCGAAAGCAAAAGCCGTATTGGACACCCCATAGAAACGCCCCGCCACCAGCGCGTTCATGGTTAAGGGACTGTTGAAGGTGAGGTGATTGCCGCTAATTCCATCGCCAAACCAAATTAAACCGTTTAATGCTGCGGCAACAATAAAGCTAGTAGAGCAGCTCGCAGATTTTCGGGTTAGCCAATTAATTAGCGCGGTTAGCGCTAAAGCTATTAGTGCCGCGCCAGCAGTAGCGGTTACTACTTGTAGCGCAACAGTTTTAAAGGTATCTACTTCCTGATAGGTACTATCACCGATAGTGAAAGACCTGGTAATTATCACCAAATACCAGGGAACTAAATTAACTAGCAAATACCCTACAGGCAGCGCGGCAGCAAATACACTCAGACGTTGCAAGGAAAGCAGTTGCGTGCTGCCAAATTCTACAGCTTTTATGTTACAGAATCTGCGCTCTAAGCACTTACGCCGCCACAGCCACACTACAGCCAGAACGAAAATCACTACAATTATGGTATTGTAAACCATTACCGCACGTGAGGCACGAGCGTGTTTATCCTGGTTAATTAATGAGTGAATTAAAGCCTGGCGCGCGGAAGTAACTTTAGTTGTAGCGGAATTATCGGAGGAATTTTGCTCCTGCTTTAAAGTATCTATGCGATTACCGGCAAATACAGACTTATTAATGCTTTGCGAGTTTTGCGCCAGGGCTTGCCCAGAGGCGCGTTCAGGTGATTTAGCGCCATAGCGAGCCGCAATAGTTGTGGAAATATCGGTTAGTTGCACCAGGTTGTTTTGATGCGTAGAGGGTACTCGTATCTTTTCTTCAGCACCACTAGCACCATGTAGAGACGGAATTAACGCTAAATAAAGTCTGTCATCGCCGCCAGAAAGACTACTTTCAGCAGCAATTGAAACCGTCATGACATCAACACTAGAGCCATAACGAGCCTTTAAGATGCGTAATTTAGAGGCAATTTGACCCGCACTATCAGAAACCGCTTTTACAACAGTAACATCCGCTAAATCACGCTTTAACGGTTTTCCATCAGTGTAATAATATCTATAAGTCAGCGAGGGATCTATAGCAAAGGTGCAACCAGCCGCTTTTAGAGTTTTAGCTAGCGGAGAGTTAATAATGTCGCTATCGCGATATTCGCCAATGAATTTATCGCGTCGACCCGAAAATAGCATAGCTAGCTGTTCATTTGGGCTAGTGCCGTCTTTATGGCCGCGTACCACCAGGTTCATGGGCGTGGCCGGATAGCCCATTAGATAGTTTTTTGTGTCCGAGTCTTGGCTTTGTAAGTTTTGCCAGGTTATTCCGCCGGCAACCACTAAAATCAAGGGCTTAATTCGCGTTTTTGTACCAGCCCCGCACTTACCAGTTGTGTTTGCACTGGCGACGGCGCCCACTCCAGCCCAGTTTTGTGCTCTAGCTGCAGTTTTATTGCCAGCTATACCTGGCGCAGGCGCCACGGCGAAAGTTGCTGCACTAGCGCCACTAGAGAGCAGTAGCAAACAGGCAATCAGCCCGGTAAAGATTTTCGTAACTGCTCGCATCAAAGCCGCCACGCCGGCGTCGGCCCTACTCACACTGGCCTCACCAGCGAAAGCCACGCCAACATCTGCCCTAAAGGCGCCCTCCTTAAAGCAGTGAAAAACGTCCGCAAACCTCCTAACTTTATACATAATGCCTGGCCACCTGCACGGTTTCGTAACCGTAGCCGCCCCCAAACAGCATCGCGTGCACGATCAGCATGTGTACGCGGTGTAGCCCCACCCGCTCACTCCAGTAGGACTCTAGCGGCGACACGCTCTGATAGCCCTCATAGACGCTGTCTAGATACTGCTGCCCAAACAGGCCTAAATCAGCCAAATCAGTCTCCGCATGACCACCGTGTGCAGCCGGATCAATCATCACCCCAACTACCGGCCCACCAGCGAAGGCTTCCAGCCGCTGGGCGCTGGTCATTATGGCAGCTCCACCTTTCATTATGGCTGCGCCACCTTGTGGCTCATCAGCGGTTTTCTCGCTCAAAAACTCCTTGCAGCTGCGCGCCACATCCCCCACCGGACACCACAGCACGTTTCCGCTCCACAAATCCCCGTGCAGGCGGGCTACGGCTGTTCCAGCTTGGGTTAGCAGCTGGGGTTGGGAGTGATTAAAGTCCCCGTCACGTAGGCGTTCACAGAGTTTTTCGATCACGACGGCGCCCGAGCGGTCAATCGATCCGTTGTCGCGGGCCGGGGCCAGCATGGGCATGATCCGGTCTGTCGCAAAAAACTCGCCCCAGCTATCGGTCCAAGCCTCAGCCCGCAAAGGTAGACGCGCACGACCCATCCAGCCGTCACCTTCCCAGCCCTGCGGCGGTGCACCCCAGTGTGAGGCTCCAGCGGCGTGGGTGTGGGCTAGCGCGCGACCGAAACTGAAAGCGGCTTTAGGGGTGCAGCGCCTGTCATTAAGCTGAGGTTCTTCTAGCCACCCACGACCGCTACGCACGGGCACCACAGCCGCGCCGCCGTCGTCCGTGGCGTCAGTTAGCCAGCGCAGGCCGGTAGCTTCCAACGCGGTTGAACCGGGGATACCTCGATCGTCTTTGCGGAACATAACCAAAGCATAATGCCCGCAATATGTGCCAGTTGAGGGTTTACCTCGAAGCGGCGAGCGTTTCTGGCTTAGTTTCGACGGCGGTCACCCTAAATAGCTTCAGCTCTACGCTCATCACCAACGCCAGTGGCACTAGCAAGCACAGGCTGTAGCGCACCATCGTAAAGCCGGCATCGTTTAGTGCTAGCTCAAGCAAAGTCAGGGTAGTTAAGGCGTTGAAGGTAACCACATAACGTGCCGGCACATCTGGGCGTCGCGTAGCGCGATAGACCTTAATCCAAGCCAAAATCACTAGCGTCGTGGTTATCAGTGCAAAGATTAGCTTGGTGCTTGCTTCATCATCTGCCGCGAAAACTGGAGTCATTAAAGCGGCAAATCGTGCAGCCATAACATCAATGAAAGTGCCGTCCAAGAATTTCTGACCCAAATGCCCTAAATAACTGGAGTTGCTCCCAAAACAGCACCATTCAATAACTGCTATTACTGATAATAAACTAGCGCCGATTAAGCTGGAAATAACCAAGTCACGCAGGCGTAGGTTATGGTTCGCAAGCTTCAGCATGGCCACTACCAGCGTAATTGCCAAGGCTAGCGCGCCCGCAGCGTTATCGCCCAGGCTCGGCAGCCCAACGGTGACCACACCCAAGGTGCCAATAATGCCCGCCACTATCAGGGACGTACGCAAACCTCGGCGGGGTTTTAGCCAGCTGGTCAAGGTCACCAAAGCCAGCACAAAACCCACCGCACCAACGGCAAAACCAGCGTCAGACAGGCCGTATAGGCGCTGCGTGGTCAGAACACTTACCGCTAGAGGGCTGTTAAAGGCCAAGTTGCCGCCAGTAATACCGTCGCCTAGCCACAGTAGACCGTTTACTGCACAGGCAATAATGAAACTGACAGAATAATTTGCAAATTTAATAGTGACCAGTTCCAGTAGGCAGGTAAGTACCACAGCTATAGCTACTGCCCCCATAAAGGTCACTAAATGCAGCTTCGTTAAACCAACAATAGCCTGATTATCTTCAGGGATACTGCCGGTAACTATAAATCTGTAATCATTTGGTTCAACCCCAAATAGGTACCATGAGGTGGCGTTAAGTAGCAGGTAACCTACCGGCAAGCAAGCAGTGAACACTGCCAGCCAGCGCATGAGCAGCAAGTATTTCCGGCTTAGATCTGGGTTATCTGTATAGAAATCTAGTTTCGGGAACTTATTACGCCACACTAAGACAATAACCAGCATTGCTAGCACCACGCACAGCATATTGAAACCCATCACTTTTTGTGAGGCCTGGCTATGAGTGCTTTGATTCATTAAGAAATAAATTAGGTTTGTGCGCGCATCAGGTACAGTTCCCTCATTAATTGAGTACTGTTGGGCTTCCCAAAAGTCCACGCATTTCTCTATGGCCGACGAGTTGTCGACTCGCCCGGGAGCCTGCGACAATGCTTTACCAGTAGCACCCAGTGGCGGTTTTGCCCCATAGCGAGCCGCAATTGTAGGTGCAATATCTGTTAACTGAATTAAGTTATCGCGCTGCACAGAAGGCGCCTGCACTCGCCCAGTTTTGGCGTTCACATCTTTTAGGCCGGGCACTAGAGCTAAATATAATTTGGCAGCTTGACCATCTGAATAGTAGGTTCCGTTTGCTAGCGAGAGTAGCATTACGTCAACATTATCGCCGTAATATACGCGAATTCGGCTTAAATAACTGGCAATCTCGGTAAGTGGTACCGATGCGGCATCCACAACCGTTACATCGCTTAGATTTTGACCAAATGGACGCTCGGTCTCATAGCTACCGCCCACCCGGTACTCAGCGAAACTGCATTCGGAGGCCCGTAAAGTTTGCCCTAGTGGCGAGGTGGTTAGATCATAGTCGGCAGTGGTGTAATTACCTCCCCTGCCGGAATACAGCATGGCAAATTGCCCATTTTTACTTAGAGAATTAGCGCTTTTAGGAATTAGCAGGTTCATTGGTGTAGCTGGATATCCAGCTATATATTGTGCATATTTTCGTATTTCTGCGCCGTCGCCGTTCGCGCCAATGTTTTTCCCATCCAAAACGCCATTTAAATCGCGCCAGGTCAGGCCGTAAGTAACCACCATTACCAGAGGTTTAATGCGACTGGTTGCTGTGGCCCCGCAGTTGCGAGTGACCGCAGATCCAGCTGCTGCTTTGCTTTGGGCGCTCACTGCGGTGGTTTCGACAGTCGCCGCGTTGGCCCCACTGGCTAGCAGTAGGCAGGCAAGTAGTCCCACAAAGAGTGCAGTCAGCATTCTTGGCTTTTGGGCCCTCACGACGCCGCCGCTCGCCTCCGCCAAGTCTCGCGCCTCCCCCAAATCTCGCGCCTGCCCCAAGCCTCGCGCCTCCTTTGAGCCGAGCACCCCGCCGTCGTCGCCTCTAAACCAACGCAGCCCAACGCCCCCAAGCAAGTTACCTAACGTAACCTGCAAACTGCGCGAACTTCGATGATCCCTGCCGAACATAAAATCCAGCATAACGCCCATTTAGTGAGCCACTTGACGATTCGCAAAAACAAATCGGGCCGGGAACCTTTAAAAGCCCCCGGCCCAATCGGCTCGGTTTACGCTCGTCACGGCGCCGCCTCGGTTTACGCCTACTGCAGCGCCATTTTGGTTGCGCCCGCCGCACCCCCAGTAGCTCCGCGTCGCGCCGGCCACCCAAGCTAGCCGATTGGGGCAGCTACTCGATTGGGGTAACCACCATGCGGGTTTTATCCACATAGTCGCGCAGCCGCTCGGCAATCTCCTCGAAAGATTCCTGATGCACGGTGGAGGGCCGGTGAATCAGGGCCAGGCGACGGGTGGGAACGGGCTCGGCGAAACGGGCCACACTAACAGTCTGGCCTTCACCTGTACGCAAAGCCCCCTCGGGCACAACCGCTAGCCCGCCACCAACTTTGACTAGCCGCAGGGCGGTTGCCATGTCGATGGTGGTTGCGGCCACCTCATTAATGGGGATATTGCATAGCGCCAGGGTTTGGTCGCGTAGGCAGTTGCCAGCCTCCATGAGGATCAGCGGCTGGCGGCTAAGCTCGGCGGGTTTGACGTCGGTGCGCCCAACCCAAGGGTGGGTGTCGGGAACAGCGATTACCAGGTCTTCATCCCATAGGGGCTCACTGATAAAGCGCTCCATGCTCTCATCTAAGGCCACCAGGCCTAGGTCAATATCTCCGCAGGCGAGTGCATCTAGGATGTCCGGGGTGGTCATCTCCCGGAACTCGGAGATTCTGCCAAAATCAGCAGTATTGGCGGCATTAGGTACGCCGCTGGCCACAGATTCAGCCAGGTAGGGTGCGGCAGTGGGGATGATTCCCAGGCGCACTTGACCGTAACGCTCCTGGCTAATGCGACTGGCGGCCTCGATAAACCCTTCGGCGGCCAGCACTGCATCACGCGCGAAGGGAAGTAGGTCCTGCCCCAGAGGGGTGATTAGAACCTGTCGCGTGGTGCGCTCTATAAGGGGGCCATCAACGCGCTTTTCCAACGCGGAAATGGACTGGGACAAGCTGGGCTGGCTCACACCAAGTGCCGCTGCTGCGTCACCGTAGTGTTTGTGATCGCAGAGCGTTACAAAGGCCCTCAACTGTGAAAATGAGGGCATTGAAAGTGATGGCATCACTAACCCCCTTTGGTAATTTCGGCTAGGCGAACTTTGCCTGGCCGTGGTTGCGGTTAAGTTTACGCTGCATCCCCCCTAAATTTTCTTGAAATATAAGCGGAAAGTGAGGATTTATAAGGTTTTCTTCGCGCTCCGCCTGTGCTTACACTTCAATTATATATGCGCAGGTGAGCGGCTGTTTAGGGGGTAGGTGTTGCTCTGGGCTAAAATTTGCCGGGCTCGACGGCGCCCAATCGGCACGAAAGCATCATTTTACCTAGATAAACCGCCCTTCATCTGCTGTTTTTGGGCAAATTTTGCACTTAGCTTGCGGCTAATTCTTGGTATCTTTTCCGCATCCTGACGCCGTCGCCTGCCCCTTTTTGCATCCGCACCATCCCCACCTCACTGCGACCCCACACGAAAGCAACACATTCACCCGAGCTGCACCAAAAGCTACCAAAAGCCCCCATATCAATGTGACTCAGCTCTCTATGTGCCCTGCGACACGGTGACCATTATGTGAGCAGCCACGCTAGGTAGGTAGAATTCCCAACATGATCGATCTGCGCGCCTTACGTGAGAACCCCGAGCCTTTCCGTGCCAGCCAGATTGCCCGTGGCGCGGACGTGTCCCTAGTTGACCGCATCCTTGAAGCCGACGAGCGCCGTCGTTCATCGCTAAGCGCCTTCGAGACTGCCCGAGCCCAGCAAAAAGAAGTCTCCCGCTCTGTGGGTAAGGCCAGCGCTCAGGAGCGCCCCGCCATCTTGGCCCGCGCCAAGGAGCTAGCCGCCCAGGTTAAAGAGCTGGAGGCGCGCTCCAACGAGGCCGCCGTCGAGCTAGACACCTTAGCCCACCAGTTCCAGAACCTAATCGAGGGCGCCCCTTCCGGTGGCGAAGAAGACTATGTGGTGCTGCGCCACGAGGGCCCCGCCGTGCGCGACTTTGCCGCTGAGGGCTTTGAGCCTGCCGATCACCTGGCGCTAGGTGAGGGCCTGGACATTATCGACGTGCGTCGCGGCGTTAAGGTTTCTGGCTCGCGCTTCTACTTCCTAAAGGGTTGGGGTATGCGCCTGGAGCTGGCGCTAATGACCGCCGCCCTAGACACCGCCGTCAAGCACGGCTTCACCCCGCTAACCACCCCCACCCTGGTTACCCCCCAGATTATGGGCGGCACCGGCTTCCTGGGTGCACACAGCGACGAGATTTACTACCTGCCCGCCGATGACCTGTACCTAACCGGTACTTCTGAGGTGGCCCTGGCCGGTTACCACACTGACGAAATCTTGGACTTAAGCGCCGGCCCTAAGCGCTATATGGGTTGGTCTACCTGCTACCGCCGCGAGGCTGGCGCCGCCGGTAAGGACACGCGCGGCATTATCCGCGTCCACCAGTTCAACAAGGCTGAAATGTTCTCCTACTGCCGCCCTGAGGACGCTGTAGATGAGCACCAGCGCCTGCTGGCTATGGAAGAAGAGATGCTGGCCAAGGTTGAGCTGCCTTACCGCGTGATTGACACTGCCGCCGGTGATCTGGGCTCCTCCGCCGCCCGCAAGTTCGACTGCGAGGCTTGGCTACCCACCCAGCAGCGCTACATGGAGGTCACCTCCACCTCCAACTGCACCACCTTCCAGGCTCGCCGCCTGGGCATCCGCGAGCGCCGCGAGAACGGCACCAGCCCCGTGGCCACCTTGAACGGCACCTTGGCCACCACTCGTTGGATGGTTGCGATTTTGGAAAACCACCAGCTGCCGGACGGCTCCGTGCGTGTGCCTGAAGGCCTGCGTCCTTACCTGGGCGGCCTGGAGGTTATTGAGGCTCCTGCCGGCGCATGAGCAAAATCGCCGCTTCCGGCATGCCTATCACCCCTGAGGGTGAGTTGAGTGCTGCGGCCGCTGCTGCGCGCGCTAATCCGCTTGACGACGCCGCTTTTGGCGCTGCTGTAGCGGATATGCGCGCCCAGTTGGCGGCCTGGGCTGGGGGCGGCGAAGGCTCTGCTTTGCCGCCACTTGACCGCTCTACCCTGCTGGCTTTGGACATTGACGGCACCATTTTGGACATTAACGGCCAGGTGCCCCCGCGCACCCGCGCCGCCGTCGTCGCTGCTGCCCAGGCGGGCGTGCAGGTAGTCCTAGCCACTGGGCGCGGTATTGAGGCAGCCCTGCCGGTGGCGGATTTCCTGGGACTAACCCGGGGCTGGATGGTGTGCGCCAATGGGGCGCTAACCGTGCGTCTGGACCCCAAGCTGAAAGGCACGCCGTCTTTACCCGGCGGCTACGAGATCACCAATTCGGTTACTTTTGACCCCACCACCGCCATTGGGCGTCTGCATCAGGTACTGCCCGAGGCTATTTTTGCCGTGGAAATGCCGGGGCGAGGCTTTTTGACCAGCGCCGACTTCCCGCCTGGGGAGCTGATTGAGAACACCACCACGGTGCCGCTGGAGCAGCTGTCGAGCCAGCCAGTTAGCCGCGTGATTGTGCGCGCCCCGGGGATGGCGCTGGCTGATTTTGAGGTGGCGGTGCGTAGCGCCGGGCTGCACGCGGTGGAGTACGCCATTGGTTGGACGGCTTGGCTAGACGTCAACGCCGCCGGGGTGTCTAAGGCCAGTGCGCTGGATGCCTTGGTTTCTGGCCTGGGGGTTAAGCACACGGTTGCTATGGGCGACGGCGCCAATGACTTAGAGATGCTGCGTTGGGCTGACCTGTCGGTGGCTATGGGTAGCGCCCCTGCGCGCGTCAAAAACGCCACCAGCGTGGTCACCAAGCCAGTGTGGCATGAGGGGGCGGCTATCGTCTTGGCGGCTCTGTCCCGCTAAACCTGCTTTGAGCTGGTTGTAGACTGTGACCAGGACTTAGCGAAGGAGCTTTATGCGTGCCGGCACCTATATCAAGTACGTCGCTACTTGCCTCCCCACTGCCCTGATTGGCATCGGCATTTTTCTGGCTATTTTCCGCGCCAACCCACACCTGGGCCTCTATAGCGGCATTGCCGCGCTGATCGTGTGGGGGCTGACTATGGCGGGCTTGGCGCGAGCCTTGCAGGAAGTGGGTGACCTAGTGAAGGTGGGGGACGACGTCGTCGCCAAAGCGGACCAGGCCAAAACCAGCACCCCGGGTAAAACCAAGCAACGCCAGGGCGACGCCGCCAAACCCGTCCCGCACAAAACCAGCGCCCCGGGAAAAACCAAGCAACGCCAGGGTGAGGCCACGGCCAGCAAAACCAAGGCCGCCCCGGATGAACCCGAAGCGGCCTTGAGCGGCAGTTGGTTTAAACGCCGCGAGCGCGGTTTCCCACGTTGGATCCCTTACCTATTTGACCTGGTAGCAGCCATTCCGACGGCGGCAGGGCTGGTAGCGGGGGTGGCTTTCTTTAGCGGACAGAACGCTTCCCTGACCACCATGGCGGCCCTAATGCTGACCTGCATCCTGTACGTGTCCTGGCGTCAGCAGGCCTTCAAAACCGTCTAGCGGCGGCTTGCTGCTGGCCCGGGCGTCAGCAGGCCTTCAAAACCCTCTAGCGCAGGGCTAGAACTTCACCTCACGCTGGCTGGGCGTGGCCGAGTAGATCTGCTTGCCGGCGCGCCACGAGCCCAGCACCGGCGCACCAAAGCTGAGGGCGTGGAACCAGTCGGGGGCGTCAAGCATGATGAAGTTGGCGCTGTTACCCACCTGGATGCCGTAGTCACTCAGGTTTAGGGTGCGTGCGGCGTTGTGGGTGATGAACTTGTAGGAGTTAAGAATCTCAGCCCGTGACATCATCTGCGTGGTGTAAAGCCCGTTGAACACCACGTCACGCAGGTTGCCCGTGCCCATAGGGTTCCAGGGGTCCTCAATGTCGTCTTGACCGAAGGAAACGTTGATGCCAGCGTCAGTTAGTTCCTTGACGCGGGTGACGCCTCGACGCTTGGGGTAGGTGTCCATGCGGCCTTGCAGGTGGGTGTTGACCAGCGGGTTTGACACAAAGTTGATACCGCTAAGTTTTAGCAGCCGCAGCAGGCGGATGAAGTAAGCATTGTTGTAGGAGTGCATGGCGGTGGTGTGGGAGGCGGTGACGCGCTCGCCGATGCCGGCCTCTAGGGCGCGGGTAGCTAGGGTTTCTAGGCCGCGTGAGGCTTCATCGTCGATTTCGTCGCAGTGCACGTCCATGAGCAGGTCAAACTCTTGGGCTAGCTCCACCGCATAGTTCAGTGATGACACCGAGTATTCGCGGGTGAATTCAAAGTGCGGGATGGCGCCAATGCAGTTGACTCCCATTTGGGCGGCGCGGCGCATTAGTTGGCGCCCGTTGGGGAAGGATTCGATGCCTTCTTGCGGGAATGCCACGATCTGCAAGGTGATGGTGTCGGCAATTTCTTCACGCAGGTCAATTAGGGCGCGTAGGGCGGTCAGTTCGGGGTCGGTGACGTCCACATGGGTGCGTACGTATTGCACACCGAAGCTGGCTTGCTGGCGGATTGCGGCCAGGGCGCGCTCGTAGGCGTCAGCGTAGGTGAGCGACTTTTTGCGTTCGCTCCACACTTCGATGCCTTCAAATAGCGTGCCGGACTCGTTGTAGCGCGGCTGCCCGCTGGTTAGCGCCGAGTCTAGGTGCACGTGGGATTCAATGTAGGGCGGTAGCACTAGCCGCCCGCCGCCGTCGACGATCTGCTCCCCGCCCTGCGCTTCTAGGCCCGCCTCAAGCTGCGCAAACTTGCCGTCCTTGATGCGGATGTCGGTTAGCTGGGGGGCGTTTTCGATGCGTACGTTTTTAATTAGTAAGTTCATTTTCTTCCCTTTCGTTGGTTTTTAGGGCCGACGACGCCGCCCGCCCTGTGGGGACGACGTCGCCGTTTAGTTGGGCCTAGCCCCGGCCAGAGCGGGCCGGGCAGGCATCCCAAGCCGAGCCGGCGCCCCAAGCCGGGGCCGGCGCCCTGAGGCGGGGTGCCGTCTGTAGCTCCGGCTAACTTGCAGCCCTGGCCACTAGCGCCGGCGCAGCCGACGCCAGCACAATTACAGGTCCTGCGGCTCACCCACAGTGAAGTCCAGGCCCAGGGCGTGCTCCAGGGCCGTACCACCCAGGTACACCACCACCGTGGTCACCATGGCGTTAATGGCGGGAATACCTAGGTCTTTAACAAACCAACCCACCAGGGCCCCGGCCAGGATAGACAGCACCGGCACCCACTTAAAGGCCACGATCCCGGCGCTGTAGGAGCGGCGTCGGGCAAAGTAATCCACAATCAGGACCGTGCCCACGGGCGGCAAAGTGGCGTTCAAAATGTTGAGCCAACCCACAAAATTGTCGTACAGCCACAGGGCAGCCAGCGTGCCCAGGATGCCGGCCACCAGCACCAGCGGCTTCTTGGGGATCTTGGTGATGTTGGCGTAACCCAAACCGGTGGTGTACAGGGCGTTGTTGTTGGTGGTCCAAATGTTGGCACCCAGCACCACAATGGCGGGAATGGCCAGGCCCTGGGCGATCATCACGTAGAAAATGTCGTCTTTGCCGGTAAACGCGCCGCCTACCGCACCGAAAGAGAACATCAGGGTGTTACCCAGGAAGAAAGCCACCACGGTGGTGATCACGGCGGAGGAAGTGGATTTAGCGAAGCGGGTGAAGTTAGGGGTGGCGCTACCGCCAGAAACGAAGGACCCCACCACTAGGCCCACGGCGCTAACCACACCCATGCCGGTGCTTTTAGCGAAGATGGCAGACAGCCCACCGCCGTCGGCAGTGGCGCTAACCATGGAGTAGGTGCCCAAAATAGCGATCAGGGGCACGGAAATGAACGAAACAATTTCAATTGCTTTAATGCCGTAGTAGGCGCTGGCGGTCATCAACCCACCAGCAATAATCACAATCACCCACACGTTTACGTGCAGCAGCTCGGCGGTGGGTTTAGCGAACATGGCCACGCCCACACCAAACCAACCCATCTGGGTCAGGCTGATCAGGGCTGAAGGCAGGAATGAACCTTTAGTTCCAAAGGTGCGCTGGGACATCAGGTCGAAACTCAAACCGGTTTTAGCGCCGATATAACCCAGCGCGCCGGTATAAACCGCCAAAATTGCGCCACCAATAAGCACAGCCAGGATATAGCCGTTTAAATTTAGGCCCTGGCCGAGTTTGGCGCCCACGCTCATGGAGGCGGAGAAGAAGGTAAAGCCCAACATAACAAAACCGACGGCCCAAAATGACCGTCGGCTTTGTGTGGGAACAGCTTCGAAGGAATAGTCTTCGTCAATGGCACTAGAGTGCTGGGAAATGAGTGCGTCTAGATCTTGTGCAGAATTTGCCGCGTCAGCAGCTGCCGGGGCGGGTGCGCCGGAACCGGGTGCACCGGAACCGGCAGATGCGCCGGAGCTAGCAGACGCACCGGAACTGGATGCACCGGAAGATGATGAGGCTGCGGCCGGGTTGTGGCCGGAATGAGACGAGCTCATGGGTTTCCTTCCAGAAAGTAGCCAAAATCCACGGTAGGTTACTGGTTAAATTTAGGCTGATTCAAGGCTTTAGGCACTAAAGCTTGCCAAATGTGCATAAAGCTACTTTCCGGACTGGTTTTGACGGTAGGCTGTGGCTAGCAGGCGCCATAGTGGGGGCTGCTCAAGCTCGCTGCCTTGCTGCTTTGTTGCCTTGGTGGCGCTTTTCAGCCCACGCGCGCCGCTAACACAAGAGTCGCTAAGGCAAGTTTTATCTGTACCAGGAGGCCGCGATGGCGCTGCAATGGATTGGTTCCCCCGAACACACCCGCTGGTTGGGTCAGCACACTCAGGCTTTGCTGGATTTTGCGCGCCGTAGCCGGGTGCCCGGTGGTTTTGGCTGGATCAGTCCCGACGGCGTCGTTGATTCTTCCCGACCGGTAGAGCTGTGGATTACTGGGCGCATGACCTATGTATTTAGCGTGGGCGTGCTGTTGGGTGTGCCCGGGTGCCGGCGCTACGCCGATCACGGGGTGCAGGCGTTAACCAACGCATTTTGGGATGAAACCAATGGGGGCTGGTTTAGCGCCATTGAGGGTGAGCTAGATGAGGATGGCCACGGCCGTCCAGCCCCCGGTTTTACCCGTAAAGAGTGCTACCAGCACGCTTTTGTGTTGCTGGGAGCGGCTACGGCCCTGGCGGCGGGGCGTCCGGGGGCGGCGGCCCTGCTTAAGCGGGCCCTGGAGGTGCATGAGCGTTACTTCTTTGACCACTCCCAGTCCATGCCCACCGAGTCTTATGCCCTAGATTTCACTGACCCGGAGGATTACCGGGGTATTAACGCCGCCATGCACACGGTGGAGGCCTACCTGGCTATTGCGGACGCCACCGGTGATGACCGTTGGCTGGAGCGCGCCCTGGGGATTGTGGACTTTGCTATTAACCAGCAGGCCCGCGCCCACGGCTGGCGTATCCCTGAGCACTACAGCACCACTTGGGTGCCGGATCCTGACTACAACATTGATGAGGTAGCCCATCCCTTCCGCCCCTTTGGTATCACCCCCGGTCACGGCCTGGAGTGGGCTCGCCTGACAGTGCAGTTGCGGGCGGCTTTGCTAGAGGTTGGTTTGGAGGCGCCGGATTGGATGCTGCCGGCTGCTTTGGAGCTGTTTACCCGTTCGCGCGCTGATGGTTGGAATCGCGACGGCGCCCCCGGCTTTGTTTACACCGTTGATTTTGTGGGCACACCGGTGGTGCACGAGCGTATGCACTGGGTGGCTTGTGAGGCTATTAGTGCCGCAGCTGCCTTGCATTGTGCGCTAGTTAACGAGCCAGTGCCGTTGGCCGCTAAGGCCACCAGTATGGCCTATTTGGAGCACGCCTACCGCAGTGCTTGGGATTACTGTGAGCAATACATTATTGGTGGCGGCGACCCCTTTACCCGCACTGAGATTGACCCGCAAAATGTGCCATTAGCCCAGGCTGGGGCCTGGGTGCATGAGCTGGATCAGGCCAACCAGCCCTCCACCCGCACTTGGGCTGGCTACCCGGATATTTACCACGCCTTGCAGGCCACTTTGATTCCGCGCGTGCCGGTGTGGCCGGTACTACCCGGCGCACTGCGAGATGGCCTGTTAGACCGTTAGTAGTGCGTGATAAAGTTACGCGTGCTGACCGCCGGAAACGCATAAGGATCTGTGGCGTTTGTGGAGGTCCAGCTGGAGAGGTGACAGAGCGGCCGAATGTGACGGTCTTGAAAACCGTTGTGTCTGCAAGGGCACCAGGGGTTCGAATCCCCTCCTCTCCGCCAGCCGGTTTAAAAATCGCTTTGCTAGAGAGAGATTTTTAAGTTAGGCTTAGTCGCGGTCGTTGACCGTTTGGAGACGTCGCATAGTGGCCTAGTGCGCCTTCCTGCTAAGAAGGTTGAGGTTGATAGCCTCTCGCGGGTTCAAATCCCGCCGTCTCCGCCACCAAACCCCGCCTCGGCGGGGTTTTTTGTTGCCCATACCCAGGTTTGTTGCCAGCGCCGGGTTAAGGGTCAAAATGTGTGTCTGGCTCGGCGTGTCGCGGGGGTTAGATTTGG
>ERZ772956.981-NODE-981-length-20306-cov-5.463039_pt1 | contig 20306 bp, 18 predicted proteins | sample MGYA00580683_ERZ772956 | MGnify/ENA primary metagenome ERZ772956 (study PRJEB29015, sample SAMEA2738077) | human oral metagenome | biome: human oral; feature: human-associated habitat; material: saliva | place: China | collected 2212 ... | reverse complement strand
AAAATTTCTTCTTTGTATTTAAAAAAAATTAAAAAAAATCAACATTCAAAAAATAAAATAAATAATTATTATAAGAATAAAAAGACTGGAATAGAAAAGAGGTATTATATGAAATTCAAAATATATGATAAAGAAGAAAAAAGATATTTAGAAAATGAAGATAATTGTGAATATGTTGTAGATATGAACGGAATTTTGTATAACACTAATCCTTGTTGGAATTGTGAAACAGATTCAGATGATTATAGATTAGAAGAGATGGATAAAAAGAGATATGTTGTCGAATGGGAAATAGAAGATGAAGAAAAAATAAATTAAAAGAGGTAAATTATGGAAAATAATAGTTTTTATATATTAGGTAGACATGATAATTTTTGGGAGTCAACTTGTGAAGAACATTTTTTTGAAAATGAAGTTAATCTTTACAAAACTAAAGAAGAGTTGATAGAAAACGAAATAAAAAATGATTATAAAAAAATTCCAGAAACTATTTATTTTTTATGGAATATTGAAAAAACACGACAAAAAGGCAGAATAATTTTTTATAAAATAAAGAAAAGTGAAAACTATTTCCCATTTATAAAAGATAAAGTTTTACATTCTATAATGGGAACAAAGATAGAAAATGGTGAAAAATTTTATTTTAAAGATTTCAATGTTTATGCAATAGAAGATTTGAAAAAAGATGTTGTTTTAAAAAAATATATAGATAATGAAGAAAATATTGTAGATAAAGGTGATAATATTTTAGAAATGTATTTTGATTTTGAAAAATTTGAAAATTATGAAGAATTTATTGGACGAATAAATGCAAGAATAGATACCTTTATATTAGATGAAAAAGAATTTGATGATAAAAAAGTAAAGTATATTAGATCTTACGGAATAGAAGTTAGAAATAAAAGACAATGTAAAAAAGTAATTAAAAAATATAGAAAAGTTTTAACAGACAATTTTATAAATGAAAATAAAACTAAAAGAATTTATTTTTGGGATAATTTAAAAAGTATATTTAGATTATAAAGTAAAAAAGAAAATTATAAGGGGTGTTTTAAATTGGAAATTAAATATTTAGTTAGATGGGTTGGTGGAAAAAACAGATTAATTCCAGAAATCGACAAAAGAATACCAAAAGATATAAATATACAATATGATACTTATGTTGAACCATTTGTTGGTGGTGGAAGTGTTATGTTTCATATTTTAAATAACTATAATTTCAAAAAGATTTATGTGAATGATAAAAACAAAGAATTAATTAATCTGTATCTAGCAATCAAAAATTTTCCCAAAAAAATGGTTGATAAAATTGAAAAACTTGATTTAAAATATTTAAGTTTAGATGTTAGCAAAAAAAAGGAAATGTATCATTTAATAAGAAATTATTATAATCGAATAAAACTAAAAGATAAAAAAATTAATTTAGAAAAAGCGAATTTATTGATGTTCTTAATGAGAATGTGTTTTAATGGAGTTTATAGAGTTAATAAAAAAGGTGAATTTAACACTTCGATAGGAAGTTTTTTAACAAGAAGTTTTAGAAAAATAACGAAAGAAGAAATATTTGCTATATCAGAGCAATTAGAAAATGTATTTTTTTTTAGTAAAGATTTTTCTGAACTTGAAGATTTAATAAATGATAAGACTTTTTTTTATTTAGATCCACCTTATTTACCAGAAACAGAAAAACAAGAGCATATAAGATATACACCAGATGGATTTTCAATAGGTGAACAAAAAAGATTAAAAGAATTTATAGATAAGATAAATTTAAAAGGTGGCAAATTTATTTTAAGTAATTCAGATACAGAAGATGGTTTTTTCTATAATTTATATAAAGAATATGTAATTGACAAAGTTAAAATTAAAAGATTGATTAGTGGAAAAAATGAATTTAGGAAAGAAATAACAGAACTTATGATAAAAAATTTTTAAAAAAATCTTGCTTTTTAAAAAATAAAATGGTATAATACAAACATCTAAACAAAAATCCAATATAATAGTTTTTTCACAAAAAAACTTAGATACTTGTGTAAAAAAATTCTTCCGATCCAAAAAAAGGCATTTAAAAAATGCCTTTTTTTCATTTAAAATAAAAAATTTTCTTTTTATAAAAGAGCGATAATACGATGCTTTTATAAGTATTTTAACTTGTTTATATGGTATAGTAGTACAGTTAGAGATTACTTTATTTTTTCGGTGTTGAATTTAAGAAATAATGAAATGTTGCAATTAAATTTTAGTTGATTTTATTTTTTAAAAATGTTATAATGTTTTCAAAAAAAAGGCATAATAACCTTAAACAAAAAAGTAAGTAATTTTTTATAAAAATTTAAAATATAACTATCATAAAAAAAATGGTAGAAATAAAAAGAAAGGGTGTTATTATGAATAAAAAAATTGTCGCTTATGCTTTGACATTTGTATTTTTTGGAATATTATTTGCAATAGGCAATTTAGCATTTACAGCATTTGCAATAGTCTTATCAATGCTTATTTTGAGCATAAATTTTTATTTTGAGATCGATTACAGAGATAACAAAGAAGAAGATGCAAAGCAAATAAGAGATATAAATTTTTCTAAAATTAAAAGTAGAATGTACGGACTTTTGCTTTTAGATGTAAAGTATGGTATAATCAATTCTATAAACAAAAATTTAAAATTGAATTTAGAATTAGAGGACATTGGAAATCATATAAAGGATAAAAAAAAATATTATACTAATCTTAAAGCATTATCAAAGAATAATTTTTTAGATATGCAAACAGATATTGAAAGAAATCCAATTTATAATGATATGACATTTAAAGAATTTACTGAAAAAGATAGATTAGCATATTATGTTGAAAACATATATGATTAAGTTAAATAAAAATTAATCGTATATTATGATTAATTTTGTTAATATATATATTATTATTTTTTAAAAAAAGGGGTGTATAAAATTGGATGAACAAAAAATTAAAAAAGAGCCTAAGATGTTTGCCAGAGATATAATTCAAACTGGAAATGAGAAAGTAATAGCACCTTATCATTTCATGACTGGAATTGTAAAATCTATGAGGCTATGGCAAAGAGTGTCTGGAATACTTTTAATCTTATTAGCTCTATCGGTTGTAATGAATTTCTATATATTTTTAAGAAATCCTTTAATTCCGTATATAGTAACAGTAACTTCCGATGGAAATGTTTTAGATTTAGGTGAGGTAAGATACCATGATACAAATTCTACTGATGCACAAAGATCTTATTTCCTAAGAAGAACAATAGCACTTATAAGAGAAGTACCTGAAACACAAGAAAGGTTTGAAAATCAATTAAAAGAATTATCATATTTCACATCTAAACCAGTATTAACAAAATTATGGAATATTGATTTGAAAGAAAGAGAAAATCTTTTAAGAGATAAAAGTAGAAAGTATGTTGAAGTTAAAAGCATAACAAGATTACAAAACCAACCAGCATATTTAGTAAAATGGGTTGAAACAACTGTAAGTTATAGTGGAACAGTAATATCGCAAAGACATTATGAGGGAGTAGCATCAGTTTCAATTAATCCACCGAATGATGTAGAAACATTAAGAGTAAATCCATTAGGTTTCTATCTTGAAGATTTATCAACTAAAATTGATGAATTATAAAAGGTGATGATAGTATGAAAAAAAAAATTTTAGGAATATTATTGTTGTTTTCAACAAATGTATTTGCTAGTGAATATATGTTCAATGTATTAGAGCCTTTTGGTTCTTTGAATGGTTTTTTAGCTGGGTTTATTGTAATAATGCAATATATAATCATATATGTTACTGGTATATCAATAATATATAGTGCATTAGAAATGGTATCAAATCCAGATATACCAAAGTTGCTAATTAATTTTATTGGAAGTGCATTTAAAATTATATTAGTTTTAGAATTTCCAAAAATAATTGTATCAGTAGTAAATGGTTTTAGTGCTGGAGGAAAAACAGTAACAAATAATTTCGGTTCAGCAACAAGTCAAATTAGTGCTTTAGCTGGAAGTAGAGGTTTTAAAGCCTTAATTGATTTTTTAAGTGCAATTAATATTGCAGTTATAGTAGTATTTTTAGCATTAGCGATATTAGTATTTATGTGGAGTGCTATGAACTATGTAACAAATCAAGATATTTCTGGTTTGATAAAACATTTCATAATTGGGTTTTTATTTATAATGTTAGCACTTGCTTTAAATGACATGTCAATGCTTTCTTTAAAAACAAGAATAGATGGAACAGAAATACCATTAAAAAGTATTGACATAATAAAGGTTAGTACAATATAATGAATTATTTACAATAACATTAATATTTATAGAAATTTAAAAATGAAAGGAATCAGTGGGGAAAATATGAAAAAGAATTTAAACAAGGTTAAGAATTTTATATTTTTAACATTAGCATTTTTACTAACAAATATAGTGGCATTTGGTGCTGAAGCACAAAATGCAGCCAATGCTGGTAGTGGATTATATACAGCATTGGGTGCAGTTGGTGGTGGAGGAGGAACTGGAGGAGGTGGAGGAGGAACATCTCCATCTTCGACAGTGGTTGCAAATATGATTACAAAATTTAGACCAATAGTAGACTTCTTAATGAAGTTTAGAGGAATTATAATTATCATATTCGCATTGATAGTTGGTATAGTAATTATAATCAGTATTATCAAACAAATCTCTAACCCAGATTTAACACAAATTATAATAACAGCTTTAACAATCATTTTGGCAATATTCTTAGTTTTCGGTTTCTATGCTTTAATAGATGATGTTGCTGGAACAGAATTACCAGTTAGAATGATAACAAATACAGTTGGAATGTCAGTCGGTTTATAAGAGTAAATTCAAAAAAATAATTAATGTTATGTAAAAAAAAATAAATAGGTAATTAATAGGAGTGAAACATGGAAATAATTGATAAAGTAAATACAAATTCTTTTTATAGGATAAGAGATAAACTTTTATACTCAAGTAATGTAAGAGAAAATATTGCTTTAAGAAATAATGTTTTTACTCCTATTTTTTTACTTAGTGAAGTGAATGAAATACGAAATTTTGATGGAGAACAAAGAAATAAGTTATCATATTTTGAAATGAAATTAAAATATGAAGATGAAAATGACTTAGGTAGTACATATAATAGTTTAAAGAAAAGAATAGTTTTAATTAAAGAACAAATTGAATTATTTTATAGGGAAATAATAAAAAATAAAAGGGAAATAGAAATAAATTTTATAGAGAATGAAAGAGAAGTAAAGGAAAAATTAAATGATTTTATAGAATTAAAAAGAGAATTTTTCACTTTAAATGAAAATGAATATATTGATTTGTTTAAAAGACTTTATAAAATTTTATATATAATAAATTTTAGTGAAACTAAAAGATTAATGGGAGAAAAAGATAAAGATATATTAACAAAGTTTTATGTAAATTTTTTCAGAAATGTAGTTAATGCAAGAAATAAAGCAAGTTTAATTACTAAAAAAACTGATGTTGATGATGATCCATTTTTAGTTTTATTTTCTGTATTTTATAACAGTATATCTGATGTTAATTATTCAGTTTTTAATATTGATATGTTAAAAAGAGAAGTTAATAAATTATTTATGTTAAACAAATTGAATAATGAATTTTACGATTTATTAATTGATATGCATGTAATGTCTATGGAAGAGATATTATTTAGTGAAAATAATTTAGGTATAAGTTATGGTGATATAAAAGGATTAGCAAAGTATGTATTTCATGATAGGATAGGACTTATTGAAAATGCTGATAGATTGTTGGTAATAAGACAAACTGAAAAAGACAAAGAAAATCATACAGAAACTAATATTTATAGGAATTTCAATTTAGAATATTTTGATAAAGTTAAGACATTAGATTTAATAAATATAGATTTTAAAATTTCAGAAGATATAGAAGAGAGAGTAAAAAAATTATTAAATAATAAAGCACAAGAAAATTTAAAATTCTTTGTAGTAACTTATCTGATAGAACATGGTTATATAAATTACTATAAAGGAAATAAATTAAAAAATATAACGATAAGTACAAAACAAGAAAATAGAGAAGATGATGAAAAAAGTATAAATAAAGGTTTTATATACTTAAAATTAAGTGAAAAAGATTTGGAAATTGATGGAACATTAGAACTTGAATTTGAAATAAAGTTAGGTTTAAAAATAGTTCAGAAGAAAGAAAAATTGACATTTACAGATGAAAGTATAAAAACAGATAAGATAGAAACTATTTCTAAAATTTTACTTAATTCAGATCCAGACAAAAACTATTTTGATGGTATAGTTAGTAAAGATTTAGGAAGAGGACAAGTAGATTTTAATGTTTTCTTTAAGGCATTTAAGGAATATTTTACAGTAAAAAGAGTATCGGCTTTCTTATCAAATGATATAAAGACAAAAGAAAGATATAAAAAAATGCCTATTGCACTTAACAGAATTAATAAAAGTATTTATTGTGAAAAGACAAGAGTTAATCCATTGACTGGAGAAATAATTGCGAACAGTAGATATAAGAAAAGTTTAGAAGATGTATTGTTACATACTTATTTATATATATACATGCAAAGTTTATATTTAATGTTAAAAGAAAGAATAAGGAATAATAAAAATTTCAAAACGATAGAAGGTTTTACATTTGAAAATTTCATAAAATTTACAAATAATGTAAACATACCAGATACAAGACATAGTTTATTTAGATACATAAATTATTATTTCTTTGAGAAATACGAACCATTTATAGAAAATTCAGCAAAATATAAACCAATAACAAAAGATGGGGAAATAATAAAAACTGAAATAGAAAATATAATAAATAATATGCATGAATACATTTTATTATCAAAGGTAAGTGAATTTATATATTTACAAATCTTGCATAAATTTAGTTTAGAAAACATAATTGATATTGAAATAACGACAAATGATAGAATTAAGGAAACAATAAAAAAATATGTTGGTGATGGAGCAAATTTAAAGATTGAAGAAAGTAAATATATAAAAAGAATATTAGGGTATTACACTGAATTTTTGGAAAATTTTAATGCAGATTTTAATTTTTAAAATAAAAAAACAAAAGAAATAAAAGGAGAAGAAAAATGAATATTAAAAGAACATTAATAACTGCAACAATTTTAGCTGGTACTTTATTATCAACAACTCCAGCGATAGCAAATGATGGTGGAAAAGGTAAAGTAGTGGTAACAAAGAAAGAAGTTAAGAAAAATACAAGTTCTAATATCATAACTGGAAAACAAGAAGCAGTAAAAAGAACTTCAACAATTTTCAATTATGCTGAAGATAATGTATATGAAATTTATACTAAGGCTGATTTCATTACAACAATTAAACTTGAAGCTGATGAAGATATTTTATATATAGTTGGTGGAAATACAGAAGCTTTCTTAATAGATCAAACAAGAGGTGGAAAAGATGGTTCAAGTTTAGTATATATAAAACCACTTTTTGAAGATTTAGATACAAATATAGTTATAACAACAGATAAAAGAGTATATTTCTTTTATGTAAAGACATCTAAGACAATATTTAATTCAATGGTAAGATTTCAATATCCTTATGAAAGAGAAATAGTTGCTTATGCAAACGAAATTGCATTAAATAAATTAAATAATCCAGCACCAGTTGAAATAAAAAAGAATGAAACATTACCTAACATATCAATTATAGGAAATGAAAAAATAGATTTAAAATATAATATAAAATCTAATAATGCAATAGCACCAGATTTAGTATATAATAATGGACTAAAAACTTATGTTAGATTAAAGAAAGGTATACAAGAGATGCCAATTCTTGAAGTTATTGGTGCAGATGGAAAAGTAGAAACAGCAAATATGAGAGTAGATGAAAGAGATGGGTATAAATTCTTTATCATTGATAAAATTGTAAATAAAGGACAATTAAAATTAGGAAAAGAAATAGCAGTATTTGAAAGAATGAACTAAGACATAAGGGGGTGTAAAAATGTCAGAGAATGTAAATACTAACTTTGATGATGATTTAGAAAAGCTAGATGAAGTTAATGAAGAACTTAAAGTTAATAAGGATAGCGACAATCAAAATAAAGCTGATGAAGAAGGTTTATCAGAGGAAGAAAAAAAACAAGCTGAAAAGCTAAGAAGATTAAGAGAAGTCGAAAATAGAATTTCAACAGATAAATCAAAATTAGAAAGAGATGATACTGATGAAACGACAGAAACTAAAACTAAATCTACTGATGATTTAAGTAGTGAACCAGAAGTTGAAAGTAATAATAGATTTGGCTTTTATTCAAATAGTGGTAATAAAAAACCTACAAAAGATAATGAAAGTATCAATAATAATCCTAGTGGAATAACAGAGATGAAACAAACTGGGAAAGAAGGGGTAATAAATAAGAAATTCAAAACAATAGGAACATTCTTATTAATTATGATATTATTAGCAACTGGACTATCATACTTGATGAAATCTTGTAGTAAACCAGAAGAAAAAAAGGTAGTAGAGCAAACTGAAGAAAATAAAAATGGTATGCAAGAAGTAGATATGTTTAAAAACAATGCTAGTACAGATACATTAAATAATGTAAATGTAACTGGGCAAGGAAGTAGTTTTAAAGATGATGTCAGCAGTGAAATATCTAATATCTATGTAGATAAAGATAGTAGAATTGTAAGATACCAAAGAATGGATGATGGAAAAGTTTATGGTATTGATAAAGATGGAAATATAGTATTGGATGAAAACGGAAATCCTATATTACAAAATCAAGAAGAATATAATTCAGCTGAAGGTTTAGAAGGACAACCACAATCAGATGCTGATATAGCAAAACAAGAACAAGAAAGTCTTGAAAAATTAAATCAAATGGAAAGTGAATTGTTAGGAAAAAGAGAAGGGGATATTGAGGGGTTAGACAATGCAACTTCTGGTGGACTTGAAGAACAAATTAAGAAAGAAAAAATACCTAACACAACACCATTACATGAAGGAGCTGGAGCACCTATTACTGCATATAAGGGTGGTATGCAAGATAGAATACAATACTTATCAGCGAAAGCACAAAAAGAAGAGGCAATGCAACAATTAAAAGCTGTAAATGAAAGTCTTGTACAAAGTAAAAAAGGTGGAGGAAGTAGTGGTTTTGGAATAAACTATAAAGCCAACAAAGTAGATAGTGCTGTTGCAGATATATTTGGAACAGATCCTACTGGTGTTCAATTTAGTGCTGGAGTTGGTGGTTCAAATGGTAGAGCTGGAATGAAAACAAATACAACACCTTATTATTCTTATGAAAAAGAAGAAGGTAAATATGATATATTTGAAGGTACATTAATTCCAGCTGTAATACAAAATCAAATTAACTCTGATTATAAAGGAAGAGTATTAGCACTTGTAAGAGAAGATGTTTATGATAGTTTAAGTGGAAATGTATTATTAATTCCAAAAGGTTCAAGAATATTAGGTGAAATGTTACCACTTAATACAAATGGTGGACTTGAAAGAATTGTAACTGTTTGGGATAGAATAATATTACCAAATGGAGATAATATCTTTATGGAAAATTTCAGAGGACAAGACTTAACTGGAATAGATGGAATTGAAGGAAAAGTAAATAAGAGATACTTTAAGAAAATTGCAAGTGTAGTTTTAGCAAGTGTATTTGAAGGTACTGTTGGGGTGGTATCTACTTTACCAGAAATTATGTTAAGAAAGTACGACACAAGAGATGGAGTTATTTATTCTGATAGTGGAGCAACTGCTGGAAGAAGAATAGGTGATACTTTAACAGAAACAGTAAATAAAGAAGTTGAAAAAGTTGTAACTAGACCTAATACAGTAACTTTACCAAGTGGAACAAAGACAAATATAGTGGTACAAATTGACATAAAACTTCCAAAATATGAAAGAGTTAGATAATATAACTTTTAAAAAGGATGCTTATTTAACTATAAGTGTCCTTTTTATATAAATAAAAAAAATATAGTAGAATGAAGGTGAAAAAGCAATGGGGAAAATGGATATTAAACTAAACGAACACCAAAAAAATTTAATTTTAAATTATGGTGTTTTAACTGGACTTTTCTTTGCTTGGATAGTAGTTGTGATACTATTTTGGAATATATCTACTATCGTTTATGTAAGTTCAGTAGGGCTAGGTATTATATGGTTCTTAGTAATAAGATCTATATTTTATAAAGATGGGGTAGGACTAAAGTATTTCATAGGTAATAGTAAAGAAAATAAAGAAAAAGACAAGAAGAAAAGAGATAGTTTAAAGAAAGTCTTAACATTTGAAAAAGAATATGTTAAGAAAATGGGAGAAAGTGGAATAGCCAGTTATGATGAACAACAAAAAAGAGATGAGGCTAACAGAAAAAAAATCACAAAATTTGGGTTCATAATGTTAATTGTGTCATTCTTATGGTTATCAATTGGTACTATGATAATGGCTTATAAATTTGGAAATCAAGATATTGTAACATATATAAAGAAATATACAGTATATAATGATGCACAATTCCCAGCTGTACCTATGGAATTTAATGAAGAGCAATTAAAAAGTATAGTAGGTTTAGCAAAAAGTAAAACTGATTATGAAAAGGCTATAAAATATCATATAGAAAACGACATATATTATTTAACAAAGCCACTTGTTAAACTAGATAAAAATTTAACTGAAGAACAAGTTATTAAAATGACAAGAGTACCAGTTAAAGGTTTACCAAAAGCTATTGAAGAACAGCAAAAATTAAATAATAGTTATTATCAATTCTTAGATAAAGAATTACCAAGAAAACAAGATTTAATTTGGAAATATCAAACGAATACCGATCCTAAGATACAAAAGGGAGTAGAGTATGAAAAACAAAATATAGAATTTTTAAATAAACAAAGATCGGTATTGGAAAAATCTTTATTTGCAATGCAAAGTCAAGTAACAGAATATGAAAAAGCAATTACAAAAATTGATGATGAATTATCAAAAGCACCATTTTGGAGTAAATTTTCATCACTTATGTTCTTAGGTTTAATTATATTTGGATATAATATTATAGGAGTTATAAGAAAACAACAAATATTAAAAGAAGAAAAAGAACTTACAACACATGGTACTGCAAGATGGGCAAGAATTGAAGATATGCCAAAAGGTAAACCAGCTGAAAAAGCATTTGCAACAGATTTATTGGTACAAAAAGGAGTTATACTTGGTAAATTTAATGGTTTCCCATTAAAAGATGATAGTAAAACACATATACTTTTATCAGCACCTACAAGAACTGGTAAAGGGGTATCAATTATCATACCTACACTTATTGATAGCTGGAATGAAAGTGTTTTTGTACTTGATATTAAAGGGGAAAACTATCAATTGACTTCTGGTTATAGAAAAGAAAAATTCAATAATAAGATCATAAGACTTGCTCCTATGTCAAGTGAAAGTGCTAAATATAATCCAATGGAAGAAATAAGAGTTGCTTTTGAAGGTGGATTACAAGAAAGTGAAGATATAGACAATATAGCATCTTTAATTTCACAATCTGATGATGGAGGAAAAGCAGATCCATTTTGGGATGAAAATGGAAGTATTTTTATTCAAGCCTTAATGACATTCACATTATATAGAATAAGACAAAATGGTATGGAAATGTATGATAAGTGGGGAACTGGATATACACCTAGTGAAGAAGAAAAACTAGAAGCAAACAGAAAAGCAAGTTTTGCTGATATAGCTGGTGTTTTAGTAAATCCAGATAATGATATGCCATTAAAAGAATATTTCTTATTCTTAGGTGGAATAAATGAAAATATTAGTGAAAAAGGAAATACTATTTATGGAGCTAAAAAGGGTGAAATGATAAAACATTTTGATCCAACAGATACAGCAAGAAATGGAAAACTTATGGAGATATTGAAATCTAACTATGCAACAAAAATAGAATTAATAAACAAAGGAATACATCCTAATATACAAGAATTATTCTCTAAAATAGCAACAATGTCTGAAAATATGTTTGGTTCAGTTAAAGCTGTTGGAGAAACAAAATTAAAAGTTTTCTCAACACCAATAGTTAAATATAATACTTCTTCAAGTGATTTTAGAGTTTGGGATTTAATGAATTACAAAACTCCAGTTTCATTGTATTTAGTAATTGAGCCAAAGGACTTAAAGGCAATGGCAGCTCTTGCCAGAATATTACTAATTCAAATTGTAAACAAATTAACTGGTGAAATGGACTATATAGGTGGAGGTTCTCATAAATGGAGATTACTATTTATACTAGATGAGTTCCCAGCTATTGGAAAAATGGAAGTATTGGATAAGGCAATAGGGTTCGTTGCTGGGTACGGAATGAAACTTATGATAATATTACAATCACTTGATCAATTATACAAAATATATGGTAAAGAAAATGGACTTGTGTCAAACTGTCAAATACAAGTATATTATACAGCTAATGAAAACCAAAGTGCTGAATATATTTCAAAGACTTTCGGTAGTGAAACAATTAAGTATAAGAGTGATAAACAAGATAAAAAAGGTATATTAACTAAGGAAACAAAGGACAGAAAAGAAAGAGCCTTATTAAATGTATCTGAAGTTAGATCGTTGCCATTATCTAAGATTTTGATAGTAGCTGGAGGTAAACCACCTATTTTAACAGAAAAGATACAATATTTCTTAGCTGATGAGTATAAAGGAAGAACAAAAATACCTTATGTTTTATCGGAAGGTTTGGATAGTATAGTAAATTATGAAGAACATATAAATGAGTTATCATATAAACTAACACATGAAGATGAAAAAGATATAATCAACAGATATGAAGTATTCTATATGCCAAAGAATGATATTTACGGATTAGAAAGTTCATTTTATAGATATTATAAAACTAACTATGTATTAAAGTACTTTAAACAAGCATTAATCTTTGGTAAATATGAAAAGAATAGTAAAAAAGATGGAACATTTACAGTAAAAGTAAAAGGTTTTGTCGGCGACTTGCTAAATAACTATGATTTTGAAGCTGATGATAAAGCTAAGAAAAAAGAAGTATTAAAAAGAGCTAGAACAAAACTTATAAAGACACCAGAAGATATATTTGCGACTATTGAAAGAAGTGATAGTAACGAATATCAAAGTCTAATGAAAAATTCATTAAATGGTAGTGGTGCTTTTAGTGATAAAAACCATCCAGAACCAGAAAGAATATTTGGTTATGATAACTATGAATTGTTTGAAAAAACTATTTCTTTAAATAATTATACAAGAGAATTAGAAAAAGACTACTCTAATTTCTTACTACCTATAAACTCTTGTGTAACATTAGATGTGGAAACTACATCAGATAAGAGAGCTGAAGTTGTATTCTATGGTGCTTTATTATTTGATGGAGTGTTGGAAACATTATTAAAGTTAAATACATTAAACTTTAATAAGGATAAGACACAAACACAAGCTGAAGGAGCAAAAAGAGAAGGACAAAGTGGAGCTAAACTAATTTTAGGTAGTGCAGTAGAATTTGAAAACTGGCTATTTAATGGTAGTGTTAATAATCAAAAAGTTTTAAATGATTTCATAATGGGATATACAGATAATGAAAACAAACATTCATTTAAAGCATTATTGGATGAGCAAGATAATTTGAGAAGTTTACAAGAAATAGCAAGAGAAAGAAAACATGAATTTTATTTAGAATTAAATACTAATGAAAAGACAAAAGGCTTGAACGAAGATGAAAAAGAAAAATTATCGACAGAAATGATGGAAAAAAGCTGGATATTCGTATTATCTGAATTTGAAGTAAAAGATCCACAAACTGAAAGAATGATACCATTTGAAATTTATGTACCTATTCCTATGAAAGTATGTTATATAGACTCAAATAAAGTAGGAAACTTAGATAAACAAGTAATCGCTAATATGATAATGAGAAATCTTTTACATTTCCTAAGAAATAATAACGGAACTTGGAATAAACTTCAAAAGGATGTATTATTCAGTGAAGAAGCTTGGAAAAAACTAAATGATAATACACAAACAAGAAAGAGTGCAATAAAACCAGCGATATAAAGGAGAAAAAATGGAAATCAAAGAAAAAACAATCAAAAAAAGAGCAAGACAAGTTAATGATGTTATAAGTAATTTAAAAAAGGTTAAAGATGATGATAATATAAAATTATTAGAAGAAAAATTAGCAAGAGCTAAGAAAAGAAAGAAGTTAAAAGAACAAAAATCTATAATTGAAATTATAAAAGACATAGATAAAATATCATATAGTAAAATAGCAAGTGAAATATTTAAGATAACAAGTGATACAGAACTTATTACAGCTATTGTAGAAATGCAAAAAGCTAAAAATCAAGAAAGTGTTGATTATTTAGAAAATATCAAAGAAAAACTACAAAATAATGAATATGAAACTGTATATAAAATGTTAGGACTTAAATATGAACCTAAAAAAGAAGAAGAACAAGAAAAGGAAAACGAAGAAATTGAAACTTTTGATAATGAGTTTGGAGAAAACAACAAAAAAGAAACTGATGATCTCTTAGATGAAGGGGATTATCAATAAAATTAAATATTAAGAAAAGTAGAGTTGAAATACACTCTACTTTTTATTTACTTTTATAATCAAATATGGTATAATACATTTACCAAGTGATAGAAACAAAGGAAAGTAATAGATGTTAGATAAAATCAATGGTTTAATAAAGGTGTAGTTAAAAAATAAGAAAAGTATAAAATGCTTGGTAAAAATTGAAGAAAAGATTGAATAAATCAATATTTGAAATAAAAATGAGTTTTTTAAACTATGAAAATTCATCTATGAAGTATTAACAAGAGTTGGTTTTAAATTTGGATTTGATACTGAATATAAAAGTGATCTGCAGTATGAAGTATTAACAAGAGTTGGTTTTAAATAAATATATCTTGTATCTTTTTATCTCACCTAACTCAATGAAGTATTAACAGTATTTGGTTTTAAATAATTCTAGTCTATATTCATTTAATTCTTTATCTTCTATAAAGTATTAACAGTAGTTGGTTTTAAATTGGAGAAATGATATAGCAAGTAAAGTTAAAGAAACGATGAAGTATTAACAGTAGTTGGTTTTAAATATGCTATGTAGTTTCATTTTGTTGTATATTTCCTATAAAGTAATAATAGTAATTGTTTTTAAATTTATTATTTCTTCCCATTCTATTTAATTCTTTTAATGAAGAAATAACAGTAGTTGGTTTTAAAAACTAAATTGGTTAAAAAAATTTAAGAAAAGAATTATAAAATATTAACAAGAGTTGTTTTTAAATTGAGATAATTATAATATGTCGTGTCCTAAATGAAGTATTAACAGTAGTTGTTTTTAAATTAAATATTTATTTTTTCATTATTTCTGCATAATGTATAAAGTAACAACAGTAATTGTTTTTAAAGTTTGATGAATTAGAAGTATATATAAAACTAAAATATTAACAAAAGTTGTTTTTAAATCTTTTTGCTATATCTCCATCCATTTTTAAATATAAAATAATAACAGTAGTTGGTTTTAAATATGGAAAAGAAAGCACAAATATAATGAAGTATTAACAGTATTTGTTTTTAAATTTATTTACACTTATAATCATTGTATTTTCTTTTATAATGAAGAAATAACAGTATTTGTTTTTAAATAACTCTTTTTCAAAAATCTTTTCTTTTTCAACTGTATGAAGTATTAACAGTATTTGTTTTTAAATTTTTTAAATGGGTTAAAATAATTAATAGTTTCAATAATGAAGTAATAACAGTAGTTGGTTTTAAATTTAAGAGTTCCAGTAGTTAAATGTGTTATATCATAAATATGAAGTAATAACAGTAGTTGGTTTTAAATATTTTAGGTTTAACAAAAAGAAAAATAAAGAGGTTTTAATAAAGAAATAACAGTATTTGTTTTTAAATCTATGAATAAACTATATATAAAAACAGAGAAATAATAAAGTATTAACAAAAGTTGGTTTTAAATTAGGATTTTCTTTGTCTTTCTAATATTTTTTCTTGTAAAGTAATAACAGTAGTTGGTTTTAAATTTTGATGAATTAGAAGTATATATAAAAAAATAAAGCATTAACAATAGTTGTTTTTTAAAACTTAACAAATTATAGAAATTTTTAGTTAACAAAAAAGGTAAAATACCTTTTTTTTATTTTTTTATTAATTTTTAAGTTGTCTTTTTTTTATAAAAATGGTATAATACATTTACAAAATAAAAAGGAGTGATATTATGGAAAAAGTAAAAATTTTAAAAGAAGAGAAAAAAAGAGGAGGTAACATCAAAGAAATTGCTGATAAATTAAGTAAAAACAAAACAATAAATAGAGTTTATTTTGCTTGTAATCTTATTTTAGGTATAATTATTGGTATTGGTTGTAGTTTAATAGCATACATATATTTTTAAAAGGGAGTGATATTTGATGAAAAAAAGTAACAAAAAAGAAAAAGAAGTTGTAAGATTAGAAGCAGAGAAGGGAGTTGTTTTTGTAAAAGAAAAAGTTTTAAAAAATGGTGCTGAAGTTTGGATTGAATATAATAGTAAAAACATAATACCAGCAATATTTTTAGGCTTTAATCCCATGAGAAATTTATACGAATTTGAAAGACAATCTACTACTTTTCCTAAAGAAAGAGTGAAAGTTAGAATGAGAGAAATGCAATTAAACGAAAGAAAAGTTTATGTTTTGATTTAAAAGGGGAAAAAAATGACTATACAAGAATTTGGATTAAGAGTTTTAGCCATGACTATTTGTTTTCCAGTGATGTCTATTGGATTTGAAATAATTGGAGAACAAAGAATAACAAGAATATTAAAACATTTTATTATATTTGCTTTAATTGTTATTTTGTGTTTTGTTTTACAAAAAAAATTTAACATTAAAATTTAATTTGAATGAATTATTTTTTAATGAATAGGAGTGATAAAATATGAAAATAATGTCGGTTTATATGTTAAAAGCCAAAGAAGTTATAGCAAAAAATAAGAAAGTAGTTGATAGTAAAAGAAAATATTTTATATTTTTTGCATTTTATAGTGCTTATTTAATATATAATTTTGGTGCTTTTTTAATTGAAAGAGAATTTAACGATTTCTTATTATTTGCGATTGTTTTATGCAGTTTTCTTATGTTTTCAATAGCATTTATAGGTATTTTTTTCCCTAAATTATTTGAGAAAAAGAAAGAGGTGAATAGTAAATGAAAAAAATACTAATTTTTGTATTTTTACTTTTTACATTAGTTTCTTCTCAATCTTTTTCAAGTCCAATTTTTTTCATACATAGTGATGATTTTACTACTGAAGAAGTTGATGAAATTTTTAAAAAATATTATGGTGAATATAATGATTTTGAAAAAATGGATTTTATATTAGATAAATCAGACAAAGAAGAATTGATAAAACAACCAATAGATGAGGAAAATTGGGAATTTTTGTTAAAAAAATATAACGAACAATATTTAGCAAAAAAAGAAGTTGTGGAAAAGAATGATTTTTGGATTACTTTTAAATATAATTATAAATATTATTATTCAGATATTTTAATTTTAATGATTTTGTTAATAGTTTTAGTAACATTATTTTTTCCTTTTAACCTTTTTTTATTGGAAAAAGATAAAGAACTAATCAAAAAAATAGGAAAAAATACTTTTTTAAAAAAATATTATATGTTTCTTTGTTTTTTATAGCAATGTTTGGTTCAGTAGGTATTCTAAATTTGGTTCGGCAATAATGGGAATTATTTAATATATAAAAAAATGTAAAGGAGTTGTAAATTATGGTTTTAAATTTAGTTAATATTGTGAGTTGGTTTCTTATATTACTTGCAATAGTATTTGTTGTTGGAATGTTTGGTTTTGTAAAAGTACCAGCTAATAAAATTGCTGTAATAAGTGGATTTTATCAAAGAAGAGTAAAAGGAAGAGTAGCATTTTTTCTTCGTTGGTTTGAAAGGGTTGATACAGTAAATTTGAATGTTTTTTCAGTTGATGTAAATACAGCTGTTGCAGTTCCTACGAATGATTTTATAAATATAAAAGTGGATGCAGTTGTAAATTTACAAATAGATGAAACACCAGAAGTCTTAGAAATCGCTATAAAAAACTTTTTAAATAAAGAAAATGAGCAAATTGTATCATCTGTAAAAGATGTTTTAGAAGGAAATTTAAGAGAAATTGTAGGACAGATGAAATTACAAGAAATAGTACAAAACAGAAAGAATTTCAATGAAAAAGTCCAAGAAAATGTTGCACCAGATTTAAGAGAAATGGGGTTAAAAGTAATATCGTTCAATGTACAAAATTTCCAAGAAGATAAACAAATTATTGAAAATTTAGGTGCTGAAAATATTTCAAAAATTTCAAAAGAAGCATCTATCGCAAGAGCTCAAGCTGATAAGGAAATAGAAATAGCTAAAGCTAATGCTAATAAAGAAGCTATGGATATTAAGTTAAAAGTTCAACAAGAAATAGCTGAAAAAGAAAACTTATTAGAAATTAAAAAGGCTGAATTGAAAATAAAAGCCGATACAGAACAAGCTAAAGCTGATATTACTTACGATTTAGAAAAAGAAAGAAAAAGAAAAGAAATAGAAGAAGTAACTGGACAATCTAATTTAGTAAAAGAACAAAAAGCTATTGAAACTAATAAAGCAAAATATGAAGCTGAAACAATAGTTCCAAAACAAGCAGAGGCTGAAGCTAAAAAAGTTGAAAGAACAAAAGAGGCTGAAGCAAAAAAAATAGAAGAACAACAAAATGCAGAAGCTAAATTATACAAAGAACAAAAAGAAACAGAAGCAATTAAATTAAGAGCATTGGCAGAAGCAGAAGCAATTAGAGAAAAAGCATTAGCTGAAGCTGAAGCAATAAGACAAAAAGGAATTGCAGAGGCTGAAAGTAAAAGAGCTTTATTGTTAGCAGAAGCTGAAGGAGTTAGAGAAAAAGGACTTGCCGAAGCAGAAGCACTTGATAAAAAAGCAGAAGCAATGGCTAAATATGGAGAAGCTGGAAAACTTGAAATGTACTTTAATGCTTTACCATTAGTCGCTAAAAACTTGGCTGAACCTATGTCTAAGATTGGTAATATAACTATGTATGGTGAAGGAAACACAACTAAATTTATGTCTGAAATGACACAAAACTTAGATAAAATTTTAAAAACTGCAACTGATGGTTTAGGAATGGATGTTAAAAGTTTAATAAGTTCATATTTAGGTGGAAAAGTAGCACAAAATAAGAATAATATAAAAGATGTTACTGAAACTAAAGAATAAATTTTAAAAGGGAAAGGTAATATTGCCTTTCCCTTTATAAAAAAAGAGGTGGAAAATTAATTGGAAAAAGATAAGATCGTAGAAAAAGCTATTGAAGTGGTTTCTGAAAAAGAAAATAATATTTTCTTTGATTTCTTATATGTTTCGATAATTACATTATATATAATGCTTTTTTTGGGAATTATCAATTTAAAATTGAGTACATTTATCAAAATAGGTATCATAATATTTTTGATTGCTTGTGGTTGTTTTTTACCTAAGTTTTTAAGAAAACTAAAAGAAATTTTGAATAAATATTTTAATAAAGATGATAAAGAATACATTTTAGCAAAAGAAATAGAGTTGAAGTTTAAAGAAAGTGAGAAAAGAAAAAAAGAAGAAGAAAAAAGACAAAAAAATATAGCCTTAGAAGAAGAGAAACAAGAAAATATAAAGGAATTTGAAAATTTTTTAGAAAAACTTCAAAATAAAAAAAAATAATATATAATAAAAAAAGGAAGGCAAAAAATGATAAAAGATAGAATAGGAAATTCATTATTATTTTCTGTTAAACCATATATAGATGAATTATCATGGGATAAAGATTATTCTGGGTTTAGTCCACTTACAATAATTTGGACTAAAGAAGCGATAGAAGAATTAGGTATTGAAAGTAGATGTTTCATTTATAATTTTTTAAATGACAATATTAGTGAATTTTTTATGGGAAATGATGTTTTGCATTTAGTTATTGACTTTAAAAGAGAAAAAATAAGATATTATTTTAACAAAAGTAGAAAAATATATAATTTTAAAATTTCCAGTTTTGAAAAATTATACTCAAATATATTATATATTTTAAATAAAATGAATGATATTCAAAAATATAAAAAAATAAACAGTAAATTAGAAATATTGTTATTAGAAAATAAAATAAAAACATTATCCTTTAGAGAAGAAGTAAATGGTGATACAAAAA
>ERZ772956.975-NODE-975-length-20367-cov-5.996406_pt1 | contig 20367 bp, 20 predicted proteins | sample MGYA00580683_ERZ772956 | MGnify/ENA primary metagenome ERZ772956 (study PRJEB29015, sample SAMEA2738077) | human oral metagenome | biome: human oral; feature: human-associated habitat; material: saliva | place: China | collected 2212 ... | reverse complement strand
ATATTTAGTTATAGGTTTAGGAAGATTTGGAACAAGTGTTGCTAAAACTTTATATAGTGCAGGTGAAATTGTTTTAGGTGTGGATACAAATGAGGAGTTAGTACAAGATAAAATTGATAATAATAAAACTTTGAAAAAACCCTTTTATAAAGAAAATGATGAAAAGACAAAAGAAAGTTATTTCTTTGATAAAAACATTGAGATATTATCACTTCAATATTATGTTTCTACTGTTAATTTATCTGAAAACGAAGAAGAAGATCCAGCTTTAAATGGAATTGATAATTTAGCAAAAATAAGTTTATCCAACATGAAACAATATGTTAATTCAAGACCTAGAAGAAAAGAAGATGAAATAAAGATAGATAATAGAAAAATTGAAAATTATACAAATGATAGAGAAAGTATTTTATTAAGAAAATCTGAAACAGAAAATGAATACTATATTGCTACTGAAAATACTACTTTAAATGAATATCTTAGCAATTTGAATTATATCGTATTCAAATTAGAGTGGGAAAACGAAGATGAAGATTCAGAAGAAAAAGAATTTGCATTAGAAATAAAACCGAAAGAACTAACTGAAAAAAATAGTAATTATTTATTCAATGATGAAAGAATGTTTGAAAAAAACTTATTGTTTAAAATATATATTTCTAATAATAATACAAAAAATCAATTAGATATTCGTACTTTAAATAATAATATTGAAGGTTCAGCTGAAGAAATAGAAATGATAGCAACTAATAAACTTATAAAAGAATATTTTAGAACTAGATTAATTGACAAAAGTGATGACCCAGAATTATGGACTGATGATGAAGTTAAAGAAATCAAAAAGAAATTAGATATAAAATTAAATTATGAAATAGAAAAAATAACACATGATCAAAGTTTGGAAAATAGTGTCAAAGATTTTGTCGCACACAATGAAGTTTTTCAAAAAATTAGAATTAGTGTAGATACAGATGTTGAAATGCAAATTTCTATCAATAATTTACAAAACACTTTGATAGGACAAAAGTTAGCTGTTGAATTGCAAAAGCATATATATTCTGAAAATGATTATATATTAGAAACATATAAATATAAAAACGAAAAAATGAAACCAGTTTTAGAAGTAAATGAATTAGAAGAAGATGAATTAACAATAAAAAGAAAAGTAAAAGAAATTAACTATTTTAATAAAAATCATTCTTTATTTAAAGAAATCAATGAGTTTTCTATTGATATAAATGGCGATGAACTTTTGCCTAACTTTAATAAGAAGAACAAAGAAGTAAAAGTAACAAAAGACATTAAATTTTCAAAAGAATATTCTAACTTAGATTTCGATATAAAGCCAAAGAGTTATGAAATAGATAAAGATGATTTTAAAAATAATTTTGAGATTGTAAAAAATAACTCAAAGAAACTAAAACTTTTAAAAGAAGTTGAAAAATCTTTATAAGTTATTAAATAGACACAAGTGTCTATTTAATAAAATGTGTCTAAAATTTTTGTTGACTTTTTGAAAACAAAATGGTATAATGCAATCACAAAGGGAAACAAGTGCAACAAAAAAGGAGTGATGAAATATGTTGGGAGCTATATTGGTGATGATAATACTAATAATATCATATTGGTTATTTTTAATATTTGATTATTCAACTTTGTTGTTAGTTGTGTTTATAGGTGGATTTTTAATTGCATTATTTAAGTTATTGTCTTTTAGAAAATACGAAAATACACGACTTCTTTTTAAAAAGAAATTGGAAAAAGAATTAACATATAAACGACATGATACAGCACCAAGTGTTGAAGAAATCATAAGAGCAAAAAGAAGAGCTGAAGCTAAAAGAGATGGAAAGCTAGAAGAAAGAGGTGAATAAAATGTTATTTGTAATAGTGAAATTAACAATATTATATATTGTCGGAATAATTGGTTATTATGTAGGAAGATTTACATTTGAAAAATTAAAAATAAGAGGTAAAACTGGTTATAAAAAATATTATAAGACTGATACTCACGAAAATAAACCTAAATATAATTAATTAATTATTAATGAAAAAATGTAGTTAATCGTAATAACTACATTTTTTTAACAAAGAAAGGAGAAAAAATGATATATTTTACAGCCGATATTCATTTCTATCATGAAAATATTATTAATCATACAAAAAGACCTTTTGAAAATGCTGATGAAATGAATAGAAAAATTATAGAAAATTGGAACAATATTGTAAAAGCCAATGATGAAGTATATATACTTGGAGATGTTACTATGAAAGGGGCTAGTAATGCAAATACAGTATTATCTCAACTAAAAGGCAAAAAATACTTAATCAAGGGTAATCATGACAATTTTGTAAAAGAAAAGAACTTTCATTCGTATATATTTGAATGGGTTAAGGATTATTACGAATTAAAATATGAAGGTAATTTATTTGTACTGTTTCATTATCCATTAGAAGAATGGAACAAGTTTTATAGAGGGGCTTATCATTTGCATGGACATCAACATAATAATTCTGTATATAATTTTGAAAACTTAAAAAATGGGTTAAGAAGATATGATGTTGGAGTTGATGCGAATAATTTTAAACCAGTTAGCATAGATGAAATTATAAAATTCTTTAATTAAACAAAAAAATGGAGATAAACTCCATTTTAACCTAAACAAAAAGCTCATTTTTTATTTGAAATATTTTATAGTCCAAAAAATAATTCCACTAATTAAAAGTATTATTTGTATTCCAAAAAAGAAATAGAAATAAAAAAATAATATTTCATTTTTTAATTGTATATTTGTAGTTTTAGTTTTTACAAATTTTAAAACTTCATTTTTTCTAGCAATAGAATTTTCTTTTCCTACTAATTTATATTTTTTTAGTTTTTCTTCAACCTCTTCATTAATCAAGCTACTTTCTTCAATCTCAAACAATTCATTTTTATCAAAATAAGGTTGTTCTATCATACTTTTCAAAAACTTTGTTCTGATAAAAATAAAAGAAAAATATAATAAAGACAAGAAAATTAATAAACCTAAAAATGGTGTTTTATAATATATTTGTGAAGTTCCTATTGAAATTCCTAAAAAAACTAAAAGTGTAACTTCTTCTGTATAACTATTTAATTTTAAAACTTCAAAAAACACTATATTTTCTATTTTATATTCGATATTATTTTTTTCGGTTCTTAATTTATAAATTGTCATTTTTATATGTCTAACTATAACTATTAAACTAACAAAAACAAACAAACTTAACCAAGCTAACCAATTATTTAAACCTAACATTGAAAAAACCTACCTTTTATTTTTATTATACCATATTTGTTATTTTTTTAAAATATGGTATAATAAAAATAAAAACTATAAAAAAAGAGGTGTAACAATGTTAGGTTTTTTGGGAAAAAGTAAAGAAGAAAAATTGGCTAATGCAGAAAAAAAAGCACAAAAAAAATTAGAAAAAAAAATGAGAAAATTGCTCATGGATGATAGGCAACCTTTAAGAAAATACAAAAATTCGTTTCAATTTCAAATTCCATTTGATATATCCTTAGATGATGGAAGTACTATGTTTTTGAAATATGGTGGATTTGCAAAAGTCGTTAAAATTAGAAACTTTGATTTAGATTATTTAGATGCAAATGGAAAAAAAGAAATTTTTAAAGCATTCAACAAAATGTTAAGAAATTTACCAGAAAATACATATATTCACTACGATTTAATAAGAACGAAAGGGAGTTTTCCAGCACCAACTGAAAGAACTTATGCACCTTTAACGACTAGATTGTGTGAAATTGCTAGATATGAGCAATTTAAAAAAATGGATTTTTACCAAAATGATTTATATATCACATTTTCATATAAATTTACCACTGCTAAAACAGTTGCAATACAAGACATGCTTTTAAAAGAAAATCCACTTTTGAGTCTAAAAGAAAAGAAATCAAAAGAAGAAACTTCAAAAGCTGAATATGAAAAAGAAAAATTAATCTTTGATGAAGGTTTTAAAATGTTTAAGAGTTTATTAGATAAAGCTGTATTAGATATAGAAATATTAAGTAATCAAAGTTTATATCATTATTTATCATATACAATAAATCCTATTGATGAAGCTAGAAATTCATATTTTGAAAGTGTACCAGATGGCTACCACTTAGATGGGTATGTTTCTTTTTCACCAGTAGAAGATGGAAATAATTTAAAAATAGGAGATTATTATACAAAAGTAATTTCAGAAGATTTTTTACCTAATGAAATTACTTTTAGGACTTTTAGAAGAATTTTTGATTTACCTTTTGAAATGAGATTTGTTACAAGATTTATCCCTTTTACAAAAGAAGAAGCATTAAAAGTCATTAAAGACTCTGAAAAATATCATAGTGCTAAAAAATATAATCCATTACAATATATTTTTATGGCAACAAGTAAAGAAAATAAAGCTAATGCTAAAGAAAATGAATATGAAAAAAATCTTTCTTTAGAATCACAAGCCTTAATTGAACAATTAAGAGAAGATACAGTTAGCTGGGGTATGGTTACACAATCATTAATTTTACAAGATAAAGATTTAGAAAAATTGAACGACAAAGTTCAATATGTTTTAAGAGAATTTTTAGCTAGTGATATAAAAGCCACTGATGATAAATGGAATGCATTTGATGCTTATGTTGGAAGTATTCCAACTAACTTAAATGCTAATGTTAGAAGATTACCACTTCATAGTACAGCTATGATCTATTGCTTTCCTACTTCAAGTAGTTGGCAAGGAACACAAAAAACAAAATTTAGAAATGATGTTGCTTTAATAAATACTTTAAGTCGTTCTGGTGAAAAGTTTTTCTTTGATATATTTGAGGGAGATGTTGGTAATACTTTAATTTTAGGAAGAGTTGGTAATGGTAAATCTGTTCTTTTAAACTCTATTGCTAATTATTCTATGAAATATCGTGGAGCACAAGTTTTTTTCTTTGATATAGACAGTTCAAGTAGAGTACTTTGCAGAACTAATGATGGTGCTTTTTATGATATAGGTTCTGATGAAAATTCATTAAGTTTTCAACCTTTAAGAAGATTAGAAACTGATGATGACAAAAGATTTGCTAGTGAGTTCATTTTAGCTTTATTAGGACAAGAAGATCCAGATTTAATAACACCAGAAAATGTTTCATTAGTTAATGAAGCTATAAAATCGTTATTTGAAAGGAAACAATCTGAAAGGACAATGTCAGCTTTTGTATCTTTTGTACAAAGTGCTAAGATAAAACAAGCATTAGAACCATATACAATGGCTGGAATATATGGAAAATTTTTCGATGGAAATGATGAAAAAATTGATAATTCTCAACTTGTTGTTTTTGAAATGGGAAAAATAAAAAATAGTCCAAAAGTTGTCAATCCTATAACAATGTACCTTTCACATTATATAGAATCTCAAAGATTACAAAGTGGTAATTTAACAATGGTCTTAGTTGATGAAGCAAGAACATTTTTTATGAATAAATTTTTTGCTCCTTACTTTGAACAACAATTATTAACTTCAAGAAAGAAAAATTGCCATTATGTTTTTGCCACACAAAGTGCTGAACATGTTTTAGATAGTCCTATCAAAACAACAATATTGGAACAATGTTTTACAAAAATTTTAACTTCAAACAGTGACCTTAATGACAAATTAAGAGAAATTTATGATCTGTTAAATCTAAATGAAACTGAAATTAATACTGTAAGAAATGCTGAACCTAAAAGAGAATATTTTATAAAAAATAGATTAGGAAGTACATTATTTGATTTACATGCTACTGAATTGGATCTAGCTTTTGTAGGAGCATCAGATATAACATCACAAAAAGCTATTGATAAAATATATTCATCAGCTGATAGTTTGAAAGAAGTTATAATTTCTTGGTTAAAATATAGAAATCGTGAAGGAAAATTAAGTAATGATACTTTAGAAAAATCAATTAATTATATTAGAGAAGCAAAAATAGAAAAATAATTGGAGCTAAAAGAAAGAACAAGTAAAGTTGATTAAATTCTATTACTTGTTCTTTTCAAAAATATGATATAATAAAATAAAAAACAATGTTATAATAATAAAATTTTGATTGATACAAAGTGAGGAAAGGGAAATGGGAATTTTTAAAACATTAGGATTATCAGAAAACAAAAAAAATGAAATTGGTTCTTATAAATATGACAAAGCTCTTGAAATATTAGAAGATTTAGATATGCTTTGCTTAGAAAAAGCTAGTACAACATTTACACAAGTTGATAATATCTTTGATTTAGAAAATATAATAAAAATTGGTAAATATGAAATAGGTGGTACTTCATTATATGATTTTTTTCGTGATTTAAGAATAGACGCAAGAGATTTCATTTATCCTAAAGATAAAACAGATGAAATGCATATTTTTTGGATAAGAAATAGTGAAACAAATGAAATAAAAACATATTCAAAATTTGAAAGTAATGTAAGAATTTCTTACGATACCGAAAAAGATGAATTGTTTACTTATGATGAAAACGGAAAAGGCAATTTATATGTAGGACTTCAAAATGTAAAACATTATTATGCTAGAAATTATAGCACAATAGATGGTTTTAAATTTTTAGAAGATGATATAAAAACTCCACTTTCAGTTTATAAGTTAAATGAAATTTTTAGTTGTAATTTTAAAGAACTTCAAGCTACTGGAACATGGAGTAATCAAAATGAGTTTAATACATTAAAAAAAGATCAAGAAAAATATGATAAAATCAAAGAAAAAATATTGCAACAAAAAGAAGAAGAATATTTAAAAAGAGAAGCCGAAAAAAAAGAAAGAAAAAGGCAAGAAAAAGAAAAAAACAGAGAAAATAGTTTATCTTATAAAATTATTCAATATTTTATAAAAGATGATGAAAAAAAAGTGGAAAATAAAGATGATACTTTTATTGAAAAAGAAAAAGCAAAAGAAAAAAATAATATTTATAAAGAAAAAAGTAATATAGAAAAAGATTTTTAAAAAAAAGTGGGGTGTAAAAAAAATGAAATATAAGTTTAAAAGTAAAATTTTGATTTTATTTTTATTAGTTTCAAGTTTAAGTTTTTCTGAAAAATTAAATTTTGAAGGAGAATTTAAAGGAAATATTAACTATGCTGAAAGTATGGGTGGTTTTGCAACTGAAGCAAGACAATTAGAAATTGTTGCTTATAAGATAATTCAAAAAGATGCTGAAATTAAATATTATAATCTTATGTTAGATAAAGTTAATGCTAAATTAGAAGGTGTTATAAAAAAAGCTGAAGATGATGAATTAGATGGAGCTTTAAAAGAATTTAAAAACATAAGTACAGATTTATCCATGTTTAATAAAAATTATGTTACGAATTTTAGATTAATTGGAAATTATCAAGAAACAATGGAAAGACTTTTAAAAGGAAATGATCTTTTTGGAAGTGGTGGCAGACAAAAAGAATTACTTTATGAAAATGAAAATATGTTAATTGATTATTCCCGTTCTTTGAATAAAATAGGCACTATTTTAAAAGAAAATGCAAAAGCTAAAAAATTTTATATGAATGAGGATAAGAAAAAAAAGAAAAAAGAAGAAATGTCTAATAACCTTAGAGGCGAAATAAAAAAAATGACAACTACTCTTGGCGAATTTCATCAAAATTCAGCCATGCTTTCAAAAGTAATTTTAGATGAAATTCAAAATGATAACATCAAAAAATTATACGAATTAAGATTAAGAAAAGAAAAATTACAAATGAAAATAGAAAGTTTAGAAAATCAAGTTTATTTTACTGGCAAAGGAAAAGATAGATTAAAAAAATATAAAGATTATCAACAAATGATTATTGATATGAGTGAGAAAGGAAAGGCAAGATAAAAATGAAAAAAAGAATTTTATATTATATATCTAGTTTATTTATGGTTATGAGTTTATCGGCTTATCCAGCTGGAAAATTCGTTGATAGTGTCAATTCACAAAGATTTAAAGGGATTGCTAATAACAATTTAGGGGGATCTTATAATAATTTAGGTAAAGATGTTATAAAAGCTAAAATAAAAGATATTATGTACAACTCTTTAAAAGATGATGATTTAAGTTTAGGAAATACTGGTAGAGTTGTTGAAGCTTTTAATGTTTTGGATTGGTATAGATATAGAGCTGATATTAGAAACCAAAACAGAGATATGAATGAGATGGAAGTTAAGTCTGAATTAAGAGTTAAATTCCCAGAAAATATGGCTACTGAAGAAACACAATTGAAAATTTTAGACAAACAAATTGAAAGTTTAGAATATGCTATGAAAGGTTTACAATTACAAACAGCCGAATGGAAAAACAGTTTAGCACAAACAGCAAGTAATGATGGAGCTTTTTATAAAGATTATATGTCTGATTTAGCACAAAAGAAAAAAGAACTTGAGAAAATTCAAGGAAATGTGGGAAATTCATTAGCTAGTATTGATAATTTAGAAAAATCAATAAAAGATCGTTTTGGTAGTTATTCTCCTAATTTAGCACCGTTAGATTTAGTCAAAGACCAATTAGGTGAAGATTACAAAGTATTAAAAAGAATGATGAATAGATTTAAAGAAATAGAATTAAACATTCAAGCTGATAGTGCAAATTATGAAGCTACTGTTTTTAGTGAAAGAGTTGCTAATGCTAATAACCATATAAAAGCACTGCAATTAGTGGCTGAAACAATGGGAGGAGTTCATAGAGGTTTAAATTCTTTAACTGAAATTTTCGTTGAAATGAATATGAGAGAACAAGTAAAAAAAATGTATGCACTTGAGCAACAAAAGAACAAACAAGTTGCTAGTATAAAAGCAATAGAAGAACAAAAATATTTTGCAAGTGTAGGTTTAAAAAATGCTTATGAATCAGCTGATAAAATTTTAACACCTGAACAAAAAGCAAGAGCAAGTCAATATGCACAAGAAATAAAAGCATATAATGCTATTGCAAATGAACTTGGAAACGAAGAATTGAGATTAAGTGGTTACTTTGATAATATAAGTAGAGATGTTATCGGACAAAAATTAATGGATAGTTTTGGCTTATCAGCTTTACAAAAAGATATTCTAGGTGCAATAGCTAATGGTGGTATAAATGAAACAGCTTTAAGAAGAGAACTTGAAAAAAGAATGGAAAGAGTAAAAGATATTGGAAAAACAGTTTTAGAGCAAAAATTAAAAGAGGCACTAAACAATAATAAACTTTATCAAAATGCCATGAAAGTACAAAGTCAAGTTAGAGAACTTGTTACTAATCCTACTGGAGCTGTTGATAGATATGTGGAAAATGCTACTAATATTGCAACTAACAAAATGAACCAAGAAATTGATAGAGTAACTACAAAAATCAACGATAAAATCAATGATAAATATAACGAAGTTATTGGAAGTAAAGTAGATCAAGCTAATGCTAAAATAAGACAAAAAATGGATGAAATTAATGAAAAACTAGCAAGATCTGGAGCAACTACTAGGCTAACAGAAGATGATATAAGAACTTTATTAATAGAAACTCCAAAGGTTAATACAAACATTAAAGATTTATATAAAGGACAATTTTAAAAAAAAAGAGGTGAAAAATTAAAATGAAAATGAAATTTAAAATAATTACTTTGCTATCAATTTTAAGTATTTCAGCTTTTTCTAACACTTATTGGAATGGGAATAATAAAGCAACTAATGAAAAAGTACAAAAACAAATAGATGGACTTTACAATAAATTTGAGAGTAAAGATATAACTGATAAAGCTATTGAGAAAATGCAAAAGCAAGAAAAGGAAAAACAAGTTAAAATAGATGCTAAAAGAGTTAATGATTATAGTGATTTAAACAATAAGGTATATACAAAAACAAGAGAACAAATACAAGGTGATAATCCTTATATGAATAATGTTTATAATCCTACAAATAAAAACATTAGAACTCAAGATAATGTTAGATTTATCATGACAGATGTTGCTGATAGAAGCAAAGGTGGAAACAAAAGAACAGAACTTAGAAATGATGATTATAGAGGTGTTCTAACCATAGAAGGTACAAAAAAATTGAAACCTATTGAATATTCAGATAACTGGAGAAGAAATGGAAGTAAATTAGGTGGTGGAATAATAGTTTATAATATGTGGAGAAAAGACAAACAACATGAAATAAAACATGCTAAAATAAGTGGAGTTGCTGGTGATGATAAGGCTTTCGTAAAAGCCGCCGAAGATATATTCTCTGGTTATAAAAAACCATCAACAGCAAAAACACAACAAGAAATATTAGAAAACCAAGAGGCACTTGCTTATATTGCTATTGCTAAATTACAAATAGCACAAGAAAATATGAAAAACATTGAAGAAAAATATAAAAGTGCTAAAAAAATTGAAGATTTTTTTGAAAATCCAGATAACTTAGCTATGATAAAACAAATGGATAAATATAATGAAGATTTAAAAAATGCTATGATTACAACTGCCGAATTAGAAAATATGTATGCAAAAATAGGAAAACCTACTTCTAAAAAAGAAAATTTACAAAATTTAAACGAAGAAAGACTTAGTTTTTTAGCTAGTATGGCTGAATTTTCACAAAAATTACAACAACAACAAAATATTGGTGATGTTAATGAAGTTAAAAAACTAGCAACTACTGGAAAAGCTGATTATAAAAAGTTATCATATAAGGATTTAGATAATATTACTTTTGATAAATTATATTCTATGATAAAAAATGGTGATGAAAAAAGTATACCAGAGAACTTAGCAATTTTAGATAGTTTAATGAAACAAAACAACGCTTTATTCAACTATACTTTAACAGCTTTAATTGGTTTTAAAAATACAAATAACTATGCTGAAATAAAGAAAATGAAAGAAGAAATAAACACTTTCCAAAACCAAAATGAAAGTTTTATTCAATTTCATCAATCTATGTTAAGTATTGTAACACCTACTGATAAGGAATTAGATAACTTAAAAAAAGGTGATCCAAGTAAAAATAGAAACAAAGAAGAATTAGTAAGACATAATGCAGGAGTAGCACTAAATTCAATCATATTAGGAAAATAAAATGTAAGGGAAGGTGCAATAAAAAAAATGAAATCAAAATTTAAAAAAATTATAATCGGTTTATTCTGTATATCTTCACTTGCAAATGCTGAAAATCCACCTAAGTATGAAGGATATGGAAATATATATAAAGAATTTGAAATTTTCAATAAATTTCAAGAGTATTCTAATATATATAGAGAAAAAAGCAGTCAAGTTAGAGGGTATGTAGATAATTTACAAAATATTTCAGAAAAAAGTAAAGAATATTTAGCACAAAAATGGAGTCCTAGAAAATGGAGAAAAAATGGGAGATTAGGTGGTGCTTTAAATTCTAAAGAAAATCAAATGGGAGGTATGGCAGGTAACTTTCAAGGTTTTTCTAATTCGACAGCTAGTAATTCTGGTATACCTTTAACAAATGTATTTTTGGTACATATCACTTCTAAAATTATTGTACCACCAGCTAAAAAATTGATAGATAAAGCCATAAAAGAGGTAGAAAATCAAGTTGGTAAAATTGTTGACAAAGCTGTTGGAAAAGCTGAAAACTTTGAAACTAAAATAATAAATAAAGTCTATGATAGACTTGGAATAACAAAATTAGAGCAAAAAATCAATAGAGTTGTTGACAAAGTAAAAGAAACAGATGAAAAAATCAATAAATATATTTTAACTGGAACAGACAAAATTGGTGAGTTTAAACAAGATTTGAAAACATTATCTGATGCTGGATATTCGATCCATGATATGATTACTGATGATCAAGGAAATTTACTTGTAAGAATAGGTACTATTTATGTTAAAGCAAAAGATGTTATCAAAACTTTAAACAAATATGCTAAAAATAGTGCTGTAGAAAAAGGGTTACAAAAAGCTGACTTCGTTGAAGGTATAGTTAATGATTGGGATATGATTTTTGAAAATAAATTAAGAAATGCAATAAATCGTTCTTCTTATGAATTAGGATATTTATTAGCTGAAGAAGTTGGTGAAAAAGTACCAGAATTATCACATGCAAGTTATTATACTGGAAAAATTGGTAAAAAATTTGTACAAACTGGTATTCCAATAGGAGAATCAACTCCAGAAATAACAAGACCATTTAGCAGATATAACCCAGACAAAGTTTTCTTGGAAAATAATACTTTAGGTTTCTCAAATGATGAATCTGATCCTACAAAAAAAGAATATAAAGAAGATAAAAAATGGCATAAAGAAACAACTGAAATATTTGTAGATAATTTTAAAAGTGCTTTTACTGGAAAACCAAAAGACAGTACTGAAGGAAATGTGGTAGGTTATTCAAGACCTAAAATTGCAAGAGATAGTGTTCAAAAAACTGCCTATACTAATGCACCATTTTTCTTTGATGAAAAAGATAATCAAAAAAATGTAGCTATAATAAAAGCATTACCAAGAGTACAAGTAGAAGCACAATTAAGGCAACAACTAGAAGCGACTAAAATTGCAACTGTCTTAAAAGGAGCAAATCTTATAGAAACTGGTGAAGCTACAATAGGACAAAGAGTAAAAGTAAAAGGAATGACTGATACTAACGGAGCATATACAGCTTTAGTATATAAACCACCTCATAAAGTTTGGATTGAATATTACGGAAATTCTAAAGGTAAATTTGAAACTGTTGGACAAACAGATGCTATTCTTATGTCTAATAAATTACAAAATATTTACTTAAAAGCTGAAGAAACTTATGCAAAAGTTGCAAAAGAAGGAATTGAAGTAATGCAAACAGTATATGATCAACAAATGTATTCAGAAGGAACTACTCAACTAATAGGAATGGAAAAAGATGAAACAAAAGCTGGTAGAACTCCTAATAGTGAAATATCAACTAAAGCTGATATAAAAAGTGTTAAAGATGTTATAAATGCTGGAAATAGTTATTTATTAGCTGAAGATAACCACGATTATATCAACACTAATCAAGATAAAAGAAAAGAAAAATTCAAACAAAGAGCTGAAATAGAAAAAATAGCAAATGCTGTAAAAAACGAACATAATGCTTTTAGAGATTGGCAAAATGCTTTTTATAATAATAAATTATTTGATGAAGTATTAGAAGTAGCCTATGGAAATTATAAATATGAATTTTTTAAAGATGAAATGAAAACAAATCCAGAGAAATTTAAAAAATTAACAAAAGAACAAATAATTGATAAAAATAAATTGTTTAATGCTAATTTTAAAGGCGATAAAGAAAGTCTTTTATTTGCTAAAAGAAGTGTAGATACTTTGATTAAAAGAAGATTTATGGCAATTGAACAATTAAATCGTAATTTAGGAAATCAAGGTGCTAGATTTAAAACTGTTTTAGATGCAGTTGAATTTGTAAAAAAAGATCTTGAAAATTCAGATATGGATGATCCAAAAAATCAAGAAAGAATATCTTTAAACTTAAAAAGAATTTATCAAGCTATGGCTGTTATTACTTCTCAAACAAGAGAAGAAATATCACTTATTTCAAAAAATGTAATCAATAATGTTAGAACAAATGAATTAGAAAGATTAGTTTTGGATATTGTTGATGAACAACTTGAAAAAGATGAAGCTGAAAAAGTTGTTAAAAATGCTAATTTACCATTAAATAAAAGAATGGAAAAAGATGTTGATGAAGTTTTAAAAAGTCAAAATATTTCAGAATTTTTAACAAAACAATACAAATAATAAAAAAAAGAATAGAGTTTTTCTCTATTCTTTTTTTGAGTAATATTTTTAAGAAATATCTATCAAATTTTATAATTTTCTAATAAATAAAAAAAGACTTCTTTAAAAAGTCTTTTTTCACACCTAAAAATTAAAAATATATTATACCATAACAGGAGATCATGTTATTTTGTTTTGGCGATAGGTGCAAGGCTCGAACTTGCAAGTCTTTTAAGACGACAGTTTAGCAAACTGTTTCCTTACCAATTAGGATAACCTATCATACTATTTTTGGGGTAGTAAATGAGAATTGAACTCATATTCCAAGTGCCACAAACTTGTGTACTAACCATTGTACGATTACCACCTTACTATTTTTAATATGGCTGGGAATGCTGGATTTGAACCAGCGACATTCTGGTTAACAGCCAGACGCTCTAACCTTACTGAGCTAATTCCCAATATCTTATTTTGTAATTTATTATACCATTTTTTAAAAATAAAGTCAACTGTTATTTTTAATTTTTCTTAACATTACATGAAATTCATTTATTTCATTTTCATCTTCTATCATAATTTCTTTTTTTAAATTAGAAAAAATTGTTTTATTTTTCTTATATATTTTTAAATCATAACAATCTTCACTTTTACTATTATCATAAACTAAATTAAATTTATTGTTTTTTAAAATATCTTTTATTTCTATTTTTTCATTTTTTGTAATTATAAAATTGCTATATTCTTCAGCCATTATATTATATTTTTTTTCTAAATATTTCTTTATTTTTTCACTTATATCATATAAATCTAAAGAAATATATGTCATTGTATCGCCATTTGATAACTTTAATTTAAAAAAACATTCTGTTATTCTAATCTTACTACTAACTTTATATTTTTTTTTTAATAATTTTAAACCCTTGATAATTTCAAACAAAATATATTCTATACTTTTTTTCATATTTATTTCTCCTATGTTATATATATATTTCAACTAATATTGTTTCTTTTATTTCATTTTCCCATTGTTTTATCATTTTAAAAACTTTATCCCATTCTAAATTTCCTAAACCACAACCTATTTTTGGAAAAGCGATAGAACTTATATTATATTTATTTAAAGCTACCTTTAATTTTTCTAAGCCTAATAAAATATATTCATATTTAGATTTTTCTTTCCAATGTTTTTTTGTAGGAAAATTTATTATATTTTTATTATTTTCTTGAATTATTAATAATTTTCCTATTGTAAATTCTTTACTCTTACAATATTTTTCATATTTTAAAAAATTTTGTGGATATTTTTTTTTAAAATCACATGCTAATCCTTTTCCCATTACACCGACAGTATTTACTGGATTTATTAAAAAATCACACTTACTCTCAAAAATGTTTCCATTTTCTATTATTTTTAACATTTTTATTTCTCCTTTAACTCAATTTATTTTATCATAAAAATAAATATATGTCAACAAAAAAAACAGAACTACTATATTAAGTAGTTCTGTTATTTCTTTTATTACTCATCAGAAATTTTTTCAAGTAATTTCAATGTGTAACCCATTTTTTCCATTTCTTCTTCTGTTAAAATTGTGTTTTCTGGAACTCTCCCATTTAATTTCAAAACTAAAGCTAATTGTCCTTTTTCTTGTTCTAAAGTGTTTCTTTCATATTGAATTTCAAGTCCTAATAACTTTGACAAAGTATTAGCTGTTGCTTCATGTCCAATACAATTCAAAATATTACTTTTGTTTTCTTTTACCAATTCTCTTGCTTTTTCTAAAGAAATATCTTTTAAACTAAAAATTCCATTTGAAGTTAATACAGTTGAGTTTAACAAAGCTAATTTTTTCATATTTTTTCTCCTTTTTTAATTAATTTAAAATTTAATATTTTGTTGTTTAAGGTATTGTGCTACACTATTCCTTCTTTAAGAATAGTATAGCACATGGAATTATACTTAATTTTTACTATTTTGTACTTTTTCTAATTTTTCTTTAGAATATTCTTCAAAAAAACTGGTAAAAATTCCAAATATAACTCCTAAACCAAAAACCAAAACAACCACCATTTTTTCACTCCTTTTTAAAATATCTTTTTATTAAGGTATTTACATTATAGCATAAGGATAAATATATGTCAATAAAAAAATTATTGATTTGTCTAAATCTAACTAAAACTAAAATAGGTTATTTGAAAAATGTAAATATTGATCTCTATTTCCGTAAAAATATAAACCAGATAAAGTTTTACAACCATTATTAAAAGCAAAAGACTTTTTTATTTCTTTAAAGTCTTTTTTATCAAAATAAATCATATTTTGAGTTCCATTATTTTGGAAGTCTAAAACTCCTAAAACAACAAGACTTTCAAATTTATCTTTTTGTTCTTGGTTTAATCTCCAAAAATTAACAATTTGTTTCATACTCATCACTCCTTTAAAATATATTTCTTTTTTCTAGGTACTCATATTTTACCATAAGGATAAATATATGTCAATTTTTAATAAAAAAAGAGTAGTAAAAAACTACTCTATTTAATTTAGTTTATAAAAATTTTAGGAATATAAGATTTTATTATGAATTTAACATTTTTTTCAAGTCCTAGTAAAATTTCTGAATTAATAGATAAGATTTTCAAGAAATTTCTAACTATTAATGGATGTATTCCATTATCAATTAATTCTATTTCTTCTTTTTCATTATATATTTTTTTTAATTTATCTCTTAACAAAAGTTCTTCTTGATCATCTTTTAAAGATTTTTTAGAGCCAAAATGTTTAAGAAATCCTTTATTCTCATAACAATTATTTTTATCATTTTCATAGAATAAATTATTTTTTTTATTGGCTAAACCAGATAAATAATTATAATATTTTTTCCCGTTCAATCCACCTAAATTAGAAATAATGTCTGTTAAAGCAATTTCTTTTTTATATGATTTATTCGTTTTTTTATTCCAATTTGAATTATAAATTAAACTCAAAGTAATTGTTGACATAAGAATAACAGCATTTTCTTCCCACCAACCATCATAAAAACTTGATATTCTATTTTTAAAATTGTCCTTTTTATTTTTTTTCCAATCTTCTACTAATTTTTCAAAAAAAATAAAAACCTCTTGATCATCATTAGCACCATTACAAACTACTCTTAAACTAGAATTTTCATTTAACAAATTTTTAAAAACTTCAAAATTTTTCATTACAAAATCCTCCTTGCATATTTATTTTTTTAAAGATAATTTATTCTACCATGTTTTTTTTATAAAATCAAAAATAAAAAAAAGTAGAAATTAATCTACTTTTTATTTTAAATATTCTTTTTTAATTTTAGCGATATGTTCATCACTCATTTTAGTACCAAGTTCATTAAGCTCTAAAAATAATCCTATTTTTTGTTTATCAGTTAATTGATTACTAAATTTTCTTGGTAATATTTCAATAGCTTTAACATCCATAAACAATAATTCTATTTTATCTTTCCCATTTAGATTTTTAAAATATATTCCATCATTCAAACAAAATTGGTTTTCTATAAATTCAAATATAGTAGATAACCTTTGTTTTCCATCAAGCACTTCTAAAATATCAAAATCTGAAAAATCTTTTCTTAATTCTTTGGGTTTTTCTACTTGGATAAAAGTAGGAGTTATAACTGCTTTTCCTAAAAAAAGATTTTCTATATATGATCTTTTTTGCTCTAAATTCCAAACATAATCCCTTTGATAAAATGGATCAAGTTCTAATTGTTCTTCATATAATCTTTTATATAAATCACAAACTTTAAAATCGTGATTTCTTCTATCTATTATTTTTTCCCATTCATCTTTTTTAGTCCTAATTTTATCAGAAATTTCACTGTTTTTTTTATCATCTATCCTATTAATTTGATAAATGTCTAATTTAAAATTTTCTACTTCAATCCATTTTCCATCTACTAACTTTTTACCTTTTATTGTAAAACTTGAAGATTTTTCTATTTCAACAATTTCACAATTTTTATATTCTTTGTTAATAAATACTTTATCTCCAATATTAAATTTTTTAGTCAATTTCATATTTTTTTCTCCTTATTATTAGCATTGTTCAATAATTTCACCTAAATGTAAATGTCCTACTTCATTAGCAACACTTAAATCAAATTCTCTTGCCATTAACAAATTATTTTCTTTATCATAAACATTTATAATTCTTTGATTATAATTTATAAAAATTCCTTTATTATCTAATAATGGTATAATTTCTTCAGTAATAATCTCTTTGACAAAAGAATAATCTTCAACATTACTTTTAAATTTAATGTCAGTTATTCTATTATTCTTTATTTCAACTCTTTTAACTAATGCTCCAAGCATAAACAACATTCTATTTAATTTTTTTGCTTTTACATTTTCCATATTTTTAACTCCTTAAAATTTCATTAATTTTTTTATTTTCATTAAAGCAATATTTCACAAAAGCACAAACTAAACCACTAACAATACCAATTATAATTCCAACTAACATAACTATCACTCCTTTAATATATTTTTTCTTTTCTAGGTACTTGTATTTTACCACAAGGATAAATATATGTCAACTAAAATATTAAGGAAAAGTTTTTAGAATTGAAGTGAAAAAAGTTAAAAATTAAGGAATTTATAGAATAGAAGTGAAAAAGATATAAGGTAAGATATAAAAAGTGGAAAAAATATAAATAAGGTGGAATTAAAAAGAGTTTATGATATAAAAAAGTGGAAAATTATAATTAAGGGATAAGAGATAAGAAGTTGGATAACATTATAAGAAAAGAGAGTTAATAATTTCAAAAATGAATTGATTATATAGTCCAATTTAAAGTTTTAAAAGGAAAGTTGATAAATTATATCAAAATCAAAAAAGAAAAGCTAAAAACAGTGTTTAAATAAGTGAGAAAAGGAAAAGAAAATTTTTAATATATATATTAAGAAAAAGGAAAGTGATAAACAACCAAAATTAGTTAATTATATAGCCAAATTTAAAGTTTTAAAAGATAAGTTGATAAATTATACCAAAATCAAAAAAGAAAAGTAAAAAACAATGTTTAAATAATTAAGGAAAAGAAAAAAATATAAATATATATAGTGAGAAAAAGGATCAGAATGAAAGTGATAATAAGGAATAAGGATATAATAAAAGGCTTTAAGTTGTCTAAATTATAAGATAAAATAAAAAAAATAGGTATGTTGGGGTGTAAAACATACCTATAATTTTATTTAGTAATTATATTTTTGGGGAAAATAAATTACATAATTTCTATCTAAAAAATATAGTAGACTAATTTAAAACTTATCAAAATTAGAATTGAGATAAGAAATTTTGGAGATCATCAAGGGTATTAAAATTGATATTTCTAAATTTTTTTTCAACACCATTAACGACAACATTTAATTTTTTTATGGTAAAAGTACCATCAATATTTTGTGAATAAATCATAACTATCACTCCTAAACAAAAATTATTTTTTAACTTCTTCCAATCTTTTAGTATACCTTATTTTATCATTAAAATAAATATATGTCAAGTATTTTTTAAAAAAATATAAAAAAGTCAGTAAAGAAAAAAGGAGAAAAGTTGTAAAAAAAGAGAAAAATTGGAGAAAAAAAGGCATATAAAATACATAAGTTATAGGTGAAAAAAGAGTAAAAAGATAAAAAAACTTCAGATATAGTATTAAAAACTTTTTTTGTCGTTATCATATTGATAAGAAATAAGTGTTAATCATTGGAAAAATATAAATTTAGATAACACAAAAATAGGAAAATTTAAGATAAAAAAGAAATAATATCGTTATCTTTTTCAAAAAAAGCAATTTCAACTATTGGAAAAATGTAATGTAATTAAATAAAATGGTAAAATAAAAAAGTAAAATGTCGTTATCATATTAATAAAAAACAAGTATCAACCATTGGAAAAATGTGAATTTAAACAATGTAAAAATAGTAAGATTAAAGATGATAAAAGAAATAATGTCGTTATCTTTTGTAAAAAAAACAAGTTCAAATTTAGGTAAGATTAGGTTTTGGATATGAAACTAAGTAAATAAAAAAGAAAAAAAGTAAGGAAAAGTGTGAGAAAAAAGCGATAAAAGTAAGGAAAAATGTGATTGTATAAAAAGAAATAGTTTAGATTTTATTAAAAGAAAAAAGTTTAAAATAAGGTAAGAAAAAACATTGATATTAAAAAGAAAAATAAAATAACACTTGGAAAAATGTGAATTTTTAATTAAAAAGAAGTCCAAAGTAAAGAAAATAAGGGAGTTTATTAACGATTAGTTAAAAGAGCAAGAAAAAGAAAATAAAAAAGATATGATAGAATCACAAGAAAAGTCTTTAATACCAATGTAAAAGTGATGAAAAAACTTATAAAAAGTTAAAAATATAACGACAAATAGATGTCGCTAATAACCGACAAAAATGTTAGTTAATAACCGACAAAAATGTACTATATCTTGATAGTGAAAAAAGTAGATAAAAGCAAGAAAAGTAGGAATTTTGAAAGTGTATTTTTATAAAGAAGTTCCTCTTATCTTCTAGGGGTGCGAAAAAAAATAGATATAAACAAAAAATAGATTTAGATATTCAGTATTTTCCTAAGAATGAGGATGACAATTGGGAATTAATGGAAATGGCACAAAAATT
>ERZ772956.972-NODE-972-length-20392-cov-6.562571_pt1 | contig 20392 bp, 19 predicted proteins | sample MGYA00580683_ERZ772956 | MGnify/ENA primary metagenome ERZ772956 (study PRJEB29015, sample SAMEA2738077) | human oral metagenome | biome: human oral; feature: human-associated habitat; material: saliva | place: China | collected 2212 ... | reverse complement strand
ACTATTCTTATCCATTTTGGATTACCTCCTTGTTTTGATATGTGGTTGGTGACCACATTTATCTTAACATAGGAGGTATCTTTTCGCTAAAGCCATTTAATCTCACCGGCATAGCCGGTGGTTTATTATTCATCTCACATTCGTTCGATGAATCGCTGCTAAAGCAATACAAGTAGAATACGATTTTGCTGACGTCAGCAAAATCGTGATCCGAGGAAAAAGAAAAGATTTTTTAAAAGAAGAAAAATAAATTGAATAAGGCATAATTCTTATATAAAGGGAGAGAAATGGTAATAGAAAGTTATTTAACAGTTAAAGGAACTTCAGAAGAGAATGAAGACATTATAGGTTATGAAAGAAATTACTTTTGGATAATGGATGGTGTTACAAATCTATTTAATACCAACATATTTGACTATGGAAGCGACTCTAGAGTACTGGTTGAGAAAGTTTCGTGTGCACTTAAAAAAAATATCGATGATTCAAGATCATTGGAAGAAATAATATATAAAGCCATATTAAGTGTTAGTGGTGATTTTAGTGAAGTAATTAGCAAGTTCCCGAATATAAAAAAATATGAATTGCCAACATTTACTATAGCATTAGTGCGCGAGCTTGCCAAGAACAAATTCGAATATTATGTATTAGGAGATTCTCCTATAATTGTTGAAGGTGAAAAGAAAATAACTGATTCCAGATTGAACAAATTGACTAAAGAGTTTTTTTGCAAAGACGAGATCAATAATGACATTATTAAAAAAGAAACACTTATTCAAATAAGAAAAAAACTAAATACCGAAGGTGGTTATTGGATTGGTTCGGTTGATGGTTTAGGGATTAAATATGGAAAGTTTGGTTCTTTTGATACGAATCCAAATCAACGGGTAATCATTTGTTCGGATGGTTTTAGTAATTTGTTTCAAAATAATGAAGAATTGTTAGACTTTAAATTTTCACCGGATAATATTATAAAACAAATTGGTGATAAGTATTATTCAGAAATCTTGGACTTTAGCGACTCCGTTAAAAAAAGAGATGACTTGAGTATAATTGTTGTGAAATGAGGAATTGTCATGAAAATAATAAAAGATTGGAATAAGATGCGCTATAAAATAATTGGGAAAATCGATTTGTTTTTTATGAATGTTAAATATGGTTTTTTAAAAACTTTTTTAATATTCGTATTTATAGTTAATCAAATATTATTCCTTTTTGATTTTATTAAATTTTTTGATAATAAACATATTTTTGAAAGCACTATACTGAATATTTATATCAATCTGCTGATAGGTACAATAATTATTGCAATAATTGGTTATATTATCAGATACCAATACTATTCTTACATTATTCAGATAAAGAACTATTCCCAAAATCAAAAATTGGAATTAAAAATAAATATCAAACTTAGTGAAGAATATATTTCATCAGGATATGAAGTTAAAACATTTAAAAATAGGGATTTGTGTAAAGACAACAGTCTTGATGAATATTATGTTGCAAGTAGAAAAATAAACAGTAAGTTACAGAATGAAACATGCTTAATAAATATTAGACATGACGCACCGTTTATAATAGATAATGAGTTGATTACTCTTGTTCCCAAAATAATGTACTGGAATTTCAAAGCTCATTATTTTATGAATAATGGGAAATTGCTTAAACAAAATAAAAGCCTATTATTAAATGCTGACAATGAATTGAAATATTGTGGTGATAGCTCTTTGATGATGCCTGTTAGCAAGGTCGGTTATTATAGTGGACAATGTACTCATGAAATAGTTTATAAGAAGTTCTATAGTCTAAGGAAAATTGGGAAAATCTTTGACGGCAAAAAACTTCTTGTCGATGATGAGAATGTTCTATATCCACTGGAGTACAGCAGGTGTGCTAATTTTCTTGGAGCTTCAACGCTGCTTATCACACAAGATAATAAAATATTAATTGCAAGGCAGGATACTTATTCTAAAGCTAATCCAAATAGATATGCGCCAACAGGTTCGGGTTCGGTTGAATGGAAAAAAGATTATACCAACATAAATACAGAAAACCTATGCGACGTTATTATTCACGCCATGGATAGGGAGTTAAGAGAAGAATGGAATTTACCTGGCAGGAAAAGATTGAAAATAAATACAAAGTTAATCGGATATGCCAGATTAATTGAGCGGGGTGGGAAACCGGATTATTTTGGGCTTTCTTATACTCCAAATAGCTTTGCCGAGATAAAATGCATGTTGAAGGGAAAGGGGTTTATTTCAAAAAAAGAAAAGGGCCTGCAGAGTGATAACTATTATCTTCTTAGTTTCAATGACGACAAGCAAATCATAGAAGAATTGAAGCGCTTTTGTGATGAGGAAAAAGAACAGTTGTCAATTCAGGTGCATATTATTTTAGAAATAATGGAACAGATGAAACAAGATGAGGTTTTTTACAACTTCTTAAATAATCTGCGTAGTGATAACTGTTAAATTTCCATAAAGCAAAATCCGCGGAAGTTTTTCTTTGAGAGCGAGTTATTTCATTATTTATTGGCACTTTACTTTTTCTACAACGCTGTCGTGTTATAATCTAAATATAATTTATTCTTATTTGTCAGAAGGATCGTAACCATGAAAGTCAAAAAGAGTCTGCTTATATTGCTTTCCTAGTTTGTTGTCATAAGTATGTGCTCATGCAGTGGACCTAAACCGTCAGAAGTGGCAAAAACTTTTTTAGAAGGAATCAAAAAACAAGATGAAAAGGTAGTGACTGATGTATATTCATTGGGGAAATTAGATATTCTCGGTGCGTCTTACAAAAAAGACACTTCAAAAAACGAAGAGGGAGATAAAGATCCTAAGATGGATAAACTATTCAATGAGCAACTTCTTCCCAAAATGTTGGATTTTGAGTATGAAACCAGCAATGAAAAAATCGATGGCGACAAGGCCACGGTTGACGTAAACATTAAAACATACAGAGTGGGAGATACTATATCTTCATTCTTCGGTGAATATATGTCACAGGCATTTGCTCTCGCATTTTTAGATGTTTCAGAAGATAGACTTGATGCGTTAGCAGTAAGCATTCTATCTGTAAAAATCGCAGATTTCAAAGAAAAAACTTTTGAAAAGACGGTAACTCTTCAAATGTCAAAAAAAAGACGGAAAATGGATAGTTAATGAAATTGAAGAAGGTGGAGACTTTATCGATGCTATTAGCGGAGGCCTTGCATCCTCGTTTAAAAATCTGGAGAGCACATTTGCAGCTTTTGAAGCTTGAATTGTCAAGTCAAGGATGAAAAATCAGACCGTAGCTTAGTTGTTACGGTCTTTTTGTGTTTATTTAAAAGTGAGGGGAGAAAAAGTCTGTAAATTAAAGAATAAATTAGCCTCCTGTGGTATTATAAAAAATAGCATAGGAGGATAAAAAATGAAACCATGGAGTAAGCTTCAAAAACAATTATACTTATTGGTAGATCCAAATCTTGATTTTCAGATACATTGTAATGCATATCGAATGAAGAGTCAGCGTGGAACTACTTCACTTCCTAGATATTGGATTGTTTTGAACAAAGAAATAATATTTGACTATCCAAAAGACTTTTTGAGTAATTTAATACCAAGGGAAGGTAGTCGAGAACTACATCCGACGGGTACTTCGAGGTGGTTGTTGAACAGAGATTTGCCTGTGGAGGATTTGTATCCATATTATACAGAAGTTCAAGATATTTCTTGTGTCATTCGAGAGTATATTGATACCCCGGTTAATGAACTGTTTGGTAAAACTTTTGAAGGGGATAAATGGAGACTAACAGATATTCTAAAGGCTGCAGATAAAAGATTGGGGAAAAACAAATTAATACAGATAAAACAAGAAACTTCAAGCAAAAGTGTGTTAAAAGTAATTATCGCTAGAGGAATATAGCTTTGAAGTGAATTTGATGTTAGTATACAGAGAAGATAATTTGGAGAAGGGTGACTATGTTTTGGGATAAAGTGGCAAATTTTTATGATATTTTTGCAAACGTATATAATGGAAAAGTGAACAAACAACTTGTATTTGAAGTCACGAAGCTAATTGAGCCTGATGATATAGTTTTAGAGTGTGGATGCGGTACGGGATTGATTAGCAAAGGGATTGCGGCTATATGTAACGAACTTATTGCAACGGATTTTTCCACCGGGATGTTAAAAAAAGCAAAAAAGAACTGTGAACATCTAGAAAATATAGCGTTTCAAAAAGCTAATATAATGAATCTTGAATATGATGATGAAATCTTTGACAAGGTAGTTGCAGGAAATGTAATCCATCTGTTAGATGAACCATATAAAGCATTGGATGAATTGCTGAGAGTATGCAAAAAAGACGGTAAAGTAATAATTCCAACATATGTAAGCAGCGAAAATAAAAGAAAATCACTAATGCTAATTGCCGTATTAGAGAAAATTGGAGTTAAATTTAAAGAGAAGTTTGATTTTAAATCTTATAAAGAGTTTTATAGTAGAACGGAATGTGGAGATGTTGAATTCATATTAGTGGAAGGGAAAATCCCTTGTGCAATAGCCATAATAAAGAAGTAGATTATAGTTTCCGGAGGTGAATTAATGTTTAGAACAATTCGAAAAAAGAAAAATGAAATCGGCAAAGATGAGATAAGAGAACTCCTTCATTGTTCACGACGAGGAGTGCTGGCAGTTAATGGTGACAGTGGTTACCCTTATGCAATGCCGATTAATTATTTTTATGATGAGAATACAAATAAAATTATTTTTCATGGAGCTAAAGCAGGTCATAAAGTGGATTCGTTGAAAACATGTGACAAGATTTGTTTTACTGTTTACGGAAATGAGACTATCAGGGAAAAGACTTGGGCACCGTATCTGCAAAGTGTAATTATATTTGGAAGATGCCATTTAGTTAAAGATGATGAAACTGCCATGGAGCTGCTAAAACAATTTGCTATGAAGTATTATCCAAGTGAAAATATGGTCGATGATGAAATTAAAGCTGACGGTAGAGCTACACAGATGTTTCAAATAGAGATAGAATATATCAGCGGCAAAGAAATACAGGAAATATAAAGATAGAACAGCAACACATTTCATTACCCCTAAACGAGTTTTAACCCCTTAAAAAAGGGTATAAACACAGCGATACCGAAAGGTAAATATGAAATATATATAGTTAGGATTGGGGGTAAATATGAAAAAAATTGATCTTTTAATAACTCTTACGGCTCATGAAAATGATGCGAATAATGTTACTATTGCGTTTACCATGGGGGTGAATGCCGCTGAGAAAGGTCACGATACAGTTATTCTGCTTTTATCTAATGCGGTTTCCCTTGCTGAAAAAGGATATGCAGATAAAATTGATATTGGAGAACCGTTTAAGCCTATAAAAGAACTTTTATCTGAATATTTAGCAGCCGGCGGAAGAATTGCTGTTTGCTCGTCCTGCATGAAGCATAACGGCGTTGACGAGAAGAACCTTATAGCCGGGGCTGAAGTTGTAACAGCTGACTTTGTGGTTGATGGTATAATGGCTGCCGAAAAGAGTTTACAATTAAACTAAGATAAGTAAAGACAGTTTATAATTTTAAAGCTATTGAGAGATAGAATCATTTATATAAAAGATGAAGTAGTCGAGAGACTACTTTTTCTATATGAGAGGCAATGGTAATGAACCTTTTGGATAGCATACCTATGGAAGGTAGGGATGCCCTATGGTACTATTTATGCCGGGTGGATTTGGGGAAATGGAAAAAGAACCGGTATCCGGTATTATGTATTTTTGTAATACAGGTGATATGATTTATAATATTGATAAAGAACGAAAACCTTTAAAGTCATAGGAGGAATTAAAATGTTAGGAAATTTTAGTTATAAGAATGCAACGAAGCTGTATTTTGGAGATGACTCTCTTAAATATTTAAGCAAAGAACTTAAAAAATATGGAAAAACGGTTCAGCTTATTTACGGTGGTGGTTCAATTAAGAAAAATGGTATTTATGATTCCATTGTAGAAATTCTTAGAGAAAATGGCAAAAAAATTGTGGAAGATGGGGGAGTTATGCCAAATCCTACAGTGGAAAAACTATATGAGGGTATTAAAATTGCTGGAGAAAACAATGTTGATTTTCTTCTTGCAGTAGGTGGAGGTTCTGTATGCGATTATGCAAAGGCAGTATCAGTTTCTGTTCATTGTGATGAAGATCCTTGGGATAAATACTATCGTCGCTTTGAAGAACCGACCTGTAAGATTGTTCCGGTAGGCTGTATTCTCACAATGGCGGGAACCGGCTCGGAAATGAATGGTGGAGCGGTTATCACAAACAGTGAAGCGAAGCTTAAGATCGGTCATGTGTTCGGTGAAGAAGTCATGCCGAAATTTTCTATATTAAATCCCGAATTTACCATGACTTTGCCGAAGGAACAGATGGTATCCGGAATATATGATATATTCAGCCATATCTGTGAGCAGTATTTTTCAGGGGAAGATGACAACACAAGTGACTACTTGGCAGAGGCACTAATGAAATCGGTAATCAGTTCATCGCTTATTGCTATTGATAATCCTAATGATTATGAAGCACGTTCTAATATTATGTGGACTGCCACGTGGGCATTAAATACACTGATTTCAAGGGGGAAAACTACCGATTGGATGGTTCATATGCTCGGACAATCGGTAGGCGCTTATACAGATGCCACACATGGAATGACCTTAGCGGCAGTATCCACTCCATATTATCGCTATATCATGCCTTATGGATTAAAAAAATTTGTTAGATTCGCAAAAGAAATATGGAAAGTTGATGCTGAAGGAAAAAATGATGAAGAAATTGCCAAAGAAGGATTATCTGAAATGGAAGGATGGATGAAAAAACTGGGAGTTGCAATGAATCTTTCCGAGCTTGGAGTGACGGATGAGATGATTGAGGGGATTGCAGACGGAACAATTATTTTTAAGGGTGGATATAAGAAATTAACACGAGATGAAGTGGTCGGCATTTTAAGAGAGAGTTTATGAAGTTACAAAATTTGATTCACAAAGTTACCTTATCCGAAAATTATGAAATTTATTGCAATAAAGCAAATTATGTAGTATTATTGTAATATAAAGTAAAATATGGTTTTGCTAAAGATTTAGATTTTACTATCATAGAGTTTAAGGCAGATATATTATCTGTAGGAGCTGTGAACTTTATAGCGCTTATAATATTTATGTGATGTGGCAATGTGAGTTGTTCAAACCGTGAAATTGTAAAGAACTGTTATTTCAATTATTAAGGGTTTGCTTCACCTTTTAATAATGTTTTTAAAGGAAAGGAGTGATTTTATGTTACGCGGTATTATTGAGCGAAAGGAAATTTCGAAAGAAAGCTTTGCAGCAAAAAAGGATCAAATTAAGGAGCAGGCTTTGAAGCGTTTTATTGAAAATGATTCAGGAAGTGACTCTGCTCTTGAAAAGGTGAGTATTAAAGATAATACTTTGAAATCAAGAGGAAAATTGCTGAATGACTATGATTCGATTGCTATGGAGCGAATTCTGGGGAAAAGTGATCTCTTCCCGATTTCCTACTTGCAGATGGGAACCAATTCCGGAAATTCCATTTGTCGCATTCAGATTCGTGATGACAAGGGGAGTTTTATTGGTTCGGGAACCGGATTTTTAGTTTCAGAAAATGTACTGATGACGAACAATCATGTTATCGACAGCATGCGAACTGCCCTAAATTCCCTTGTAGAGTTTAATTATCAAGATGATGTAAACTTTATGCCTTGCCCTACATGCACTTTTCGTCTGGATCCTGAACAATTTTTCATTACAGATGAGGAACTTGATTTTACGCTGGTTGCACTGAAAGATAATCCTTCAAGCGAGAAACATCCTAAAGATTTCGGTCATCTCAATCTCATTCCCGGAGAAGGAAAAATTCTTGAGGGAGAGTATGTTTCCATCATCCAGCATCCAAAGGGAGGACCGAAGGCAGTTACTATCAGGGAAAACAGGGTCAGCTCGATTTTCGATGACTTCGTTCACTATTTAACCGATACTGAGCCCGGATCTTCAGGTTCTCCGGTATTCAATGATCAGTGGATTGTTGTAGCACTTCATCACTCGGGAGTACCTGATCCGGATAAAAAGAATACATGGATTGCAAATGAAGGAATCCGCATCAGTTCCATTTCGAATTATTTTGCAAAGAAATACAACTCTTTCACCGAAGGAGAAAAGATATTCATCAAGGGGATTTTCCCAAACCTGGATATCTGCAGCGAGCCGGAGCCTGTACCACCTGCTCCTTCGCAAGGAGATGAGGGATATGACAGTGCCTTTCTCGGCTTGGAGCACAGGGTTGACCTTCCGCAGCTCTCTGATGAGATGAAGAAGGATGTCTCTTGCATGGCCAATGGAAGCTATGTTTTGGATTATACACATTTTTCAATTGTAATGTGCCGTTCTCGTTGCCTTGCATATTTCACTGCTGTAAATATAGACGGAAATCAGGCTAAAAATATCAAGAGGAGCGGAGACAGTTGGAATTTTGATCCGAGGATTCCTAAAGATGCCCAGTATGGAGATGACCTGTATGCCAAAAATGATTTGGATCGTGGACATTTAGTAAGAAGATTAGATCCGGTCTGGGGAGACAAGGCTGTCCAGGCAAATAGCGATACTTTTCATTTTACAAACAACTCACCTCAGCATAAGAACTTAAATCAAAAGATCTGGCTGGATTTAGAAAATTATATTTTACAAAATGCACAGAATCATAACCTTAAGGTGTCCGTTTTCACCGGTCCGGTATTTAGAAGCGATGATATGATTTACCGAGGAAAATTCAAAATACCTGCAGAATTTTGGAAAGTTGCAGTTATAATCAGGAATGACGGAGAGATGTCTGCTACCGCATACCTTCAAACTCAGAAAAACATGATTGAAAACCTCGAATTTGCCTATGGAGAATACAAAACCTATCAGGTTCCTGTGGATCACATAGAGGAAATTACAGGTTTAGACTTTGGCAAACTGTCGCAATGTGATCCGATTGCAAACATTGAATCGGCAGGTATGGTTGTTGAAGCTCCGGAGCATATCAAACTGTAAGAAGGGGGTAGTTATATTTATGAAAGTATTTTACAGACAAAGAAGATTTATGAAGGGTGACAAGACCGGCGAACCACTTACCACAGGTTGGCTGCCACCTCTTCCGGATATGAGAGATTACTCGAATGACCATCCTGTCATCTCTAAGCTTTCTATGAAACTTGGTATTGATGAATCAAATAAAACAAAAACTGAAAACAATCTCCCCGAGTGTGTTGATCTTAGGGAATGGTGTTCGCCGGTGGAGGATCAGCTTAGTCTTGGTTCTTGTACGGCAAATGCCGTTGTAGGCATGGTGGAATATTTTCAAAAAAGAGCATACGGAACCCATATCGAAGGTTCCAGATTGTTCGTATATAAAGCAACGAGAAAGCTTATGTTCTCCACCGGAGATTCAGGAGCCTGGCTCCGTTCTGCGATGGGTGCTCTGGTCTTGTTTGGGGTTCCTGATGAAAAATATTTTCCGTATACACTTGACGGAGAAACCGTGAATCCCGATTGGGACAGCGAACCTGATGCTTTCCTTTACTCTCTGGCGACTCACTACTCTGCCATTAACTACTTCTGTCATGATCCACTGGGTAAAAAAACATCGAAAAAAGATGTTCTGAGAAATGTAAAAACATATTTAGCCGCAGGGATTCCGTCGGTATTCGGCTTCTTCGGCTTTCCATCTTTTGAGAATTCGGATTATCCGGGCTCAATTCCATATCCTTGTAAAAATGAACAGGCAGAATGGGGTCACGCTGTGATGGCGGTGGGATATGATGACAACAAGATTATTATTAACACGAAGAATAATGAGAAAACAAAAGGAGCCCTGATGATACGAAACTCATGGGGTAGAAATTGGGGGCAAGATGGCTATGGCTGGCTTCCTTATGACTATGTACTCGATGGACTTGCAGAAGATTTCTGGTCTATTCTTTCAATGGAATGGATAGATACCGAACAATTTGGCTTATCACTTTGAGTGAGGGTAACTGTTTCTATGGTTCTATCAGTATGTTGCCTTAACCGGATATTGTAGAATTAAGTATATACTGTTAAGCAAAATTAAATCTGCCTGCTTATGAAGCCGGCAGATTTTTAGATTATATGATAAATATTGAGAGTGAAGAAAATCCCTAATACAAGTAAAACATGTTTTAATATTGCAGCACCGTTTTTCTGCAAATATAATGATAATGGTTGATAGAGTAAAGCTGCAGTGATATTATGTGGTTAAACAGGATAAACCTGAGAAGAAAAGACAATTTAAAAGGACTTTGTCGGTAGATTTTAAAACGGGTTAACTTCAATAAATCTAGGAGGAGAAGGATATGAGGTATCAAGTTATAGTTTCTTTAAGCAGTGATGAAATCCCGAAAGATAAAAATAGGATGTTTCTTTCATTGATTAAATATCATATCACAGAGAATAACAAGCAATTTTTTGAGTCATTGTATGCCGAAGGGGAAACAAAGCGAAAGGATTTTACATTTTCACTGTATATGCCGGAATGTGAGTTCCTTATGGATACGATCAAAATCCCAAAGAAAAAGATTTTTTTAAATTTTTCTACATATGATTTGTTTACCGGAATACAGTTTTATAATGCTATGATCAATGGGCAAAGAAAGGAATATTCGTACAAAGGCATCATAATGAAAATTGAGAAAATTGAATTAAAAAAAGAGAAAACTTTTATGGGTAAAACGGCGATTTTTAAATCACTTTCTCCGTGTGTGGTTAGAGAACACAATGATGAAACGAATAGAGACTGGTTTCACAGTTTGGATACAGATAGAGGAAAAACTTTATTTATAGAAAATTTAAAATATCAGGTTTTAGAGAGTATAGAAGACTCGACTTATGATTTGGAGGATATAAAAATTTCGATTATAAAAAATAAGGAAGTAAAAGTAAAACATTATGGAATAGAAGTACTGGCTAATATATGCGTTTTTGAAATGGAGGCAAAGGCGTACATTTTAGAGTACTTTTATAAGGCGGGGATAGGTTCGTTTAAGAGTACCGGCTTTGGTATGCTTTCAACTTTATAGGAGGGCTATGATGAATGAAATAAGAATAAAGAATTCTGACTGGTTATTTAATTGTGGGATTTTGGGATTATATAATATTTTAGCATATAATAATGATGATAAAAGAGTTATTCTTTTACAAGATGAATTGATATTTCCTGTTTCAAGGTTGGAGAATTTTGAAGAAAAATATTTTTCTTATTTAATAAGTATTTATGAAAAAACATTTTCAATGTATAGGATTACTTCATTTGAAACATTTTTAAGAAATCATGAAGAAACGAATTTTGAGAATTTCAATACGGCAAGCTTGGAACAACTTAATTTTCAAATTGAACAAGTGAAAAAATATTTAAAAAGTAATAGTTATATAAGTGCGTATAAAGCAATTAAATCTGAATTTAGTCCCATAGAAAAAGAAAAAAAATTAAAGAAAGTGTTACTGAAAAAAACTGAGACTACTTCTGATAAAAAAAGTGAAGTTAAAATACAGGTGGAAATACTTAAAGAAATAGTGGAATTTTTTAAGAATGAAGAGGTTAGAAAGTACATTGGTGGCAAAAATGTTATGTACTCAATTATAAGGAATGCATGGGATAACATCAGTATAATGAATCCACAGAATAAAAACCCTGATATGTATGAAGAATTTAAGGATTATTTTATTGAACCTTTGAAAGAATATTTGAGAGAAGTAGATAGCGGTGAACTTAAAACAAAGTATAAATGTGTATCCTGTAATTCCAAGATTAAAAACTTAGGCATAGATTTAAGTTTTATGCGCGAAATAGGATTTGATGTAAGCAGGAAAACTTCTCATATATGGGATTTTAACAATTATGTAGCAATTTGTCCTTTGTGTAGATTGGTTTACTCATGTGTTCCCGCAGGATTTACATATTTATATCATCGAGGGATTTTTGTGAATTTCTCGATGAATTTAAAAGAGATTGCACGAATTAATGGAAATATCAAAAGAGAGATTTTGGATGACTCAGAAAGTCAGACTGTAATTTATAGGGCGTTACAGAAAGAGATGGATAAGAAAATAAACGAAACTCCCTCATATGAATTGTCGGATGTCCAGGTGGTAAGATTCTGTCATGATTCGAACAAGGGTAAGGTGTCCTATACATTTAATATAATAACAAAATCTATGTTAAGAACAATTCAAAATTGCAATAACAGTTTTAATAGAATACGAAAAGGTTTATTTTTAGGCGGAAATGGAAAGATATATTTGTATGATGAGGTTATGAATAGACTGATGAACAACGAGAACCAGTTTTTACTTATTCAAAAACTGATGCATTACAAACTTTCTATGCCTGATAAGGCAAAGTACAGCATGAATATGATAACAGATATATTAAAAATAAATGTTGAATATCTATGGGAGGTTGGAGCAATGGGAAAAGAAGATAAAGATATGATAAGAACTGCGAAAGGTCACGGATTTTATTTACAGAAAGCATATAATGAGTATGTAAAAAAAGATGACTTAGGCATACAATCAGGTGAGGTAGTGAAGCAAGAGGAGTATAATAAAAAACTTGGGAGTATTGCATACAGGATGCTGAATGCATTAAAGACTAATAATAAATATGCATTTATGGATATAATGATCAATGCACATATGTATGTACAAAAGGAAATACCTGGGATATTTGCAGAAAATTTGGAAAATGATTTGGAGTTTAAGAATATAGGATATGCATTTGTAACAGGAATGTTAGGATATGTGGATGCAAAAAAAGGTAATAGGGAAGGAACAGAGGAGGATAAAAATGAGAAATAGCTTACAGGCAAAGGGATTAACAATTACGGCAATATTTCAAGCTGAAAGTGCAAATTATGGTGAAACGATAGGAAATGTAGCATCATTAAAAAAGGTGGTAAGAAACAATGGGGAACAGTATTCATATATTTCCCGTCAAGCAATCAGATATAATATTGTAGAGCAATTGGGAGAGCCTTTCGCAGAAGTTAGTACAGAGGGCAAGGGTGAAAAGAAAGTGATTCAGTTCGATAAAGATGCAACTATTAGAGACTATCCGGAAATTGATTTTTTTGGATATCTAAAGACGGAAAAGGGGACTGGAGGGAAGAAGCGTTCCGCAAAAGTGAGATTATCCAATGCGATTTCATTGGAGACATATAAAGGAGATTTGGACTTTTTAACTAATAAAGGATTGGCAGACAGATTAAATGAAAATATGAATATTGTTCAATCTGAAATACACAAGTCATATTATTGTTATACTATCACTATAGATTTAGAACAGATAGGGATTGATGAAATCGATGAAATTGAACTGGACAAAGACGAAAAATCAAGACGCGTGTGCAAATTACTTGATACAATTTCTATGTTGTATCGTGACATAAGAGGTAGAAGGGAAGACTTAAAACCGTTGTTTGCAATAGGTGGTGTGTACGATATTAAAAATCCTTTTTTCCATAATAGTGTGGATGTGAAGAATAATAAATTAAATATCGGATCAATTGAAGATATAATGTTTGAGTCGATTAAAGAGGAAACTTATTGCGGATTGGTCATGGGAATCTTCGATAATGATACAGCTATAAAGAGCAAACTGAACGCAGTCAGTATGCCAAAGTTTTTTGAAGAGATAAAAGGAAAGGTTAGTAAATATTATGTCGGTTGATAGAAAAATCGTTAAACGACCTGACTTTGATAGAAAGGAAGCCGTCCGACTACGAATTGAACAGGATTTGGTTAATTATAAAAAACCAATGAGTTTTCAACTGAAAGAATCATATCCTCTTCCTCCTTACTCAACAGTTATAGGCATGATACATAATATGTGTAGGTACGAGGAGTATGTTGACATGCAAATAAGTATTCAGGGCAGATATAAATCGAAGGTGAACGATTTGTATACAAGGTATGAATTTAAGAGCGGAATGAATTTTGAACCTGCAAGACATCAACTGAATGTGAAGGGTCTTGGAGTATGTAAAGGTGTTGCAACTGTAGAGTTATTATCGCAAGTTGAGCTTATGATACATATCTGCCCTGAAGAACAAAACAGAGTGGAAGAAATATATTGGGCATTTAAAAATCCTTGGGAATATCCGTCATTAGGCAGAAGAGAAGATTTGGCAATAATTAAAGAAGTAGAAAAAACAAAGATTATTAAGAAAGAAATAAATGGCGAAAAATATATGGAAAGAAATTGTTATGCCTACATACCTTTGAAATACTATCAAGAAATGGATGATGAGGGAGTGACTATAGGATATGATTATTTCGGTGAGTCTATTTTTTGCCTAGACGGAAACAATTCTGTTACACAAAGAGGAACCAGATTTTTATTAAATAAGGAATACGATAAACTTAATTATGGGAATTCAAAGATTCCTAAGTATATAAGGGTATGGAATAAGGTTGAAGCATTGTATACCTCACAAATATATGCTGATATTGATGCAAAATTTTTATGTGATGAAAATGAAGAATTTGTATTCTTTGCTTAGGGAGTAAATAGTGGTAATACATTACCTGTTTGTATAATTGTCGTCGGTATTTTTTTAGTGAGTAGATAAGGAAGTTAAAATGGTGGAAAAAAAGTTTTGGGCAAAATCAGATTTTAAGGAAACCATTCAGGAACATACAGATAATGTTCTCAAAGAATATGAGAGATTAAGACGAATTTATCCTAAGTGTAAGGTTAACTGGCAATTGCTTGAACAAGCGTGTCTGTATCACGATTTAGGTAAGATGAACTCAAAGTTCCAGAAAAAAATTAAAAATAATTTGGGTGAAGCGAATTTGAATTTTCATACAATAAATAGAAATACTGAGAAAATCAAAGGAGAAGTTCCCCATGGGATTTTGAGCACATTATTTTTGGATGCAAAAAAACTTAAAAATGATTTCCAAGGATCAATTGATTTTGAGAAATTTGATAATTTGAATGATGCAATTAGTATCCTATTCTCCGCTATTTATTATCATCACGACAGGGAAATCTTTGAGAAAGATGAATTTAAAGGAAATTTGCTTACAAATGTAAATAGAGAAAAAATTTTACTAAAAGATATAATTAAAGATTTCAGATATGACAAAGTAAGCATGCCGGAGCATTTAAACCTTAGACATAAATACATACGCAGATTTTCGAATGCAGATGAAGGCGATTTATTGAGGGAATATGTATTATTAAAGGGCTGTTTAAATAGGGTTGATTATGCGGCAAGTGCTCATATTCCCGTTGAGTTTGAAAATGATTTTTTAGAAAGTAAATTGAATTGTTTTATAAAAAAGCTTCAAGATAAAGCGATATGTAAAGATAAGGAGAACCCTGAATGGAATGCTTTGCAGAAATTTATGAAAAATAATCAAAACAAAAATGTTGTAGCAATCGCACAAACAGGAATGGGGAAAACAGAAGCAGGATTATGGTGGATAGGAAATAATAAAGGTTTTTTTACACTACCTGTCAGGACTGCGATAAATGCAATGTACAGGAGAATAAGGGAAGATATTTTAGATAATGAAGCAATAGATAGTAGAATAGGTCTTCTTCACAGTGAAACTCAAGGAATCTATTTTCAGCTTCAGGAGGAAAACAACGATTGTTTAAATATAGCAAATTATTTTACTGTTACAAAGCAGCTTTCATTGCCATTGATTATATGTACTATAGATCAGTTATTCACAACAGTCTTTAGATATAGGGGATATGAACCGAAGCTTGCGACCCTTTCATATTCAAATATCGTAATTGACGAAATTCAAATGTATACTCCTGAAATTATTGGATTTTTGATATGCGGGTTAATGATGGTAACTGAATTGGGAGGAAACTTTGCTATAATGACAGCAACATTTCCGGGATTTCTGAAAGAAATAATGGAAAATTGCGGACTTAAGTTTAGAATACCTCCTCCTTTTGTGGATGAAAGAAAAATAAGACACAGTGTAGAGTGGTACAAAGAAGATATAACATCCGAATTCATATTAGATAAATATAACCATAACAAGATATTGGTAGTGTGTAATACAGTTAAGAGATGTCAAAAAATTTATAAAGAGTTAAGCGGTAGAATAAATTTTCAGGAGAACTGTTCCGATGATCACAAACCAATTGATGATTTTGAATTAAATATGCTTCACGGTAAATATATTTATACTGATAGGATTGCAAAGGAGAAAGCTATTTTAGCTTTTGGAAAAACAGAAAAAACCGGTGTAGTATGTATGAGAAAAGGTATATGGATTACAAGTTCAATTGCAGAAGCATCACTGGATGTGGACTTTGATGTTTTGATTACAGAACTATCAGATGTTAATGGACTTTTTCAAAGAATGGGAAGGTGTTATAGGAAGCGAAATTGGACAGGAGACGGGGCTAATTGCTATATCTTTGATGGTGGTGAGGGTAGATGTTCCGGAGTGGGATATAATATTGATGAGGAAATATTTAATTTATCAAAACGGGAATTAAGAAGGTATTTTAAAGGGCATTCAAATTTTTTAAAAGAAATAGATAAGATGAATTTGGTGAGCAGTATTTACAGTAAAGAAAACATAAAAGGACTTAATTATTATGCGACGATTAAAAAATGTGTCAACGAACCAAAACTATATCTGCCATCGGAAAAGGAAAAAGCAGAAGCACAAAGGCTATTTAGAGATATACTTACGGAAACTATAATTCCATCGGAAGTTTTTGATGAAAACAAAAAAGAGATAGAAAATTTAGCGAGCAGTCTGAATGAGTCTTTGAAAATTCAGGAGAAAATAAAGATTCAAGAAAAATTAAAAGCGTTCACAGTAAATATAGAAAAATATCAGTTGGAAAAAGCATCGGTTAAAAAGAAAATAAAAATCAATAAGTATGAAGAAATCAAAATCATAGATGCCGAATACGATTCGGATATGGGGTTAATGAATATCGTTAAAAAGAATAAAGAAATAGAAAGTAATATCATTTGATATGAAAACAGTTAAATTATATATGGAATAAATGCTCTTAAGTATACTTAGTTGATATAGATATGAGTAGAGGTTTATTGAGAAGTAAAAATTTACTAGAAGGTAAAAGTTTGATATAGAATGTACAATCAATGGCAAAATATAGGTATATATTAAGAGCGTCGGGAAGGAGGAAAAATTATATGAAGGCTGCTACCGGAGCAATGATATACTATTATTATGTATGTGATCGAAAATTATGGTACTTTGCACATCATCTTAACATGGAGCATACAAGTGATTTAGTTCAAATGGGGAAACTTATTGATGAGGAGTCGTACAACAGAGAAAAGAAACATATAATGGTAGACGAAATGATTAGCATAGATTTTTTACAAAGCTGGAAGATTGTTCATGAGGTTAAAAAATCAAAAAGTGTAGAAATTGCATCCATTTGGCAGCTAAAATATTATATGTGGGTGCTTGAGAAGAAGGGAATAGAAATTGAAAAAGGAATTTTAGACTTTCCTAAAATTAAGAAAAGAGAAATAGTCTACCTAGAAAATACGGATAGAGAAGAACTTGAAAATACACTGAAAGAAATTGAAAAAATTATAGATATGCTGCAACCGCCAAGATTTATCAAAAAGAATATATGTTCCAAATGTGCATATTATGAATTCTGTTTTATTTGAGGAGGATGTTATGAATAGAAATTATTACATTTTTAAAAATGGAAAACTTCAACGAAAAGATAACAATATAAGGGTGGTAACTGAAGATAAAATAAAGAAAGATATCCCTTGCGAAACAGTTTCTGACCTTTTTGCATTTGGCGAAATAAACCTGAATACTAGGCTTTTGAATTTTTTAGCACAAAAGAAAATTCCTCTTCATATATTTAACTACTATGGATTTTATTCAGGTTCTTTTTCACCGAGAGAGAAAAATGTAAGCGGATTTCTATTAGTGAAACAGGTAGAACATTATTCGAATTACAATAAAAGACTTGTGATTGCAAAGAAATTTATTGATGCCGCTTCATACAATATTTATAGGAATATAAGATACTATAACGGGAGAGGTTTAGATTTGCAAAATACTTTGAATGAAATAGCTTCACTTAGAGAAAAACTGGACCGTATAAATTATATTGAAGAATTAATGGGAATAGAGGGAAATATTAGAAAAAAATATTATGAAGCATGGAATAACATTGTAAAGCAAGATATCAATTTTACAAAACGTATAAAAAATCCACCGGAAAATATGATAAATACTTTATTATCTTTTGCAAACTCTTTAGTGTATACAACTGCATTATCGGAAATATATAAGACGCAGCTAAATCCGACTGTAAGCTATTTGCATGAACCGGGAACGAGCAGATATTCCCTGTCCTTAGATATTGCAGAAATTTTTAAACCTCTCATTGCAGAAAGAATGATTTTTTCACTATTGAATAAAAACATGATAAGTGAATCCGACTTTGAAAGAGAATCCAATTATTTGTATTTAAAAGAATCTGCAAGAAAAACTATAGTGGAAGAATATGACAAAAGGCTTCAGCGTACCATAAGGCATAAGGGATTAAATAGAGATGTATCATATAGATATTTATTCAGATTGGAGTGTTATAAATTAATTAAGCATTTGACCGATGAAAAAGAATACGAGGGTTTTAAGATATGGTGGTGATATAAATGTATTGTATATTGGTTTATGATATTGAAATGAATAAAGATGGTGCAAAAGCTTCACGGAATATATTTAAAACATGCAAAAAATATCTGACTCATATACAGAAATCTGTTTTTGAAGGTGAGATAACAGAACTTCAATATATGAAATTAAAGGTTGAGTTATCAAAACATATAAGAAAAGATATTGATTCTATAATCATTTTTAAGAGTAGAAATGAAAAATGGTTAGAAAAAGAATTTTGGGGTTTGGAGGATGATAAAATGTCTAACTTTCTTTAAAACTGTAAATATATTTTCAGATAATCTAATACAGATAATTGGTTATGTGAAATAGATAATTATGGCAAAAAAATAAGAAATGTGATGTCCTAATGCGATAAAAACGAAGAAAAACTATTATTACCCGATTTTTAAGAACATGTCACAAATGACATAGTGTTATAGGTGTAGTGATATTACGGAAAATTTGCTTAGATTAAAGGAAATTCTGTCTTTCCACTTGGAACATCCTTATCAGGAATAGTATGACAAATTTGTTTGGATTAAAGGGCATGCCACAAATAACTAATTATTATAGAGGTATTACGGAGAATTTATATCAATAATTGGAAATGAGCTTGAATAATTCATACAGTTTGGATAAAATAGTGTCACAGAGGATATTATTTTTTATTATTGATGTCGATATGTAATAATGTAAAAAGTGCAGGACTTCGACAGAACTTTGTACAATGTTGAAATCAAAACATTTGATGGGCTTTATGAGAAATGTTGAGTGTAAAAAGCATAACAACAAAATTGTATAAAAAGAAGATGGACAGAAATGCTATCCCAAGATATTGATATAACAGCGATACAAAAGAACGGGTTTTAATAGAAGCATAATGAAATGTAAATAGCAATACCGTTGATAGGATAACCTAAATTGATTAAGTTTTAATAGAAGCATAATGAAATGTAAATCTGGTCGGCTTCCTTTTTTAGATTGAAACCACTCTTGTTTTAATAGAAGCATAATGAAATGTAAATTTCTTTTTAAGCCCCCAAAATCTAATCCTCTTTCGATGTTTTAATAGAAGCATAATGAAATGTAAATACAAAGATTCAGGAGGTATTGGAGTTTTAGACAAAAGTTTTAATAGAAGCATAATGAAATGTAAATAAAAATAATGCCAATTATGCCTTTATTTTGTCGGGATGTTTTAATAGAAGCATAATGAAATGTAAATTATGAGTTCTGACGATGTGCTCTGTGTTGAAGGTACAGTTTTAATAGAAGCATAGTGAAATGTAGATAAAGCTAGGTATTCTGCATAGGTCAGATTTATAATACTTTATAAGGTGGTGGAAAGGTATTTTTAGGGCGTTAATGATAAAAAAGATATCAGAATGTAATTAAGCAGAAAAAGAGTCTTAAAAATTCGAAATAGTTTTTTTGTTTGAGTAAGTGAAACTCAATAGAGCTTGATGTCAAAAAAAGATATATCAAATATGGAAATTGGAAGATAGAATAAAAAATATATTACGTAAATTCGCAAAGTAACTTCCAGTACGAGTGGAAATTGCATTTAGCCTGAGAAATGAACGGAATTAAGTCTAAGGAAAGAGGTGAATTAAGCTGT
>ERZ772956.967-NODE-967-length-20440-cov-5.100760_pt1 | contig 20440 bp, 19 predicted proteins | sample MGYA00580683_ERZ772956 | MGnify/ENA primary metagenome ERZ772956 (study PRJEB29015, sample SAMEA2738077) | human oral metagenome | biome: human oral; feature: human-associated habitat; material: saliva | place: China | collected 2212 ... | reverse complement strand
CAACTTCCGCTAATACTAATTCGTAAAGATCATTCACATCTTGACCATCTAATTGCGCTAAATAATTACGCAATGCTTGTTTTACTGAATCGCGTAATGGTTTGTTGGTCACTTGTGATTGCGCATTTAATACTGATACCGTTAAAGCATCAGCAGGACTACGTTGTTGTTCTAACATTTTTCTTTATCCAAAATTAAATTGAAAAAATTCTCCAATACAATGAGTTGCTCTTTTGGATCACTAATTGCATTAAAAGTCTGTTTAAAAACGGAATCAGGTTGAATTCCCTGTAAATACCAAGCCACATGTTTACGCGCAATGCGATAGCCTTTTTGTTCGCCATAGAATTGATGTAATTCTTGAATATGGCGCAAAATTTGACCGCACTTTTCGCTTAAACTTGGCATTTGGCTTATCGAATCATGCTCAATTAGGTTTTCCACAGCTTGAAATAGCCAAGGGTTACCTAGCGCAGCACGACCGATCATAATGGCATCCGCCCCGGTATAATCGAGAACGAATTTTGCTTTCCGAGCAGAATCAATATCACCATTGGCTATAACCGGTATGGCAATTGCTTGTTTAACAGCTTTGATATTGTCATATTCCGCTTCGCCTTCAAAAAGACAAGCTCGTGTACGACCATGCACTGTTAATGCTTGTATGCCACATTGTTCTGCAATTTTGCCGATTTGAACGCAGTTTCGATTAGATTTATCCCAGCCTGTACGAATTTTTAAGGTCACTGGCACATTGACGGCTGCCACGACTTCTCGCAAGATTTTTTCCACCAAATCTGGAAATTGCAACAATGCAGAGCCTGCGAGTTTGCGATTTACTTTTTTGGCAGGGCACCCCATATTAATGTCAATGATTTGAGCGCCATATTCCACGTTGATAGCCGCAGCTTGTGCCATTTCTAGCGGATCACTGCCTGCAATTTGCACGGCGTTGAGACCTAAATCTTCGCTATATGCCAAACGCAATTTGGATTTTTCGGTATGCCAAACTTGCGGATTCGTGGACATCATTTCTGAAAATGTGAGTCCAGCACCATAATATGCACAAAGACGACGGAAAGGCTGGTCGGTAATACCCGCCATTGGTGCAAGTAAAACACGATTTTTTAATTGGTATGAACCGATTCGCATTTTACGTTACCTTCCTAGCAAGCCTATCTAATTAGTGTCGAACTGGTCGATGACCGACAAGGCTGGCTATAATACGCATTTTGCCTTACTTTGCAAAGTGAAATTTGTTTAAAAAATACACTTTTTTTGATTGACAAAAAGAAATTAAAGCGTTTTTAGCTTACCCGTAATTCGGCACCATTCTTCTCTGACTGCGACTGGCTCTAACGCAAATGTTTGCGTATAGGCATCGCATACCGATTGGGCTTGAGTTTCTAAAATACCTGATAAACCAAGATCACCATTAGGTTTAACAAGTTGGCTAATGATTGGGTAAAGTTCTTTGAGAGGGCCAGCAAGAATATTTGCCACCACGACGTCAGCTTTTAAATCAGCGGGTTTTTCATCAGATAAAAACAGCTGTAGGCGATCTGCAACGCCATTTTGCTCGGCATTATTGCGACTGGCTAGAATCGCTTGTGGATCGATATCAATTCCCACCGCACTTTTCGCACCAAGTTTTAATGCGGCAATGGCTAAAATGCCAGATCCACAACCAAAATCAATGACAGTTTTATCTTTTAAATCTAGACTATCTAGCCATTCTAAACATAGCGCGGTTGTAGGGTGCGTGCCTGTCCCAAACGCTAAGCCTGGGTCAAGCATCACATTGACGGCATTTTCATCAGGCACATCACGCCAACTTGGACAAATCCATAAACGCTGACCAAATTGCATTGGGTGGAAGTTATCCATCCACTCGCGCTCCCAGTCTTTATCTTCTATTTGTTCAATTTTGTATACCGTATTGCTATCTAAGTGTTTCGCTTCTTTTAATAAGCGGACGATTTCTGCCATATCTGTTTCTGCATCAAATAACGCAATAACATCGGTGTTGCCCCATAAACGAGTTTCACCAGGCAAAGGCTCAAAAATCGGTGTATCTTGACTATCCATAAAAGTCACAGAAACAGAGCCGATTTCTTCTAAAAAATCACTTATTTGTTCTGCTTTTTCATTGGTGCTATTTAGGCGAATTTGAATCCAAGCCATTTGTTTTTTCCTTTATTTCATAAAATGGGGCGTATTATACTGATTTTTTCAAAAGTTTCGGCAGTAAAGTCGAGCCAAGTGTGGCAAGCATGATGATTGTTATACCAAGTGCGGCTGAAAATGACAGCGTTTCGCCAAGTAATGATACGGCAAATAATATGCCGAATAACGGCTCAAGTGCGACTAAAATACCGGAGATATTGGCATCCACACTATTAAGGCCTTTATTCCATAACCAATAGGCAAGCCAACTACAGCCAATGGCAAGATATAATAAAGCAGCAATACCAGTAGAATTTAATGATATTTGCCAGTTTTCTGTGAGTAATAGTGTAAACGGTAACGTTGTGATGGTCCCAAGTACAATGCTGACGGAGGTATAGGCTTGCGTTGAGACTTTGGCCACAACTCGCTGTGTCCAACGTAACACGGCAGCGAAAATGATCCCAGCACTTAGTACTAATAAACAGCCGAATAAACTGATGTTATCAATGCCTGCATTATTTTTTCCACCATTGATTAAAATCGCCACGCCAATAAATGCCATTGCGCCGAATAGCCAGTGAAACCATTTTGCTTTGTCTTTAAAGAAGAAATGCCCGACAAATACAACGAGCAGCGGTTCTAGCCCAATCATGGTGACTGCACTGGACGCAGATGTATATTTTAGTCCGATGAATTGCAATAAAAATACCGCGGTATAGTTAAAGAATGCCAACCACCAAAGCTGTTTACGCATTGGTTTATCAATTTTTTTCCAGCGACGTAAAAAGAGTGGCATGACAACAATCATTGCAATAATTAACCGCACTTGCACAACAAGCACAGGATCCATCATCGAATAAGTGAGCTTACCGACGATTAACGAACTGCTCCAAATAAGTAGCGCGAGAATTTGATAGAGCATTGATGTATCCCTGTGAATTGTTCCAATTCTATGTTTTAGCGTAGAAATTGCTGAAAGTGAGAAAATTAAATATCACCTTCCTCTCATTTAGAAGAAGGTGACAGCATATTGATTAATGCTTAAAGTGCGGTAACTTTTAATTGAGTTTTTTCAATACGATGTTCGCCCAATTTATTACCCACTAAAAATGCAATTAATCCAAATACTAATGACGGTACGATTTGATGGAAATTAAATAATTTTATGCCAAGTTGAGTGAGCAAGATATAACTTCCCAAGCCGATAATCATTGAGCTTAACGCACCATAAGCATTTGCTTTATCCCAGTAAATACCTAGCACAATCACCCATAAAAATGCGGCTTCCAGTCCGCCAAAGGCAAATAGGTTTAGCCAAATAATCATATCTGGTGGATTGAGGGCAGCAAAGATTAAAAGTGCGGTCAAAATCAGCGTAATAATTGATGAAAAATAACTCACTTTTTTCTCATTTTTTGCAGCATCTGGTTTTGTAGAAAGGTATAAATCTTTTACAAAAATAGAAGAAGATTGAATGAGTTGCGCATCAATTGTGGACATAATTGCTGACATCGGTGCGGCTAAGAAAATACCGGCAACAATAGGCGGTAATACTTTGAGCATTAAAGTTGGAATCACTTGATCTGATACTGTTAAATTTGGAATAACTGCACGACCAAGAGCACCGGCTAAGTGCATACCGAACATAATGATGGAAAGAACAATTGTTCCAATCAGCATCCCTTTATGTAAGGCTTTGCTATCTTTAAATGCCATGCATCGAACAGCAGTATGTGGAAGACCGACGACCCCGAAACAGACGAGTACCCAGAAGGAAGCCATAAATTGAAAATCTAACATTCCATTTGGCCCGTAAGGCGTGACTAACGCAGGATCGATTTCTGTTAATTTATTAACCGCACTTTCTACACCACCGAGTGCATAAATGGTTCCTACAAGGAGAATAATGGTACCTAAAATCATGACGGTACCTTGAATGGTATCCGTGAGCACGACGGCGCGGAATCCCCCGATAAATGTATAGATACCTACCGTTAAAGCAAATAAGAGCAATGCTTGAGTATAAGAAATGCCGATAGTTGTTTCTAATAAACGCGCACCACCAATAAATTGCACGGTCATGGCTGCAAAAAATGCGAGAAGAAGAGCAAGGCTTGATAGCCAGACTAAATATTTGTTTTTATAACGATAAAGGAAAAGATCGTTAATCGTTAACGCATTGGTTTCTCTTGATAATAGCGCGAATTTTTTACCTAATGCGCCTAATGCAAGCCATACTGCAGGGACTTGAATCATCGCAAGTAATACCCAGCCTAATCCGTATTTATAAGCTGCACCAGGCCCTCCGACAAAAGAACTTGCACTGGCATAAGTTGACGCGGTTGTCATGGCGAGCACAAAACCCGTCATCGAGCGGTTACCTACATAATATTCCGTTAGAAAATCGCCTTTTGTACGTTTTACATAAGCGAAAATCGCAGCACCAAATATAAATGCAAGATAAATAATTAAAGGGAGAATAATACCTAAATTCATTTTTGATTCTCCTCATCCTTGATTTCAAGAGAGATATCTTGATAAATAATTTTGATAATCCAATGGCCAATTACAATAAATAGAATAGGCAAATAAATACAAGAGAGCTCGAACCAGAGAGGGAAACCAATCGGCCCTTGAGTTTCTTTAGGCAAATAAGCACATAAGCACCAACCTATCACATATAAAATAGATAGGCCTAATGCCCAACTAGCTTCCTTGGCAGCTTGTTGATAACGTTGTTTTAATGTCATGTTTCTTCCTTAAATTTTTTATAAGTGAAAGTATATTTTTGAATGGTATAAGGGGCGTATCCCTTGTGTTTGCTAATCTTACAACTTTTTTGAATAATTCAAAATGTTTTGCTGATTTCTAAGTAAATTCGATTTTTGTCATATTCATAAAAAGGATGATTACTTGTTACCTTTTGATACGACCAAGATAATTTCGGTGTGATTCCCCAGATATGAAAGTTTCTATGCCAAATAGTAAATACTGAAGCATATTCCTTATTTTTCTGGAGAAGAACTGATTAAGGTGAAGATTTTTAATTTTTATTATTCTTGTTTTAAAATTTGCTGAATTTTAGAGTCTGCATTAGTAATAATTCTAAATGTCACACGACGAGATTTATTAGTATCTTCTTTGCCATCCGCATCCAGAATCGGCTTGGAAGACGAAAGCCCTACGGCAGCAGTATGATCTCTCAACCATTTTCTATGCTGGACAGGAATTGACTCTCTTAATCCTCTCAATACATAATCAAGTACTGCATTTGTTCTATCCTGTGAAAGTGCCATATTCCCAAAATAACCATACAATTCTTTTATATCAGCATTTTGTTTTTGAATTTCTTTTGGATAAACACTCCATTGGCTACTTGTGTGTCCTTCAATTCTAATTTCATTTATTGAATCACTATAAGGTAAAATTGCCTGAATATAGCGTGGAAAAAATTCAGCTAATGCTGATTTGTATTTTTCTTTTAGATTTGCAGAGGCATTATCAAATAAAGAATCGGATGATTTAAAAATAAAAGTCAATGTTTCCTTATCAATTTCAGCATTCAATTTATCTTCAGCTAAAAGCTCATCAGGAAAAGCCTGTTTTAATGCTTGATAAATGGCCAACTGATTATTTTGATATGCTTCAGCAATCCCTTTAATTTGTTTTAATTCCTGACCTATTTTTTCTTTTTCATCTAAAATAGCATCTACGTCTTTTAGTTTATCTAATTTATTATTTAATGCTTTTTTTTCGGCTATTAGCTTTTCATTAATATCTTTAATCGTATCAAGTTCCCTACGAATTTCTTCCGTATCTTTATTTTTTGAAATAAGTTCTTCATATCTTGATTCAATTTTCTTTGAACGTTCTTTTTCTAAATAAGTTGAACGCATAAAGGCTATTGAAATAAAGATAAAAATGATCATTAATCCTGACATTAAATCAGAAATTGTCAGCCAATGTTGGCTATTGTTATCTCTTTTTCTTAGTAATGACATAATTTATTTCTTTTTAAAAACACGATCAAATAATTTACTAACACCGCCATCTTCCAATTTTGAAATAAAATGTTTATTCTCTTTTGAAAGCTGTTCTATAACTTGTTGGAATTGTTTAATTTGATCTTGCGTCATTTTTTCAACCGATGAAGTAAACGCGTTTTGCATTGTTGAAAGTTGCTTAAAGAGCTCATTGTTAAACTCATCTAATGTTTTCTGTACTTCATTCGTAGAATGAATAAGAGCTTGATAAGATTTTTCATTACCTTGAATAATATTTCGGTTATTTTCACCCACATCAATGATTAAGTCTTGTGCAATTTTGGATAGATTATTGCCAATATTTTTGGTGTGTTGTGCAAGCTGATCGTTAAATTGTTGGCTCACATGTTCAATCGTATCAGCAATGGCACTAAAACGTCGCTCAATTTCAGGGAAAGATTCTAATGCTTTATCTTTAATTTCGGAGAAAATAATCATCTCTTCGCCAATTCTACCAATTTGTTTTTGGTTAAATTGAATAAGTTTTTCAAAATCTTTGACTAATATAGGAATATTGCTAATCGAGCGTTCGATTGCGAGCATTGAATCTTTCGCTTCCCCTAAGGTTCTTGCATTGAGTTCGTGATTCATTGCTAAGTTATCCAACAATGTTTTATAGCCTTTTTGCCATTTCACCATATCTTTCACACTATCATCTAATCGGGCAAAATTTGCACCAAATTGAACAATCAAGGTATCGTTAAAATCAGTTACAATATTTTCTAAGGCATCAACTATACTTTGGGTGGCAGAGTCCGTTATATTTGTTCCAAAAGTATGTAATGATTTAAATAATTTTCTTTCAAAAACTTTAGTTTCTTTTTGCTGATTTTCTATGGTTGTAATAAGTTTATTTAATAACTCAGGAATATTATCATCAAGGCTATTTGTTTGTTTCTGAATATTATCAATAATAATTTGATTTTCTTCGTTTTCGTTCTCTTTTCCGAGTAATAACATCAGCATTTTTAATAAAATCGATAATGTCATCCCGATTGCACTGGTTAAAAATGCAATTTTCATACCATCTAATAAAATCGGAATGCTTGCATCTAAATCCGTAGTATCAAATTCAACTAAAGCATAACTAATCCCCACAAATGTCCCTAAAATCCCCATTGAGGTAAGAATAGTGGGGGTAGATGACATAATTCTTTTACCAAAACGACCTATGATATTTTCAGAATGAAAAAAAGAAATTAAAACAACAAGAAAAATAAACAGCATTAATGCTGAAAATAGCCAAGTTAAAAACATAAAATACCTTAAAAAATAAATAGCCACTTAGTGTATTGCTAAGTGGCACCATTAAAAGAAAATAGTTAACGAGCAACCAAAGCGATACTGCAATCGTCGCCATCATGACCTTCAAGAAACGCCTCGGAATAGAAAAGTTTGGTTAAATGATAACGTTTTAAATCACCTTTTCTAAGCTCTTCAGCCAATACTGATAAATAAGGTGTAACCTGTTTCCCATCATATGAAACACATCTTCCTGCGGCACCATCACTCATAGTGAAAAGTGCGGTTAAATTTGTGTTAGCAAAAGATCCATATTGAACATTCTCAGGTTTAAGTTGCTCAGAAATAAAAATCGTTTCGTTAGCATATTCACCTTTTCCCACTTCCCCAACCATTGAAAGTTGATATACAGGTTCATTTTTTTCATTAACAGAGGCAACTTCTTTCACTATTGCCCCATCACCAATTTTGAACCAAAATGTATGGCATTTACCTACCAATCCAACTAATAGCGTACAACGGAAATCTCTTGCATCACGACGATATTCTAAAGCGAGATCCTCTAAAATTCCTTTAGCGTGTTTAGTCAGAATAAGCGCCCAACGACGAACATCGTCTTCAATTAAGGTTTTTTCCTCATCCAGTGTTTTAAACTGACTGTTATATAGCGTATGGATTAAGCGATAAACCCCTGCCACTACACGTTGAGAACCAATATCTGACACAATAGAGCTACCAGCACCATCAGCACTGATAATCACAGAAAATTGATCATCTGCACAAGCATAGGCTGCATCTTGCCCTGGATTGGGTGGAAGTGGCTTTCTATGCTTTAAACCTACAACAGCTTCATATTCGGCATGCCATTTTTTAGAAGAAAAATCAATAACGGGGCTATTTTTCTGTTGTCCTTTTATATTTTCCTCATCAATTTCTTGTTGTAATTTTGCTTTTTCTTCTTGTACTTGTTTTTCTAATAGTCTAATTTCATCCATCTTTTTTAATTTATCTTCTAAATTTTCGGATGGTAAATTTTCCTCTGGCAAGCTACTGGATGGCGCGATTGTAATGGTATTTTGATTTTCCTGAGTTTGAGGAATATGTTCTTCCTTTTTAGTTTCAGCTTCAATATTATGAATATTCTCACTATTTTGAGAAGATGAGATTTCTGTTGTCATATTAAATCCTTTAAATTTAATTATTTGATAAATCGAATTTCGATTAAATAGTTTTTGGTAAAGCAGGACGAATTGCATTGGTGTGTAACCCTTTATTCAATTCTTTTAAATATAAATTAAATGCCGAACGCCATTCTGAAATAGTTGGTCGTTGTTTTGGATCAGACGCACCTGTGGTAAATACACGGATAAATAATTTTTGCAAATAATCTGGAATATGCGTCCACATAACATGCCAACAGCCTTTTGGAATATCATTTTTATCCTTAGAAATATAAGGAAATTTTCCATTACAAAGATTTTGTACAGGATCTGCTCCGCCTACGATATCGTAAGGATGACGCCCTAACATTAAACATTTAAATAAAATAATCGCCACAGAAAAACATTCGCTTTCCAATGTACGCTTAATATCCTTAAATGCTTTATTTTGATGTTCTTTTGGGGTTAGATCGGCACTACCCACTTCACAAGGGAAAAATTGGTGATTAATTTCAAGTTGATAACTATCACAATCAACAAAAGTGACTTTATCTGAGGAAGGGTCTAACAATACATTATTTAAATTAAAATCCCCTACACGAATATTTTGCTGATGTAATTTCTCTACTTCAGAAAGGAAATTGAGTAAATAACTCAATAAACGATTACGGTTAATACCGGGGAAATGATCTTCATAGGCCATAGCATGGGCTAATTTAGCCATTGTCACACCTTTTGCACGATACATGGCATAGCCAATCCAGTTCTGATGCTCATCATAGGCAAGTAAAAGCGGCCAAGCTAATTGCTTATCTTTTCGCAAGGCTTCGATGCGATGCATAAAATCCAATTTTTGTTCTAATTTTTGACCTCGCTTTTGTAACACTTCAGGATGATAGTATTTAAATACCACGTCATCCCTTGTTTTTAACAAAAAAACTTCCGCTTCACCACCTCGCCCTAAGGAACGCCCCAATTCCATTGAGGCACCTTGTTTATCAAATACTTTCATTAGATTGAAGCCCAAGAACTCACTGATGGAAGATTCACTGTTGCAGCAGTTGAACCAGAACCAGAGACACGGCTCATACTTGCAGAAAGCCATTCAAAGAAATCTTTAAAATTTAATCCTTGTAGTTTTAAGGCTGGACGATTACTAAATTCACTTAAAATAGACATATCGGCATTATTTACTCCAACCGCTAACGATACTAGTTTTCTCTCATTACAAAGATCTTTAGCTTTTTGTGCGATATGTACCCAGTTATCTGTTGGTGCACCATCACTAATAATGACAAGCCAAGGTTGGTAATAAGGAATACCAACTTGTTTATATTCTTCTTTACGTTCTTCTAACATTCTTAGAGCTTGTTCAACTGCTCCACCAAGCGGAGTCATTCCACTTGCTTCAAGGTGGCTGTTGTAGTCAATATCTTTTGCTGTAGTAAAAGGAAGTACTTCATCAATCGTCATCCCTGCTGTTAATACTGCTAACTCAACAGAATATTTAGCTAAATCATCTTTTTGTACAGAACTAATAAATTCATGTACTCCAGAATTAAGTTGATTAATAGGATCTCCTGACATAGAACCTGATGTATCTAATACAAGTACGCAAGCACAACGTGCAGAAGGATTATCAATAAGACTAAAATCTGACATAAAATTTCCTTAACAAAATGGTAAAATGCCTAAAAATTATACCCAAAAAAAGAATAATATTCACTCAAATTAGGTGCTTTTAAAGAAAATTAATATATTTGTATTAAATTAATAAAAAAACATAAAAAATGGCTAACATCTGTTAGCCATTTAAAATTTAATTATTCATGCATACCTAATTTTTTCTCCAAATAGTGGATGTTTGTTCCACCTTTTTGGAAATTTTCATCTTCAAGAATTAATTCATGAAGTGGGATGTTGGTCTTGATACCATCAATAATTGTTTCAGATAATGCATTTTGCATACGACGGATTGCAACTTCACGTGTATCACCATAAGTGATAAGTTTTGCGATCATAGAGTCGTAATGCGGAGGCACTGTATAGCCGCCATAAACATGAGAATCCCAACGAACGCCCAAACCGCCTGGTGAATGTAAGTGATTTACTTTGCCCGGAGACGGTAAGAATGTTTTTGGATCTTCTGCATTAATACGGCATTCCATTGCGTGACCTTTAACTTTAATGTCTTCTTGTTTAAAGGAAATCGGCAAGCCTGCTGCAATGCGTAATTGCTCTTTCACTAAATCTACACCTGTAATCATTTCAGTTACTGGGTGTTCCACTTGGATACGAGTATTCATTTCAATGAAATAGAATTCGCCATTTTCATATAAGAATTCAAACGTACCTGCTCCACGATAGCCGATTTCTACGCAAGCTTTTGCACAGCGAGAGCCGATATCGCGACGAACTTCTTCTGTGATACCTGGAGCTGGCGCTTCTTCCACAACTTTTTGGTGACGACGCTGCATTGAGCAGTCACGTTCAGCCAAATAAACTGCATTGCCATGAGTATCTGCTAATACTTGAATTTCCACGTGACGTGGATTTTCTAAGTATTTTTCCATATAGACCATATCATTGTTGAATGCCGCTTTCGCTTCTGCTTTGGTCATCGCGATAGATTCTTCTAATGCGTCTTCGCCACGAACAACACGCATACCTCGGCCGCCACCACCGCCTGATGCTTTGATGATGATTGGATAGCCAATACGTTTAGCGATTTCTTTATTTTTAGCAATGTCGTTACTTACAGGGCCATCCGAACCTGGTACACAAGGCACGCCTGCTTTTTTCATCGCTTTAATAGCTGAAACTTTATCGCCCATTAAACGGATGACATCCGCAGTTGGGCCGATGAAAGTGAAACCTGAGCGTTCAACTTGTTCAGCAAAATCAGCATTTTCAGATAAGAAACCGTATCCTGGATGAATTGCATCCGCACCTGTGACTTCGGCGGCAGCAATGATAGCTGGAATATTTAAATAACTTTTTGCGGAAGGTGCTGGACCGATACAAACGGTTTCATCAGCGAGTAAAACGTGTTTTAAATCACGATCAGCGGTGGAGTGAACCGCCACTGTTTTAATACCTAATTCTTTACAAGCACGTAAAATGCGTAGTGCAATTTCACCGCGGTTAGCAATCACAACTTTTTCTAACATAAAAGAGTCCGTTTAGTCAGATAGACGTGAATTTTTATGTAGGTTCTTAAAATATTGTTCTCCCTAGAAAATTTGGTGTGAACAGATTTCAATTTATATTGCCTACGATAAATTCGCTCTAATTGTTTGTATATGAAATAGGCGGACTAAAGTCCGCCCGACGAAAATATTGGAAATTATTCAATAACGATTAATGGTTCGTCGAATTCAACAGCGTCACCGTCGTTGATAAGAATTGCTTTTACTACGCCAGCTTTGTCTGCTTCAATGCGGTTCATCATTTTCATTGCTTCAACGATACAAAGCGCGTCGCCAACTTTCACAGATTGCCCCACTTCAACGAATGCTTTTGCTTCAGGGCTTGGACTGCGATAGAACGTTCCCACCATTGGTGAACGAACAAGATGGCCTGATAATTCATCAGATGCAGCTGGTGCTGGTGTCGCAGCTGCTGGTGCTTGAGTTGGCGCAGCAGCTGGAGTTTGTGCTACTACTGGTGCTGCAGCGTATTGAACTGCTGCTGGAGCAACTGCTGGCGCTGCACGGCTAATACGTACTGTACCTTCTTCTTCTTGCACTTCTAATTCAGTAATGCCAGATTCTTCTACTAATTCGATTAATTTTTTGATTTTACGAATGTCCATACGTTCTTCCTAAAAAGATTGAAATTTTAACCGCACTTTTAAACGAAAAAGTGCGGTTATGAATAAACTTATTTTTGTGTTGCAAAGATTACCTTAAATTTTGCAAATTTGCGATAAAATTCTGTGAATTTCGCCAAAAATGCTCGATTTTCTTATTTTTTAGCAAGGTAATCGATAGCAAATAAAAAGGCAAACTCGTAACCTTTTGCGCCCAAACCGCAAATAACGCCTTCAGCCACATCGCTAAAATAAGAATGATGACGAAATGATTCACGTTTATGTACGTTGGATAAATGAATCTCCACAAAAGGAATTGAAACAGCTAAAAGTGCATCGCGCAATGCCACACTGGTATGGGTGTAAGCAGCAGGATTAATTAAAATAAAATCGACTTGTTGAAAACTTTCGTGGATCTTATTAATTAATTTTTCTTCACTATTGGTTTGAAAACATTCCACTTTTACATTGTGCTGAGTGGCTAATGTTTGTATTTTATCTTCAATGGATGCAAGAGAAATACTGCCATAATGTTTTGGCTCGCGAACCCCTAACATATTTAAGTTCGGGCCATTTAACAGCAAAATTCTGTGTGTTTGCGACATTTTTAATCCTTTTTGTGTGGCGCATTATACTGGTTTTTCGATTTTGGGTGGTCGAATCAGATAATTTTAGTGATAAATTCAGATTCTAAATCCACAATAGGTAAATTAGAACCAGGCCAAGCGCGTAGTACCTGATATTCCATCAAATCTAACGTGTCTAAGCCTGGCGTTACATTCGGAGTGTATTGTTGTGCTATTCGCGCGAGCTGAGAGAGCCCTAAACTGCTTTCGATACTTGAACTAATAACCGCTTTTAGGCCTAACAAATGTGCTTGGTTTATGATCTCAGTACAACGTTGAATTGAACCAATTAAAGTGGGTTTGATTACAACAGCCGATAAGTGCGGTTCTTTTCCTAGGCAAAAATTAGGCTCTCGCACGGATTCATCCCATGCAATCGCAATGTCGGTTTGAGCAGCAAATTCACGGCTGAGTGCTTGTGTTTTACAAGGTTCTTCTAAAAATTGAATACGTTTTCTATGTTCCGGTTTGACTTTAGCGGCAAATTGTAACGCTTTTTCTAACGACCAATGGCGGTTTGCATCAAGCCGTAATTGTAAATCGGGAATGGCCTCTAAAAACATATCGGCAATTAATCCATCGCGATTGGCTTCGTATATGCCCACTTTCATCTTTGCTACTTTTTCGCCTTCTATGCTCGCAAGTTTGGCGTACAGTTCATCTGGATCGCCATAACAAAGTGGTGCTGTATGATAATTGCCTTCAGCTTGTAAATAACCTTTCATTTCATCCATTGCGCAACTGATACCAAAAGCAACGGAGGAATAGGTGCCATCTAATGGTACGCGAGGTGCATCGCAGCTAGCATTACACCATGTCGTTAGCCATTCAATTGCTTGTTCTTGAGCTTGGTCTAAGGTTTCTTCGCTAAAACCAGGTAGCGGGGCGATTTCTCCCCAACCGTCTCGGCTGCAACTAACTCTTACGATTAAGCCTTCACGGCGTTTTAAAAAACGATCACGCAGAATAAGTTGGCTATCAACGGGGATGGAATAATGGTAAAGATTAAATGATTTTTCAGCCATGTTTGCTCCCAATACAAAAGTGCGGTCAAAATTCACAAAGATTTTTAACCGCACTTTAGAACGATAAATTAAGGGTTACGTCTGAATTTGCTGAAGTCTGGGGCGCGTTTTTCGTTAAACGCATTGCGACCTTCTTGACCTTCTTCAGTCATGTAGAACAACATTGTTGCGTTACCTGCCAATTCTTGAAGACCCGCTTGGCCATCACAGTCAGCATTTAATGCCGCTTTCAAACAACGAATTGCGATTGGGCTATTGCGTAACATTTCACGACACCAGCGTACAGTTTCTTTTTCAAGATCAGCATAAGGCACAACAGTATTGACTAAGCCCATGTCTAATGCTTCTTGTGCATTATATTGACGGCATAAGAACCAAATTTCACGCGCTTTTTTCTGACCCACTAAACGAGCCATATAGCTTGCGCCCCAACCACCATCGAATGAGCCGACTTTTGGCCCTGTTTGACCGAAAATAGCATTGTCAGCAGCAATTGTTAAGTCGCAAAGCATATGTAATACATGGCCACCACCAATTGCATAACCTGCCACCATTGCCACAACCGGTTTTGGACAAGAACGAATATCGCGTTGGAAATCTAATACATTTAAGTGATGTACGCCGCTGTCATCTTTATAACCGCCGTAATCGCCACGCACTTTTTGGTCACCACCAGAACAGAATGCTTTTTCGCCTTCGCCAGTTAATACGATAACACCAATGTTTTCATCGAAACGTGCATCAGAAAATGCAGTAATCATTTCTTTTACTGTTTGTGGACGGAACGCATTACGAACTTCTGGGCGGTTAATCGTGATCTTGGCAATACCGTCAGTGGATTTATGATAGCGAATATCGCTATAGCCTTCACTGTGATCAACCCACTCAACAGGCGCATATAACACATCATCTTTTGGATTTTGCATGAGAATTCCTTTTAATTAACGTAAAAAAGTGCGGTCATTATAGCGGAAGTTTTTCGGATCAGGAAAACTAAATTCATTTGCTGCTTTATCTGTTGTGAAGATATTGCTAGAATTTTGCGCATTCTCACTTTTATAAGGATCAAATGTGAAATTAATTGCAACCTTAGGTATGGCAGCATTGCTGTCTGGCTGCTCAATTTTTGGAAACTCACAATCCGCAATCCCAGGTGAATTTGCGGGGGCGGATTACCAACTTTCCGATCAAGATGCAAAACAATGGGCGATTGCAAGTAAGCAAGCAGAACAATGCGTTTACCCAAATTTAACTCGGATTTTGCAACAGCATTTTTCTAAAGAAGACAGCTATATTCACTCACAATATGTCTTTTTCTATCCATTGGAAAAAATTATTGGCGAGCAATATGTGAAGATTATTCAAGGTGATGAAAAATCAATGAATTATGCAAGCTATCAGTTTAAAAAATTCCGTACCGAAGTGGGTAATGTTGAACCTTTAACTGAACAGGCGTGTTTAAAATTACGTAATGAAGCGCGCGATGATTTGGCTGTCGTGAAAGGTCAATATAAAAATGGCATGGTGGAAGTGCAGAAAAATGAAGATGGCACACCGAAAAATCCAGATGGTATTGCGACGAATGAAAATAAATTCTTCTTTGATATTATCAAATGGGGATCCATGTTGTTGCTTTAGTTTAAAATTCGATGAAATAAAAAACCGCACTTTAAAGTGCGGTTTTATTTTTCATTCTTTCTAGCTAAAAATTACGCTAATTTTTTGATTTGTGCAGCTAATTTAGATTTGTGGTTTGCTGCTTTGTTAGCGTGGATTAAGCCTTTAGAAGCCATACGGTCAACAACTTTTTGCATTTCAACGAATGCTGCTTCAGCTGCTGCTTTTTCACCTGCTGCTACTTGAGCATATACTTTTTTGATGTAAGTACGCATCATAGAGCGTTGGCTTGCGTTGTGTTGGCGGCGTTTTTCAGATTGAACCGCGCGTTTTTTTGCTGACTTGATATTAGCCAAGGTCAAACTCCTAAAATTTCTGTTGATTGATAGACAAAATAAAGGGCGTCAATATGCCGATTTTTTATACTTTTGTCAATGGAAAATTTGTGTTGATTTCGGTGAGACACAACCGAAAGTAAGTATCGTTATTTTTACAAGCTCTTTCAATATGGGCTCACACAAACGATGTGCGGCGGATTTTATCAGTTTTTTTTCACGGAATATAGCGTAAAAACAAAATTTCTATACAATTAGGCAAAAATTTTAGGGTAGAGAAGAATATTTTGAGTAAACGACTTTTAAAATCTAGCATTGTTGTTAGTTCTATGACTTTATTATCAAGAGTGTTAGGCCTTGTGCGCGATGTAGTTATCGCCCATCTTATTGGTGCAGGCGCTGCGGCGGACGTTTTTTTATTTGCTAATCGTATCCCAAATTTTCTTCGTCGTTTATTCGCTGAAGGGGCTTTTTCACAGGCTTTTGTCCCTGTTCTCGCTGAATATCAAAAATCCGGAGATATTAATAAAACTCGGGAATTTATTGGAAAAGTTTCTGGTACCCTTGGGGGATTGGTCAGTATTGTTACGATCCTCGCGATGGTTGGCTCACCTGTCGTTGCCGCTTTATTTGGGATGGGCTGGTTTACCGATTGGATGAATGATGGCCCTGATGCGCATAAATTTGAACAAGCTTCCCTTTTACTTAAAATAACTTTTCCTTATTTATGGTTTGTCACTTTTGTCGCGCTTTCTGGAGCAGTACTTAATACGATTGGAAAATTCGGCGTGATGTCCTTTTCACCCGTGTTATTAAATATAGCGATGATTGCCACCGCACTTTTCCTTGCACCACAAATGGATAATCCAGATCTTGCTTTGGCTATCGGGATTTTTCTTGGCGGATTATTACAGTTCTTATTCCAAATTCCATTTATGAAACAAGCTGGTTTACTGGTTAAACCCAAATGGGCTTGGCGAGATGAAGGCGTAACCAAAATTCGTAAATTAATGATCCCTGCGTTATTTGGTGTATCGGTAAGCCAAATTAATCTTTTGCTGGATACAGTGATTGCAAGCTTTTTAATGACGGGCTCTATTAGCTGGTTGTATTATTCCGACCGCTTACTGGAATTTCCTCTCGGTTTATTTGGAATTGCTATTTCTACCGTAATTTTGCCAACACTTGCTCGCCACCACGTTAATCGTGAAGGCGATTCAGCTAAAAGTGCGGTTGATTTTCGTAATACAATGGATTGGGGCGTGCGAATGATTTTATTACTTGGCGTTCCCGCAGCCATTGGTATTGCTGTATTGGCTCAACCGATGTTACTTACGCTCTTTATGCGTGGAAATTTCATGCTAAATGATGTTTATGCCGCCTCTTATTCTTTATGGGCATTTAATGCGGGTTTGCTTAGCTTTATGTTGATTAAAATCCTCGCCAATGGCTATTACGCACGCCAAGATACCAAAACACCAGTGAAAATCGGCATTATTGCCATGGTGAGTAATATGGGCTTTAACTTATTGTCGATTCCTTTCAGCTATGTAGGATTAGCCATTGCTTCAGCAATGTCGGCAACCCTTAACGCCTACTTACTCTATCGCGGCTTAGCCAAAGCGGATGTGTACCATTTTTCACGTAAAAGTGCGGTCTTTTTTGTCAAAGTTTTATTGGCAGCAATTGCAATGGGCGCAGCAGTTTGGTATTGCGTGCCTGAAATCAAGCAATGGGCGAAAATGGATTTCTTCATACGTGTTTATTGGCTTGTTTGGTTGATTGTATTAGCCGCAATAGTTTATGGCGCAACGTTGATTTTATTAGGCGTTCGAAAGCACCATTTGCTGACAAAAAACTAACTTCTCGCTATAATGCCGAAATTCTCTTATTTTCATGGATAAGGACATGCAATTAATTCGCGGGCTTCATAATGCAAATCGTGTTTTACAAGGTTGTGCGCTAACGATCGGCAACTTTGATGGCGTGCATTTAGGGCATCAAGCAGTCCTTCGCCATTTGCGCCAAAAAGCTGACGAATTAAATTTACCCATGGCGGTATTGTTATTTGAATCACAGCCGCGTGAATATTTTATGGGTAAGAATGCGCCCGCGCGTTTAATGCGCTTGCGTGACAAAATTTGTTATCTAGAAAAGGCTAAGGTTGATGTCGTAATTGTGGCGAAATTTGACCGCACTTTTGCTGAGCAACCAGCTGATGTTTTTATTGAACAAACCCTTGTTAATCATCTACATGTGAAATTTTTAAGCATTGGCGATGATTTTAAGTTCGGCTCAAAACGCCAAGGTAATTTTGCAATGTTACAAGCAGCTGGTAAGCGTTTTGGTTTTATTGTTGAAGATAACCGTAGTTTTTGTCTAGATGAACAGCGAATTAGTAGCACGGCAATTCGCGAAGCGTTAGCGAATGATGACTTACAACTTGCAGAAAATTTACTCGGTAAACCTTATCGTATTTTTGGGCGTGTGATCCATGGTAATAAGTTAGGTAGAACAATAGGATTTCCAACGGCCAATATTCGTTTACATAGACAAGTCAATCCAATCAAAGGTGTTTATGCCGTAAAAGTGCGGTTGAAATCGGGTGAGATTTTTAACGGCGTGGCAAACATGGGAAAACGCCCAACTATAAATGGATTAATGCAATTATTAGAAGTTCATTTGTTTGATTTTTCTCAGAATATTTATGGCCAAATGGTAGAAGTTGAATTCTGCCACAAGATTAGAAACGAGATTAAATTTCCGTCTTTTGACGATTTGAAAGTGCAAATTGAGAAAGACGTAGAAACTGCGAAAGCGTTTTTTAACAGTTAATTTTAAAATGTAAAAATTGGAAAATAAAATGACAGTCGATTACAAAAACACTCTTAACCTACCGGAAACCAGCTTTCCAATGCGCGGTGATTTAGCTAAGCGCGAACCTGATATGTTGAAAAATTGGTACGAGAAAAATCTTTACCAAAAAATTCGTGAAGCGAGCAAAGGCAAAAAATCTTTTATTCTGCACGATGGCCCTCCGTATGCGAACGGTAACATTCATATTGGTCACGCAGTAAATAAAATTCTGAAAGATATTATTATTAAATCCAAAACGGCATTAGGTTTTGATTCGCCTTATATCCCAGGTTGGGACTGTCATGGTTTGCCAATTGAATTAAAAGTAGAAGGTTTAGTAGGCAAACCAAACGAAAAAATTACGGCAGCTGAATTCCGTCAAAAATGTCGTGAATATGCTGCGGAACAAGTAGAAGGTCAGAAAAAAGATTTTATCCGTTTAGGTGTGTTGGGCGATTGGGATAATCCTTATTTAACGATGAACTTCGACACCGAAGCAAACATCATCCGTACACTCGGTAAAGTGATTGCGAATGGCCATTTATACAAAGGTTCAAAACCAGTGCATTGGTGTTTGGATTGTGGCTCTTCTTTAGCAGAAGCAGAAGTGGAATATGAAGACAAAGTTTCTCCGTCTATCTATGTTCGTTTCCCTGCTGTAAGTGCGGTTGAAATTGAAGAGAAATTTAATGCAGTAGGCAAAGGCCATGGCAAATTATCTGCAGTAATCTGGACAACCACGCCTTGGACCATTCCGTCTAACCGAGGTATCGCTTTGAATGCAGAATTGGAATACAACCTTGTGCAGTTCGGCGATGAACGCGTGATTTTAGTCGCTGAATTAGTTGAATCCGTGGCAAAAGCGGTTGGTGTGGAACAGGTTGAAATTTTAGGTTCAGCGAAAGGTAAAGCCTTAGAATTGGTTCGTTTCCACCATCCATTCTACAATTTCACCGTGCCGGTGATTTTAGGTGATCACGTGACCACCGATGGCGGTACCGGTTTAGTACATACCGCACCGGATCACGGTTTAGACGACTTTATCGTGGGTAAACAATATGACTTACCGATGGCAGGCCTAGTGTCTAATGATGGTAAATTTATTTCCACTACCGAATTCTTTGCCGGCAAAGGCGTATTTGAAGCCAATCCATTGGTGGTTGAAAAATTGCAAGAAGTGGGTAATTTATTAAAAGTTGAGAAAATCAAACACAGCTACCCACACTGCTGGCGCCATAAAACCCCGATTATTTTCCGTGCAACCCCACAATGGTTTATCGGTATGGAAACACAAGGTTTACGCCAACAAGCCTTAGGTGAAATCAAAGGTGTACGTTGGATTCCAGATTGGGGTCAAGCACGTATTGAGAAAATGGTTGAAAACCGCCCAGACTGGTGTATTTCCCGCCAACGTACTTGGGGCGTGCCGATGACCTTATTCGTGCACAAAGAAACCGAAGAGCTTCATCCGCGTACCTTAGAATTACTTGAAGAAGTGGCTAAACGTGTAGAGAAAGCCGGTATTCAAGCATGGTGGGATTTAGACGAAAAAGAAT
>ERZ772956.962-NODE-962-length-20496-cov-14.621007_pt1 | contig 20496 bp, 29 predicted proteins | sample MGYA00580683_ERZ772956 | MGnify/ENA primary metagenome ERZ772956 (study PRJEB29015, sample SAMEA2738077) | human oral metagenome | biome: human oral; feature: human-associated habitat; material: saliva | place: China | collected 2212 ... | reverse complement strand
ATAATAGATATTATTGAGCGTGAATGGCTTGTAGCTGTAATAGATTGGCTCATAGCCATTTTCTTTGAGGATTTCCATGAAGCGAATACAAGCGTCTGTATTTGCTTGCACGTCGTCGCTTGCATGGTCTTCATAGTCAAGAACCAGATAAGGAACTGAAACGGGAACATTTTCAAGGAAATATTTAGCTTCTCTTTCAGCTTCTTCTACGTCTCCGCCGAACCACGCAAAATGGTAGAACCCGATAGGGTTTGATTGCTCTATTTGAGCATGTCGGCAAGGGTTCAGATAGCTTGTACTTTCTGAAATCTTGATGATGGTGTTAGTTGTTCCCATCTGCTCCAAAATCCCTGTAATGTCGTAGCCCTGATGGCTTGCTACGTCGATGAATAAGTCGTTTTTCTTCATTATTTTCTCCTAATCTTCGCTTGGTTCTTGATAGTCAAGCGCTTGCTTGCTATCAGAAATTCCTGCAGTTGTTGGGTCTGGAATGATATTTAAAATATTTACAATCGTCAACCCAACAAGATAAGGGTTTGCAAAGAATTTACCAAGCAAGTCTAAAATGACTCCCCAACTGACCAAGTCCTCCAGTTTAAGATTGAAATATGCGAGAATTGGCAAAGCTAGTGCGAATGCCACTCGCAATAAAAATGTTTTGTTTTTTAAGTTAAAACGTACTTTCCAGTTAATCATGTTTATTCTCCTTTGTTTTTATCATCATCCTTCTCAATCAATCGTTGAAATGCTTTCAGGATCGGCTGAAAAAGAGTGATATTCCCTTTTAGTTTGCGGTAATTTTCAATGAGTGATTGAAAAGTAAATGCGATGTATCCGAGATAGATCGAGTACAAGAATGCGAAACCTGTCCTTTCAGGCAAGAGTACGGACATCGGAATAAGAATCATCAGCAAGAGGACTCCTAAAACCTTACGAAGGAGTCCATTAATGCCGATTTTGCTCTTATACTCGATGTCAGGGTTTGCGATAGCAGCAATTGTCCCTGTCAAGAAATCGATGATTTCCATCGAGACAATCAGTGCTAGAGCGTACAATACCAAACCATCTTCTGTTTGAACGAGGCTTCTAAAAAAATTGAAAAATTCGATTTGCATATATCCTCCTTAATCGTATTCTAAAAGTGGACGCATCTTATCTAAAATAATCGGGTACATTCTCTTATTGCCCTCTGCAGTTGGGTGCAGACCGTCTCCCATAAATTTTGTACGGACGATTTCTAAGACTGGATTAAGCCCAGAATCATTATGCAAGTCAACGCACGGAACAGCATACAAATCTGACACCTCTTTGATTGCTCGAACATAGTCTTGCAACAGGTTTCCTTTGTTATTTGGTGTTGTCTGAGCATTCACCCAAGTCGTACCACCACCTCTAAAATAACGTTTCAAAGGGGTCATAGTCATTACTTTAGCGTTCGGACGATTGATTGCCAACCACTCTAAAATGTACTTGTAAGCACCGTAAAACGTTTCTTTACCTGTATCGTCAATGGTACCGAGTGTAGCATTGTTCCCCCAATCGTTCGTTCCACCAAAAATGGTAACAATATCAGCGTCGGTTGGAATCGTTTCAAGTCGATTGACAAATGGTTTGAGAGTATCTGTCACATAGCTAGATGTACATACTGACGTTCCGCCAATTCCAAGATTGACAACAGTCGTTTCAATACCATTGTTTTTCGCCCACTGGTCAATATAGCGATGCCATTGCCACCCATTAGCATTCACTCCCTCAGTTATAGAGTCCCCAAGACAAGCGATCTTTTTAGTCTTAGTAGCTATCGAAAAACTATTAAGAAATACACGGCCAGTAGTATTATCATAGTACCCAAGCAAAACATTGTTGGTATTAACCACATCACCTGACACAATTCTTCTTTGAACCTTGTCCCAAACTATAAAACCTGCGGAGCCATTTAATGTTACCTCATTTGCATCAATCCAGTTATCCTGTTTCCCAACCTTAACATTAACTCTTGGAATTTTTAGCTTTTTAGTAGTACGTTCATATACAATATTCCCTTGCGGTGCATAGATAATATTATCTGAGTATGTCGCAACTTCATCAGGGCTTACTGGTGTAGTATTATCTATTGTGAAATACCCATTAAATGTAATCTGAGGTCTTGTATGTTGAGGATTAAATACAGCACCAACAATAATGTCAGTAGCTGTTGGATTTCCTGCTGATTTAATCCGTTTTGTTGTCGTATCAATAACAACCCAAGCTGATGATGTAGGATACGGGACTGTTTCCTTAGTGATTGAGTTGACCCTACCTTGTACTAGATAAGTGTTATTACCAATAATTTCAATAGTTTTATTAGTGTTGTTGAAATTGATAGGCTTATCTCCAGCCACGAACGCGAACGTGTCATAAGGACTCACTGCACTTGACTGATAAATCCCGCCAGCAATCCAATCGGAACCGTTCCAATAGTTCCAGTTTTTATTGTCTGTTGTGATATACGTTCCAGTGTCCCCACTAGGTTTTGCTTGTTTGAGAGCTGCAAGATTAGTATACGTTCCTTTAGGACTTGCGGAAGCCATATTTTGCAAGATACTTCTGATTTCTCCATCATCGGACTTGGACGATAACTTGGCATTAATATTTGCCAGATGGTCTGACAAATTATCAAACTCCCCCCTCGCCTTAGCCACTTCCATATTTGTGTTGCCATCAAATGTTGCATCTTCATAGACTCGTTCTATACCGTCATGAATAGCTTGTCGAACATCGCGACCAAAAACTCCTTCCTTGATAACTTTTAAATATTGGTCAATTCCCATTTAAACTTTCCTTTCTAGATTTTCAATTCGTTTCAATAGATCATCTAAGTCAACTTTCTTTGAAATTAGCAAATATTCCAGTTTTTTCTTATCTTGAGTAGATAAGAGTTGGCTAGACTGTTCATTCACGGTATTATTGACAGTTTCAACTGTCTCTGCAGCTGCATTAGCAATAACTCGGACTTCTTCCAGCTGGCTCTGTTGCTCTTTTAGCTGCCTAGTCGTGACTAGTTGCTTGGTCCTTCTTCGGACATTGTCCAATTGCCACTCTTCAGCAGACTTAAACTTGTCGCCAATCGTCAAATTCGATCGCTCAACGCTCACTAGGTCAATCTGACGTGCAACAACTCTCAATCGCTCGTCAATAAACATAACTGGATTGATAACCCTATATGTGTTACCTTCCTCAAACTCATCAAAATTTGGGTTGATGTGCGACAAGTTGACTGCCGATACCGAGTATTGATAGGCTACCGCCTTCTGAGTAGCTAGCTGGCTCTCTCCTGCATGTTTTAAGGCCGTAGGGTCTTCTATATCATCAAACGTGGCAGTTTCCATCTTAATGCCGTATTCCGCAATCAAGTCCGGTCTATCGATGTAGTCCTTGCCATTATTGACAGATGCAATATTTACACGCTGATTTGTCTCACTATTTTGCTTGCCATAAACCAGTAAGCGAGATACGATGCCCTCTGGGTTGATATGTTGCTTGAGCGACAACAAGTTGACAGAGAGCTTGATTTCCGTGTCGCTATCGACACCAATCTGTCTCTTAAAGTCAAGATACCTCTTGCCGTTTTCTTTGCGAATTTGTAGTTCCAGTCCATACTCGTTCAGGATAAGGTCTGTCAATGTAGCAAAAGTCGACTTGGCAGGGTCTACATCGGCTTCCATGTGGTCGCCTGTTGCGATAAGGTCTGTCAAATCACCTGGCAAAAATTCCTTATAAGATTCCAGGTTGTCATTGTGGAATTTCAAGACTTGTTTTACAAAATCAGATTTCTTCCCGCGGTAAATTTGTTGCCTTTGTTTGCTGTCGTTCAGAAAATCAAGCTCCGATTTGGCATTGTATGCAAATGTAAACACTCCACTTTCTGCCATGTCATTTGTGATTGGGGCGATACGACCGTAAAATACTTCTCTACCTGTCCGCATATTGACTACTTGTACCATGGTCTGTAAAGGCTTGATAAGAGCCTTGTAACCAGCGTTGTTTGGCAAAAACTGGAAATCAAACTGGGCAATCTTATTGATTTCAAACTTAATAATGGCCGACAAGAGCTTATTCCCGCCGGCCATTGAATCGTGTATCGGTGTCACGTTGGCACCGTTAATCAAACTAACTGCATACATCAAATCAGCTCCTTAAACCATTTGAACGAGATTCTGCCGTTTCCTTTGATGCGAATTTCATTCTCTTTTTCGAGTGTGAAAAAGTCATATACACGACTACCTGGAATAATACTGAACTGTTGATTCCGCATAGTCAATGTCATGTTGCTGGTCGACGTAATCTCTGGTCGTGCCAAGCTGATGCCTGTGTTGACCAATAGAATATCAAGCGAACCTTTAACATCGAAAGCAATATCTTGGAATGCGTCTAGTTCAAAGTTAAATTCATCCCAGATATCGCTTCCTTCAGCTTTCTCGGAAATCATGAAGGGATAGGCTGTGAATGTGATTTTTAGCACACCATGCGCCCAATCCTCTTCAAAAGCACTATCCCCTTGGACTTCGGCTAGGAAATAAAAACCAGGAATTGCATCGTCATATAGAGGTGCGAGTCCAGTAGTACCCATTAGCCAGTTAATAGCACTTGTTTTAGCCATATTCATGGCTTCTTTCGTGCCATAGATTGTATTCTTGATTTTGATTTGATAGGTCAAGGTCCTCTGTTCGTAGAGCTGCCCGCCGTAAACCGTTGAAAAATCATATTTTTCATTTGAAAATGGAATTGGCACCAGTACCTTCTTTTTGTTAGGGATGCTAATTGACCGTTCATTTAACAAAAGCAAGCCTTCATCTTCAAATGAGTGCCTGCCATTGTATCTAATTCCGTAGTGTTTAGCCAACTGTGCCTCCTCCTTCGATAATTTGAATACGCTGTGCTTGGGCATCTGAAACATATCCCACAATCAATTGAGCGAATGTTTTGCCGTCAATATTTAAAATGATTGGTTGTGGATTTGGTTGTTCCACGTTCACAATAATCTTGTCTTTGACAGTAGACATGATATGATCTGCTATCATTCCAAGTGTGCTTTCGTTTAATGGCAATACCGCTTCTTTACCAGCCTCTCCACCACCCATCAGCCCATTACTGTTCATGCCGAAAATGGTTGGTTTGGTTAAAATACCACCTTTGGCAAACCATGTAATATCAATAGATGGCAATGACCCCTTACCACCGAATCCCCACGGTGCCTCGCCACCGCTGATGTTGAAGCGTGGTAGTTTCGGTCTAGGTAGTGACCATTCAAAGTTAAAGAAACCCTTCATAGCATTGATAGCATTGGAAACAGCATCTCTAGCACCGTTAATGGTATTCGTAATAGTATCTCTAATACCATTCCAAACACTGTTTACAGTATTAAAAATGCCAGACATTATACCACTAATTGTGCTCGATATTCCGTTAAATACATTAGAAATAGTATTGGAAATCGAGGTTACTATATTGCTGATGAATGACAATATGCTATTCCAAATTGTGGATACTATATTGAAAATCATGTTGAGTACAAATTGGATATAGGTCACAATCGCTTGCCAAGTCGTTTGAATGTATTGCTGAATAGCTGTGAGAACTGTCTCAATGATGGACTTGATTGCATTGATTAAGCCGTCTACAACACCTCTCATCGTCTCCCATGCGCCAGACCAGTCACCGTTAATCGCCTGCATAACTGCCTTGATGATTCCAAGTACAGTGTTGATTGCTGTCTCTACAATTGTTTTGATGACTGTCCAGACTGTCTCGATGACTAGTTGGATATTAGACCAAGCGGCTTGAATGAGTGGCTGTAAAGCTGTCATGACTGTGTTAATGACAGATAAGATGGCATTCCAGACTATTTCTGCGGACGACTTGATCAACTCTTGGTTTTCCGTCCACCAGTCAACAACAACTCCAAACATGCTCATGATGAAGTCAGAGATTTCACTTACCACACTATTGATAACTTCCAGGATAGCATTCCATACGGTGGTTACTAATTCACGAAATCCCTCATTAGTCTCCCAGAGATATTTAATCCCAATAATGAGCCCTGTGATTGCTGCTGCTATTAATGCTACGGTTCCGATTATAGGTAGTGCTGCTGTAATCATTGCTCCGATGGATGTTTCAAGTGCGACTGCTGCTGCTTGCAAGGTTAAGAATATCGGGACTAGAATCCCAGCGACTGTGACTACACCTCCCAAAATCACGATGAATTCTTTTACTGGACCAGGTAGACCACTGAACCACTCTGCCATATCTTTGACTATGTTTCCCAGCACTTCAAATACAGGGGCTAGAACTTCAGCAATTGCTGCGCCTAGTTCGGACATAGCTAGCGTGACTGAGTTTTGTGCTGTCTTAAATTTATCAATTGGATCCAGAGTAGCTTCAAATGTCTTTGAAACCGCTCCTACTGAGTATTCAGCAGATTCAGCGAATGATTGGAAGTCAAAAGAACCACGCTTGATTGCGTCAATCATTTGAGGTGCTTTCTTAGCACCAAATATTTCCATTGCTAGTCCCATTGCTTCAGTTTCGCTAGTAGTGTTTTTTATCTTATCAATTGTTTCGATAAGACCTTCTTTCAAAGTTTTACCTTCTTTAGCATAAGTTCCTGCTGCTTTTGTTAAACCTGACAAAGCACCTGAAGCATCTACACCACTTGTTTCAAATTGCCCAAGTAGTGCTACACCTTCTTCAAAAGAAAGGCCTAGCATTTTAATCTGTGGTGCGCCTTCAATAGCTTTCTTCATCAAGTCATCAACAGATACACCAGTCGATTGAGCTGTGTAGGTTGTAGAGTCTAGGACTTTCGCTAAATCACTAGTTGATAGCTCGTAAGCTTCCAAGGCTTTACTTGCTGAAGTGGTCGAATTGGTGATGTCTGTACCGTTGATTTCAGCAAACTTAATCATTTCTACGGATACATCTTTGAGGGCATCACCAGTCAGTCCAAATTGTGTGTTGACCTCTCCGACTGCTTCACCAGCCTTGCTGAAATCAGTTGGGATAGTTGTCGCGATGTTTGAAGCAATATCTTGCATTTCTTTCAAACTATCGCCTGTCGCACCAGTTTTGGTCACGATAGTGTCCATGCCTTCGTCAACTTGCCTGAAGGCTTCTAGTGCATTCTTCCCAAAATCCACAAGTTTCTGACTAATATCAGCTAGCTTCTCTGAGAATTGATTAAGTAGCTCAGCTTTTAGAAGATTGTTCGTTTCAGTCAGAGTTCCAGATGCTTGTTTGCCAGCTCCACCCAAATTCTTCATCTCTTGAGAAAGATTTGAATACGCTGTTTTAGCTTGGTTCAGTTGAGCTTCCATTTTGTTAGCTTCAACAGAATTTTCGCCATATTCTTGCTTGGTTAGTTCTAACTGCTTCTCGAGATTTTCAATCTGTTTAGCGACGAAAGAGGATTGTGCGCCAATCTTTTTCTGCGCCAGAGCTAGTTTTTCGGACTCGCTAGCATTTGCTCCTAGTTGGCTTTCTTGTAGTTTGAATGAACTTACAACTTTTTCAGATTCACTTGCAAGGCGAGTCTGCTCTTTCTGTAAGTTCTGAAGCTGACTCTTATTGCTTTGGGTAGCATTTCCGTTTTCTGCAAGTGCCTGGTTAACGTTTGCTAGTTTGCCTTCGTAACCTTTCAGGACATTCTTAGTAGTTTCAACTTCACGTTGAAAAGCTCGATACTGCTCTTCACCAATCTTTCCTTCTGCAAATTGCTTCTGGACCTGCTCCTCTGCAGTCTTCAAAGTTTCGAGTTTCTCTTTAGCGTTGGAAACCTGTTTTGCCAAGAGTTCCTGTTTCTGGCTAAGCAAGACAACGTTGCCAGGGTCAAATTTCAAGGCTTTATCAATTTCTTTGATTTCCTTGCTGGCATCAGAGGCAGACTTATTGACATTTTTTAAGGCCTTATCTAAGCCGGTTGTGTCGCCACCAATTTCAATATTGATACCCTTAATTTTTCCTGCCATGTGTCCTCCTTTCTTTAAAAATAAAAGTGCTGAGAGAGCGATTCTAGCAACGTTTTCCTTGAGTTAACAAGGTATTCATCGTAGAAATTCTCTCAAGGCACTTTAGAAATTATCAATATCGTCTTGTGTAGCTCTTCTTGTCTTAACTTCGGTCTGTTTGTCTGGATCACGAAGATTGACATAGTCTGTTTGGTAGTCAAGGGCCATGCCAAGTGTGATGTGTTGTAGCTCCTCTACTGACAGACCGACTTCTTTACAGCAGGATAAATAGGACTCTACTGTAAAAAGTTCATCACTTGCATATTCGCTGTCATCGAAGGCTTTTTTGTGTTCATGTTTGCCTCCAGCATTTCCATTAAGACAGGAGCGACGTCTTGGACAGGGAAATATTCCAAATCCATGTAAAAATTGTCGTAAGGCTTGACCGTAGGGTCTCCCGATTTCACAAAAGTCCAAAACAGTCGGTTAAAGAAAGTCATATCGAAATCTTTCAACATGGACATGTCTAGCTTACTGACATCAATTTCTTTCTGTTCTTGTGACAAAGCCACCATTTTCAATAGGGCGTCGCCCTGGAACATGTTCATCAAGTCCTGGAAATAATCACGGCCAAATTGATTTTTGTAAGCAATTGGCGTATAGCCATTAGTTACCAAGCGAAATTCTTTGTCTTCAATCTGAAAAAGTCGCTCCATTAGCCACCTACTCCTTCTGTTGCTCCAAATGTCACGCTTTCTGCAGGTTTGTAAACATTTTTAAACCAATTGTTGTAAACCTCTTTGGTTGTATTTGCTGTTGTCCGAGTCTTAACAGCTTTATCAGATGATCGTGGGACTGATGCAAAGGAAAGTTCCGTAGTGTTCGGGTCTCCTGACTTAGTTTTTGAACCCTGCTTTGGTCGAGTAACTGTACACTTGTACATTACGTGACGAGTAGCATTCTTATCCCCCTCAATTTGGAACATCATCGCAAAGGCTGCTTGCTCCGCATCAGCAAACTCAGACTGTGTTCCGTCTGAAGCTAGCTTCTCCCCTAAAATTTCAGTTTGGAAATACTCGGTCAAGCGAGCAATTGTCAATGTACCTGTGTAGCCCTTGTTGGTTGAGCCGCCATAGTAGGTCACGTTGTCTGCTTGGAAATCAATCGTTTCTCCTTGTGGCTCAATTGTCAACTCGACGGCCCCAGGTAGTGCTTGTGGAGTGTCGTAAGTCAAATTGCCTAGGGCATCCTCTGAGGTAATTTTGGCAATATGGACTTTCTCCAAACCAAATTCAATTTTGTTTTCTGGTTTTTTTGTCATGTTCTTCTCCTTCTTAAATTAGACTGACATCATATATGACTTGATAGAGCCCTTCTGACTCAATGTACATCTCATCAGAAAACTCAAAAAAGAGCTTGTTTTGATTAAACAGGCTCTTTAATGTATCTTCCAATGCTTCATTTTTCTTATTAGTAATCAGTTCTACCGTAACTGATTTGATAGTGTGATACGCTTCATTATCAGCATTGAGATTATCCTCTCCATCCTGATAATAGACTGCGTAGGGTGGTTTAGGGTTTTCCCCTTTCCTGAATTGACGGTAACGGCACGGTATTCCCAATTCATTCATGACAGCTGCAAATTCTGATAGTTTCATTGGCCAATTCTCCTGATGCGTTCTTCAAATTCGGCAATAGCTTCTGCTTCCACTGGTGCGATATGGACCTGCGGGCTCGTTCGTCCACCATCACGGTTGACATGCCCATTTTCAAGTAAATGCGTTAGGCGATAGTCAGGTCCTCTGACATATGCCACATAAGTTCCGTTCTTTAATCGTTTCTTGGCCCATTTCTTTCTATAGTTTCCTGTCATCTTTGGGCTGCTGACCCTTAAGTTGGCTACAGCTTTATCGACAACATCGCTAGCAGCTTCATCAACTTCTTGCTCAACTTCTTCCGACCACTCTTCCAGTGCAGACATGATTTCGCTAGTTAGATCCAGTGCCATTTTTTACTACCTCACAAGTCAATTCGATGATATCCCCATTTTCAAATGTCTTGATGACCTCGTATCTCACTCCTTCAAAATCCACATACACCTGATTGTCATACTCAAAATCGTGGACCTCAAGTACCATGGAAGGATTCATGTTGGCTTGTGATGCAAAATAATACTCTGACCGTGTGAGAGACCGCTTATTGCATGATACCTCAGCACCTACCTCTTTGTAGGTTGGTTGTAGCAACTCATCCAATGTCGGCTCTTCAGAAAGCGAAATTAGGGTGCAATCTTCATTCCATCTCATGACTCTGCCTGCTTCCTATATGTGATTTGATAGTCGTGCAGTTTCTGCTGTAGATAGCGTGGCATGGTTGGCTGGTCTTTGTTGATGTACTGGTAGTATGTCCAATCGGCAACGAAGATAGCATGGTGAGGTAGATTCAGGTCAATGGCAATGCCCTTGACTTGTTCTAACTCATCAATAGAGCTTTTGATAAGCTTTGTTAGATATTCGTCGCGTTTGTCGGACTTGATACCTTCTTTCATTTTAACCAGTTTCAAGACATCTGAATTTTCCATGGCTTACTCGCTTTCTGTTGTAGTGGTTTCTGAGGACAGCTCGCTTGCTAACTCGGACACAGATTCAGAAACACTTTCACTTACTGATTCGGAATGCAGTATTTCGATTTCCTCCAAAACAGCTACAAGCGGTTCTTCATTCAAACCGTTCAGATAGTCTACTCGGTCTTTTGCCGTCACAAACTCCTCATCTTTTCTCCGAAGGCCAATCGGAGATTGGCTATCGGAAAAAGTTACGAGTGCTTTAACTCTTACATCAACTGACTTCATGGTTTACCACCTAACCTGGTGTGTTAGCCTTGTCTGCAGCGAATGTCACATCTGTTGGTGCTGGGGCAACTGCTCCATCTTTACCTGATGCATTGACTGCCACGAAAGCCTCACCAAAGATTGGACGCCCGTCATAACGTGCAATGCCCTTGAAGACAGTATTGTCCTCGATGAATTGAGCATGTTCAGATTGGGCCATGGTTGCTCCCTCACGTTCTGCTAAAATGTAAAGAGAGCCAAAGCCACCGATAATATGTCCATCTGGGATGAAGTTTAGTTCTTCAACATCACCGCCAATGACAGGCAATGTATTGTCAAGACCTGACGCGATTGCTGCAGCCGAGTTGAAACTCATCAACTTAATTTTCAAGTCTTGATGTGTTTTGCGAGACATAGCCCAGAAGACATTGCCGTCTGAGTAGTCGGCATCAATGACATTTAGCTTAGTAGCCAATTCCTGATAATATTTGATAGGATCAGTGATTTTAGTAGGTACTACTGACAAGTGAGTAGAATGCAGGTCAGTCCAGTCTGGCTCATTCTTACCCCAGTAGCTAGGTTTCTGGGTTTCTGCCAAGCGAGTCACAATACCAACAGGCATCTTAGTCCCTTTACCGTAAAGGATAGCCTTATCAAGAGCAAGACCAATGGCTTGAGCGAGACCCAAAAGAATTTCGTTAGCAAGGTTGAGGTCTGAGTCCTTCAAGATGGAATTAGGGACAGCTGTAAAGCCACCAACCTTGTAGCCGTCAACTTCGACTTGATTGAATTTGAAATCAACTTCATTGAGTTTTCCAATCATCTCCGTCCAGATACCTTCTGGGATTGTACCAGCGATGTTCTGACGAGCTTCGCCCTTCACAGGTTTGAGCCAAACTTTAGTGATCAGTTTTGAATATTGGTCCATGTTGTTGCGAAGCAACTCCAAGAACACTTCTGGAATGGTCAATTCTGAACCATTGACAGCACGTTTTTCTTGGATAAGGCTGCGTGTGTTTTCTAGGAATGACTTGACTTCGCTGCGTTCTACCAATTCAGCCATAGCAGCGCGAGTCAATCCACCAAAATATTTGTTTCGTGTCATAGTTGAGAGTTCTCCTTTTTGTTTGTTTCGGTTTTCAGGTTCAGCAGCAGGTTCATCTTTAGGCTCCTTGCCTTCCAATGCAGCCAATTCTTCTTCAAGTTCGTCAATTTCGGATTGGATAGCATCGACTTGGTCTTGATATTCAGCTTGTTCCTTTGTCAAAGTGTCGATTTCTTCTTCGACAGCCTTGATTTCTTCGTCAGACCGTGCTTCTTCGATGGCTACTTCAAGCTGATCACTGCGTTCATCAAAGTTATTACCGTCGTTCAGCTCAGACAAGCTTTCTTTCAAGACCTTAATTTTGCGACGGAGCATGAGTTGTTTTAGCATGGGTTAATTTCTCCTTTAATTGTTTTTTTCGGACTTCCAAGGTCCGATTTTGTAGATTTTCAAAATCTCGTTTCCGAGCTTGAACACTAGTAGCTTCATATGCTGGGAAAGTTACGATAGATACTTCATGTAGGTCAATCTTCTCAATTGTCCACTTGATTGTTCCATCTTCACGGAATTCTGTTGATTCTTCGATGATATTAAAACCAAATGAACATTGATCCACATCTCCACGTTGAACACGAGCATACAGATTAAGTGCATCAGTATCTTGTTCGTTGATAACAACACGGGCCCATAGTCCCTTGTCATCAGCTTCCAAAGTCAATGTACCAGCCTTATTACGACCAAGTACAAGCTCTGTATTGTGATTGATAAGCGCTCGAATATCATTCTCGAGAGTATCATCAAATGCGCCACTTTTGATTTCTTCAAAAGCACCTGGCCACAATTCTGTTTCAGAACCATAGACTGCAAAATAACCTTCAATTACTTTCTCTTGTTGGCCTTCTTGTTGTTCACGAACAGCAAGTTCAGATTTAAAGCTACGAGTCAGATAGGTTGTTCTCTCCACTTATTTCTCCTTTCTCTAGTTTTTTCTGATCGCCAATCTTGTCCGCTGGAATAAAGTTTTCCAAAATGACAAGCTGGTCCAACCCTTCTTTTGGTGGCAAGTTTATCCAATTACGGACTTCATTCCCTTCCATCAATCCACGAATATAGAGATTTGAGCCAATTTCCGACAAAGCCTTGAGGTCGTAAGTCAGTAGACTTCTCCAATTCAAAATAAAATAGTGATGTGGAGAAAGTAGCAACTTGGCTGTCAGTTCCTGTTGAATAATCTCAGCGATGGAGCGTATGCGAGTGGTGACAAAGTTGTCAAACTCAGCTTTATCGAATTTACCGACACCGACAAAAAAGGCTGGTACTTGTAAGATATTGGCAATGGTTGTCTTATCTACTTCCACACTGTCCTTGATGGCAATGTCATTCAGACTAAGTGGTTTGATTTGCTGGACATCTATCATCTCAGCAGGAATAATCCATGGCTTGCCAGCCGTAGAGTTTTTTAGGTACATGTCAAATACCTTGTCACGACCTTCTTCCGAAGCAAGCTCTGCCGTATTGGCATCCGTCTTGACAATCAGAGATGGCATATACTTCCCAGACATAAATTCATTTTTTGTATCCGAAGCCTGCTTGAGATTTTTCAGCAGGTCAGCCATGACAACCCTATACCCTTGCCCAAGCCAAGGCTTTTCAGGGTGGACATTCATGGCAAAGTGTAGCACTTCGTCAGGTCCATACACTTCTTGGTAATCATAGACAACTTGATAGTCAAAGCTAGTCCCGTCAAATCGTATTTTTGATGGTGGCAATGGTTTCAAGTCAGCAATCAAGCCATCTTTGTCAATGATTGGATAGACAACGCTATTCCCATCGCCTTCCAAAAGCATTGACCTGACAATGTTGGCTACCCACTTCTTACGGCTCATCCACTTGTAAGGATTGACATCAATCTTGCGAGATAGCTCATTCTTGAGCCGAATGTCGCCTTTTTCTGTGTTCTCCATCAAGTGGATGGTCATGGACGAAACCATGTCAGCAATCCTATCAACCGCCGTCCGAACTTCTGGACAATCAGCAAGCCGAATATAACCCTGTGACATGGATTTTTTGAAAAAATCCTCTGACACAAAGACTTGCATAGCAGATGATGGCTCAGACCGAATTTGATTTGTGTTGTTTTTCTTTCGTTTTTTCAATTTCTTCCTCCGTTCAACCAAGCAGAAGCGTTGCCTGATTTCTCGCTATCTTCTAGCATTTGACAAGCAGCAAACACCGACGCATCGAATAAGTCAATACGCATAGACTTCTCGACCTTTTCATACTGGATCATGTCATCGACCTTTTCAATCCCACGGACATTTCCGACACAATACTCATATGCGTCAGAATGGCAATAGTAAAATTTCCCGTTGAGTGACTTGGTTTCAATTCGTCTGAAGCCTTCCGACTTTTTCCAGAAATACTGTGGAGCATCCACAATCTTGAACTTGGCCTTTTTCATACCTGAGAAGAACTCACGACCGAACTTCTTATCAAATCCCACACGTTGGATCTTGAAACCCATATCCCTCATACTGACAAACCAATTCACGATGTCGTCATAGGAAACTGTTGGAGTGTTTGACATGGTCAACCATCCATCTTGTTCCCAACCAAACAATGGAATACCATCATCATTAGCCTTCTGATGTGCAGCAGTAATTGGGAAGAATGCATGAGTGATAACAATGTCCACATCTTCATAAGTTCCGTATAGAGCTGCAGCAGTCAAATCATGAAGCTTGGACAAGTCTGCACCACCATACCATTTGATAGGCAACTTAACCAAGTCTTCCAAGGTCCAGTCATAATTCAAATCAGAGTTGATAAAGTCCTGAACATTGAAATATGCCGTCATTGAGTTAGTGAAGACATTGAGGGTCTTGTTAAAGAATTCATTCCGTGTCTGTGGATCAGCCAATGCGACCTCTGCATCGTGGACAAGTTCCTTGAGCTCGACCGTCACACCAAGCGACGGATTGGCTTGCTGGATGTAGATTGGGTTAGTGAAATCGACTATTTTCCCATCTTTATCGGTATCCGCATCACAGATAAACAAGAAATAACTGTCATCTTCCACAGTTCCATCAAGAACCTTGTCGCAGTACTTCAACCGCTGGGCTAAGAAACCGTTTGGCTTGTCCCCTGCAGTCGTGATGGCCATAAGCAACTTATTTCGATAAGCCCGCTGGGCATTTTTCATCAGCGTGTACTTCTTGGATGACTTCATCCCGTGGATCTCATCTAGAATGATGATGTTCCCGTTGAATGAGTCCAGATTGTCTTCTTCAGCAGCAAGAGCATTGATGGTGAAAGAGCCTTTGGAAAACTCCTTACGGATTACATGCTCATTATTGTTATCCTTGATTTTGATGGACTTATCTTTCCAGTACTTGACTGTATGCGTTAAAAAGTCAAAACTCTCTCGTGTTTGTTTGAGAGAGTTGGCTAGGATATACACATTTGAGCCACTTTGGTTATCTAAGATAGCAGCTGTCAAAGCCAGGGCAGAGGCAAATGGTGTTTTACCGTTTTTCCGTGGCAACATAAAAAGCGCTTCAGTGAAACGCCTTATTGTTGTATTTTTACGATAAAAACCAAAGAGATTGACGATACAGAAAATCTGCCAAGGTTGCAAAATGAAAGGGGCATTTGTTAAGGGCATACCCTCCAAGGATTCGCCTTTCCTGTGTACGACCAAACCCTGAATGAATTTTACTGCAAAATCAAACTGCTCATTTCTAAAATCAAACTTGTCGCTTGCAAGGTCATCGAGAAACCTCTGGCAAGCCTTTATTCTCCTCTTGCCAGCAATTATCTTGCCAGAGACTACATCAGTTGCATAGTCCACCGCTATTTTGAAGTTGGGTGAATTGTTTTTGATCATCATAGCAGATTAGCAATCATGCCTTCCAGACCTCCAGCATCCTTTGGTTTAGGTGGTTCGATTCCGACAGCCTTTGGATTTAAGCCAAGTCTATCCGAATAGGTAACAATATCCTTGCGAAGATTTTCCATGGACTGAACCAACGGTGTCTTTCTCTCAACAATGGTGCCTCTACCTGTTTCATGCTCTTCTGTGAACTGTGACCCATTAGCCAAGAACTCTTCCCGAGCGTTCTGGTAGTCATAGAGCAAGCCAGAATAGATTTCGATGATGTCATCATAATGCTTTGAGTAGGTCCCCATTTCTTTCATGGACTTCACAATTCTGTTTTTGATTGTGCTTTGTCCTTTAGGCCTTGCCAAAAACTCACCTCCTTCCAAAAATTTCGTGTAAAAATGTGACAAAAATCCTCACAGAATTGTAGAGGGGGAAAAAGTTCCCCTTCCCGGTCCCCAACGGCATAGCGTGATTTTAATTTTGAGGGGGGGCTTTGTGAATGACTGAAAGATTTTTATAAAATTCATCAAAAAATTTTTTTCGTTTTCTTTGCCACCACAAACCCTGCCCCACCACTTTGTCGTTGGTTCTATCGTGAAAGGTTCCGTGGACCTTGTTAGTCAGGCTAATCACATTCCAAGATACAAACTCCAACTCTGGATATTCCGATACTGGATAAATGTGATGTACCATTTCAGCTGGAACCGTCTTGCCGTATCTCAATGATTCTTGGCAGAGATACTTGTCACGTTTCAAGGTACGACTACGGAACTTCTCCCAGCGACTAGACTTCAATGTCTTTCTAACTTCCTTGAATGCCATGTTCATACCTCAAAGCATAGACAGCAATGACATCACAATTCAAGTACTCAATTTTTGTGACAACACAGTTGTTGATGTTTTCTAAATCTTGTCCATACCTGACGTTGGCAATATCCTCGTTATCTATGTACAAAGTTATTGCGGTGTCTTTCATGACGGTAGCTAAGTCTGAGAGTTGTATCATCTACATTGTCCTTTCCGAAACAGAAAAGGACAACTTGTTCAGCTGTCCTGCTTGTTTACAAAAATTCATGGTACAAATATAACACGAAAATCGTGAGAAAAATAGTACCCTTTTTTCTCATTTTTCAAAAACCACTTGACAAGTTCTCTGTTTGGCAGTTCCTAAAATAAAACTATACCAATTTCCCTCTCAATCATCTTTAACCTATATTGTGTCACTTTCGCTTTTTTCTCAAAAGTCTTGTAAACAAAAGGTTTTCCAGCTTTCTTATTTTTCAATCTGACACTACTGCAATATGTCACATTCTTATGTTCCTAAACGGAAATTTGCTAAGGCTCGGTCCTGTTGGTCTTGGTTGATACCGATGTATCTTTTGGTAATTGCTGCGCTAGCATGATTGAACAATTCCATGAGCATGGCAATATCCTTGTACTTCTGATAATAGTGATAGCCAAAAGTTTTTCGCATGGTATGCGTTCCAACATTTTCAACTCCACAATCTTCAGCAGCTATCTTGATAATGCTGTATGCTGCCTGTCTTGTCAACGGCTTGTTCTTTCCTTTGCGACTTTGGAATAAGTAATCGCCGACACGTTTGCCTTTGATGTGTTTATCCATTTCCCGTTTGAGAAAAGCATTCATCTTGACCTTACGACGTTTCTTGGTTTTTCTTTCTATCAGCAAAAGATACCAGCCACGGACATTAGACACCTTTAGATTCAGAATGTCGGAAATGCGTAAGCCTGTGTTAATCCCTGTCAAGAATATCAAATAGTTGCGATAGTCCCAATCTTTTAGATAATCACACATGATGTCGATGTCTTCCTTGTTGCGAATTGGTTCAACATAGTTCATAGCCTTTTCCCTCCTTTCTTGCAGATAAATGAAAAAGCCAGTGCATTTCTGCAACTGACCTGTAAATCTGTCGGGCGAGTTCTGGTTATTCTTGAAAGGTGTTCCTCTGAAAACGAAAGGCTCTTGTGGGTATCTATCCGTCTTCTCGTTCCGACACTATCATAATACCAAGATTTTCATGAGAAAAAAAGTAGCCTTTTTTCTCATTTTACAATTCCCCTTTTAATATTGCATACTGCTCCAAGATAATTCTACGACGGCGATAGATTGTTGCATTGCTTAAAAATTTCTGGTCTGCAATTTCTTCCCAGCGTAGTTGTGGGTACTGCCAGCGTAGATTGAAGATTTCCTTGTCTTCGTCGATTAGGTTAGAAAGTAGCTTGTCCACAATCTCCTTGAAGCCTTCCAGGAACTTTAATGTCGGATCATCCGCGAGCTTGACCGCGATGGTTTCTGTTGGTTTGCTGATTCCGATTGAAGTCCCACCTTGGCTGTCTGGGTTTCTGGTAGTTAGCTCTAGCCTGCGTAACTCTATGGTTCGCTGGATACCTCGGAACTTGAATAGTTCTTGGTCCAGTAGTTGAAGTTCCTTGTTGCTCAATTTCTTCAAATGTCACCTCCAAATTATTGAAAAATGTCACTAAAACATCAATGGCATTCCCTAAAGCTTTTCTAATCTCATAAAATGCCTGGCTTATTGCATTTTGAATGTCTGCAAGTTGCTCTGGACTTAGTTTGGCCAGTTCCTGTTCTAACTGTTCCAATTCCAGCTGGCATGCCTGCTTAGCTTTCTTCTTCTTGATTCTTTTGTTCATCTGGTTTTCTCCAAATTTTAGTGATAGCTTCGACAGTGCTGATAACTGTGATACCAATGATAACAGCAACAAATCCTGTTAACCATGGATGCTGTGACATAAATTCATAACCGTTCATACTACTCTTCTCCTCTCTTTCCACTTAATCAATTTACCTTCGTTGTCATTGTTCCAGTACGCCGGAATTCTACCGATGTCTCTTTCAACTTTGACAGAGATACCTAGGTCCTCTCTAAGTTCTTTCAATCTTAGCTGCATCTTGCAAATCTCCTTGCGTATCTCAAATAATTTTCCCTTCAAATATCAGAGTAACTGTTCCTGTTCCGTCTTTGTTCTTAGATACCAAAGCACTACAATCTGAACCATACTCAACACCATCAATTGTGATGCTACGTTTTATTTTGTCAACGTTGATGATGGATCCATTTGATGTCTTAATTCTCATTCTCCATCTCCTCAATTAACCAATCCAGATTTTTACGTGCTTTCTTCAAGTCTTCAAGACCGTTTTTCTTCTGGAAGCGTAACATATACTTGATTGCGTTGCCCCAGTAAAATCCTTCTACTCCTTCTAATCCAAAAGCAAAATTCTTAACAACTTCAATGGCTTCAAGCCCGAATTTCCCCTTATAATGACTAGGGTTGTTGATTTTATCAACATCATTAAATTCTTCCAAAACTTGCTCATAAGATTTTTCTTTCATTTTAATTCCTCCTCATAAAAACCATATCATTCAAACTCCTCCAAGCGAGATTGTTACTCTGATTTCTGAACTCTCGTTTTTTATAAGGAATCTGATGTTTGTTCAAATAGTAATATACTTGATTGTAATTTAGTCCTAATTTTTGAGCGATATCTTTTACAGCCATGCCTTGATTGGCTAGCAAAACTACATCTTTGTGAAATATAGTCAGGTCTAAAATTTTGCGTTTCCCTAATTTTCGGATGCGGTCTCGAACGGCTTTCTCACTTCGTCCCAAGATACGAGCCAAGGTCTTGTACGAAAATCGTTGGTAGTATTTTAGGATATAGCTATCATCTGCGTCCGACCATTTGGACTTAAATTGCAAGTTGGGATTATATTTCTGAAGCTTGGCTAATTTCGACCGAACCGCTTTGTAACTTCTGTCCAAAAACTTGCAAGCTTGCGTTAAATCCTGCTCTTCTCCTGACAAGACGTACCACTCCAGATAATCAACCTCATCTTCTGTCCATCTACGTCCTGCCATAATGTCTACTTGCTCCATGTAAATAATAAGTGCCATCTTTTCTCTTGTTGATATAATACGTGTACTGCCCATCTGGGCTAGCGTAGGAAATCTGCTTCTCTCCTGCCCAAATACCGTTGTCACGCATCATGTGACAATTCTCCATGATCCACTCTACATCAGGCATCTAGTAACTCCTCTTTATCATCTTCTATTCTTATTAAAGCTTTTTGATTTGGAAAATGTGTTTGATGATATTTTCTTGAATACTGTTTTAAGGCACTTAAGCTAGTGCCAGTATATTCGCTTATCTCGTATAACGTTCCCATTGTGACAAATGTATCCCCTTTATACAAAGCCCAATCGCCATTCCATTTTTCATCAACTACCATTTAATCACCTTTCTTTCCTAAAGCCGTTCCGATTTTCTCATTATAGTAACTTAAAACCTTTCCTTGTAACATTTTGGTTTGTGTGATATTGCCAATAAAAAATTCCAATCCTGCACTCATTTCATCCAATAATTTTGCCGTTTTTAATTGGTAGGCCATATCAGGTACATCAATCGTCAGTTTTGACAATCTGGTTAGTGACAATCCTGGTTGATTATTCCCATCTGCACAACGTTCTATTTCTTCACGCTTCATTAACAACCAATGAAATAAATAACGATTGTCTATTATTTCTTTTGGTTCGACCTTAAAACTATCTCCATCTATCCAAAATGGTTCTAGATGAAAATAAACTGCTCCAACTGTACCCTTACGAGTTAAACGGATTGTATCACTTTCACAATTAAACTTGTCTGTTGTTCCTTTTGCGTTCATGCCAGCGCCATAGATAAAATAAGGTCCATCTGTTGCTTTTG
>ERZ772956.955-NODE-955-length-20569-cov-32.949449_pt1 | contig 20569 bp, 25 predicted proteins | sample MGYA00580683_ERZ772956 | MGnify/ENA primary metagenome ERZ772956 (study PRJEB29015, sample SAMEA2738077) | human oral metagenome | biome: human oral; feature: human-associated habitat; material: saliva | place: China | collected 2212 ... | reverse complement strand
ACTTACATGATACATCACAGCACCTACCTTGATGACAAGTTAGGTTTTTTGTCTAGACAGATGAAAGACAAGATAGAACGCTACAAGGAGACGGAACCTGACTACTACCGTTGGATGTATTTGGGCGAGGTAATCGGTTTAGGTAATCATGTTTATAACATGAGCTATTTTAAGCCACTAGATAGCCTCCCAGACAACGACAAAGTGATAGGTATATCATTCGCCCTGGATACAGGACACCAGCAATCAGCGACAGCCTGTGGGGCTTATGGACTAACTGCCAAGGGTAATGTTATCTTGCTTGATACTTTCTACTATTCACCAGCTGGCAAGACCATCAAAAAGGCACCTAGTGAGCTCTCTGTGATGATCCATGACTTTATAGACAAGGTCATGAAACAGTACAGAGTGCCAAAACTCAAGATGACTATTGATAGTGCGGAGGGAGCTTTGAGAAATCAGTATTTCAAAGACTATGGCGAGCGCTGGCACCCTGTGGCTAAGAAGAAAAATCAGACTATGATTGATATGGTTATCAGCCTACTAGCTGAGGGGCGTTTCTACTACCTTGACATCCCTGCTAATAAGGTCTTTGTAGAGGAGCATAAGATGTACCGATATGATGACAAGACTATCAATACTGATGACCCAAAAGTCATCAAGGAAGATGACCACACGGTGGATGAGTTCAAGTATTTTGTCCTAGACAACGCTAGAGAGCTAAGACTAAAAGCCTAAAGGAGCCAATAATGGGAATAGTACAGACTATCAAGAATTTTTTCACAAGGAGCAAGTATGTGATGACAACACAGAACTTAACGAATATCACCGATCACCCTAAAATAGCAGTGTCATCCACAGAATATGACCGCATTAGGGAAAATCTCAAGTATTATGCAGGACATTATCCACAGATTGAGTACATTGACAGTAACGGGACGCCTCAAAAGCGAGCTTTCAACCATCTGCCTATTGGGCGTACAGCGGCTAAGAAGATTGCAAGCCTAGTGTTTAATGAGCAGGCTGAAATTAAGCTAGACGACAAGGACGCTAATAAATTCATTCAGAAACAGCTACAAGATGACAGATTTGTCAAGAATTTTGAGCGCTATCTGGAGAGTGGTTTGGCACTTGGTGGATTGGCTATGAGGCCATACGTTGATAGAGACAAGGTAAGAGTCTCTTTCATTCAAGCGCCTGTCTTTTTGCCTCTACAATCAAACACACAGGACGTTTCTAGTGCTGCTATTATTACTAAGACAATCAAGTCAGAGAGTAACAAACAGAAGTTTTACACGCTGATTGAACTGCACGAATGGGGCAAGGATGACAAGTACACAGTCACTAACGAGCTCTACAAGTCTGATAATCAGAATGAGGTAGGCTCTAGGGTTCCTCTATCAGACCTCTATGAGGATCTTGAGGAAGTGGTAGACCTGAACGGCTTGAGTCGTCCACTCTTTACTTACTTGAAGACTCCAGGGATGAATAACAAAGATATTAATTCAGCCCTTGGCTTGTCTATTTTTGATAATGCTAAGACTACTATGGACTTTCTTAACACCACCTATGATGAGTTTATGTGGGAGATTAAGATGGGTCAGCGCAGAGTGGCTGTGCCTAGTCAGATGATTAAAGTTGAGTACAATCAAGACGGCGAGAATGTCACAGTCAAGCGTGAGTTTGAGGCTGGGCGTAACGTTTATGAACAGATTGACTCAGGGGATATGGACAAGGGCGTAGGTATTACAGACCTTACAACGCCTATCCGCTCAGATGACTATATCAAAGCCATCAATAAGATCCTAGCAATCTTTGAAATGCAGATAGGAGTATCTTCTGGCACGTTCACCTTTGATGGTAAGAGCTTGAAAACCGCTACTGAGGTTGTCAGCGAGAACTCAGACACTTATCAGATGAGAAACAGTATTGTCAGTTTAGTAGAGCAGTCTTTGAAAGAGCTCATTATCTCAATGTTAGAGTTAGGCAAAGCCTACGGTCTTTATAAAGGGAATATCCCTAACATGGAGAAAATCAGTATTAACCTTGATGATGGAGTCTTTACAGACCGAAATGCTGAGCTTGACTACTGGGTTAAGGTTGTAAATGCAGGTTTTGCTACGGATGTCATGGCTATTGAAAAGGTGCTCAATGTTACACCTGAAAAAGCTAAACAAATCAAAGCTGAAATCAGTGGCAATGCTATTGATGATGCAAGTGGAGAGCGTAGCTCTGATGATGTAGCAATTTACGGGGAGTGATTAAATGTCAAAGAAAAGACCACCGATACAGTTCAATGACGAGCAACTGCTGCTTCAAGCGAGTAATGTCGCAGATATTTATCATCAGTTAGCCTTGGACTTGTTTGATAACGTGGTCGAACGTGTGACGGAACGTGGCACGGTCTATCTTGACAAACAGCCGTACATCTGGCAACTCGAAAAAATGCAACAGATGCACATGTTGAACGAGGAGAATCTGAAGCTAATCTCTAAATACTCTGGAGTAGCTGAAGAGCAACTACGCTATATCGTCGAAAATGAGGGTTTGAAGCTCTACACGGACACGAAGCAACAGCTTCTAGAAGATTTAGGCCGTGGATCTGCAGGAAGCAGCAATCACATTCAAGAAATCCTTGCAGATTATGCAAATCAAGCTGTCGGAGATATCCACAACTTAATCAATACTACTTTGCCAATGTCTGTAATTGGAGCATATAAAGGCATTGTGGAACAATCTGTCGCTAGAGTGGTTACAGGTCTTTCAACTGCTGATAAGGCTATTTCTGACACGGTCATGAAGTGGCAAGAGAAAGGATTTCAAGGCTTTAAGGATAGAGCTGGACGTAACTGGAAGATTGATAATTATGCACGGACGGTTATCAAGACTACAACTTACCGAACTTATCGAGAAATGCGAACAAGGCCAGCTGAAGAGTTAGGGATCGATACTTTTTATTTCTCTAAGAAGGCATCAGCTCGTAAGTCATGCGCTCCTTTGCAACATGAGATAGTGACGACTGGCCGGGCTAGGGTCGAACATGGCGAGAAGATTTTAGCTTTGTCAGATTACGGATACGGTCATCCAGAAGGTTGTTTGGGTATTAACTGCGGACACATGCTGACACCGTTCATTCCAGGAGCTAATTACAAGCCTGATTTAGGCGAGGACGTCGACTCGGTTAATCCAGAACAAGCGATAGATAATGCCAATGCAGAGGCTAAGCAGAGGGCTCTAGAACGGTCTATCAGGGCTAACAAGGAAAAACTTCACGTCGCTGAGAAACTGGGAGATGATGACCTGATAAACAAGTACAAGAACAAGGTGAGGATCCAACAGGGAGCCATGAGAGATTATCTCAAACAGCATCCGTTTCTACATCGTGATTATGCTAGAGAGAAATACTATGATGATCCTTATACCAAAGCGAAGAAAGAGGTCAAAGTCAGAAAAGAACTTGAAAAGCTGGAGAAACACAGAGCAGAGCAAAAAGAAATGCGTGAGAAGTTTAATTCAGCTGTTAAAAATGGTATAATTAAGACGGAAATCAATAACGAGCATTTTGAAAACCACATTAGAGGTACTAAGGGATATGAGAAATATCTCCAGAAGAACTTAGAAAAAGGAGCACCTCCACCAAGCTATCTGACAATCACTAAAGAAGAATGTCAGGCGCTGGTTGATAGATATGCTGGAACAGGACAGTTCAAGTATGATCCAAAATCAACCAAAATGCAGGAAATTATCTCACAGAATAAACCTATAGGAACCTATATAGATCCTAGAACTGGTGAAGTCGTCGAGAATACTACTGATTTCCGTATTCATTACAGTAAAACAGGCTCACATATTGTGCCAACTATAAAAGGGAAAGGAGACCGTAAATGAGTAAACAACTTTGGAACTACCTACGCTCAAGGGTTCAGGTAGTAAATAGTGATGGTGAAGTCATCAAGGGGCTTGTCACAGATTTTATTGACGAAATGGACAATGATGAGCAAGATGAAATCACTATCCTCATTGACAATCCTAGCCCTGATGAACCAACTGAGATTTCTCTCTTTGAGAGTGAGATTATCTCAATTAAAGCAATCTCATAGCGCTTAGAACAATCTAGGCGCTTTTTTCATGCAATAAATTGCTATAAACCACTATAAACCGTATGGATTTCCATTCGGTTTTTATTTTGCCCTGGAGCATGGCGTAAAACTGTCTTAATTTGTCCATGTGACGTAAAAAAGGAGGAGTTAAGACATGAGTCTTAAACGTGAAATGTTAGTTGAGGCAGGTATCGAGGACAAGGCTGTCATTGACAATATTATGCAAGCGTACGGTGCAGGTATTGAAAATGCCAAGTCACAAGCCAAGTCGGAACTGCAAGCCGAAAACGACACGTTAAAACAACAGCTTGAGCAACAGACCCAGGCTATCAAAGATTTACAGGCCAAAGAGGGAGCTAGTGCTGAAAGCAAACAACAGCTTGAAGAACTAAAAGCCCAATTTGAGCAGTACAAGCTAGATAGCGAGGCAAACCTTGCTCAGATCACTAAAACTAACGCTGTAGCACTTGCTTTGAAAGATGTAGGAGCTCACAACTCAGAGGATTTGATGAAATTCATTGACCTAGACAAGATTAGTCTGGGAGAAGATGGGAAACCTCAATTAGAGGACACAATCAACTCACTCAAAGAGTCAAGCCCTTACCTATTCCAAGCCGAGGACAAGCAGCCTAACCCTAATATCTCTGTGCACGGAAATCCACCAGCAGAAACTGGATACGACCATCTAAGCGCAGAGGATAAAGCCCTATTTGCAGGCTTTGATAGCGCATAAAACCAAAAATAAAGAAAAGAGGAATATTACACATGGCAGTAAATTACGCAGCTAAATTTGATGAAAAAGTAGATGAGCGCTTTGCTAAAGAGGCCCTATCTACTGGTATTGTTAACCAAGACTTTGATTTCCTTGGTGTTGACACCGTCAAGGTCTACTCTATCCCTACATCAGGAATGAATGACTACAAGACAACTGGGCAAAATCGTTACGGTGACGCTGAGGAGCTTGGGAATACTGTTCAAACTATGACAATGAAGAAAGACCGCTCTTTCACATTCACGATTGACAAGAAATCCGAGCAAGACACAAATGGTGTTATGGAGGCTGGAAAAGCCCTTGCACGTCAGTTGTCGGAAGTTGTTATCCCAGAAGTAGACACTTACCGTTTTGCAACAATCGTAGCTGGCGCAGATACAGATCATATTACTACTGGTTCGGTAACTAAAACAAATGCTTACGAACTTGTGCTTGATGGTCAGGTTAAGCTCACTGACGCTCTTGTCCCAACAGCTGGCCGCATCTTGCATGTATCTCCTAAATTCTACAAACTCATCAAACTTGACCCAACTTTTGTGAAAAACTCTGACCTTGGCCAAGAGATCACTATCAAGGGTCAAGTAGGTATGATTGACGGCTTGCCAGTAGTTTTGACACCTACATCACGATTGCCACAAAATGTAGAGTTTATTATCGCTCATCCTGTAGCTACTCCATCTCCTGTTAAGTTGGAAGACTACAAGATCCACGATAACCCACCAGGAATTAACGGTAAGCTCGTTGAGGGGCGTATCCGTTACGACGCTTTTGTTCTTGACAACAAGAAGAAAGCTATCTACGTTCACAAATCAGCTTAGTGAAGGGGGATAAAAATGAACGATTCTAACATTGAAGAGACTTTGGTTGTACCTAAAGAAACCGAAGGGGAACCAGAAGTAAAATATCCAAAAACATTGAAAAAAGATGGTGTTACTTTTACCTTGTCTGATCCAATCATGATTTCAGCCTTTGAAAATCAAGGATACGAAGTGGAGGAATAAAATAAATGGCCAAATTTGAAGCTAAAACAAATTTCTATGTTGAAAAAACAGGGCAACAATTCGATGAAGGGGTTGTTTATGAAATGACATCTGCTGAAGCGGATGAAATCAACCGACGCTCAACCGCTCACTTTGGCGAAGAATGGCTTGAGTGTATCGAACCAGATGTAGCACCTGTAGAACTTACAGAACCAGTTCCAGAAGTTCCTGAATCAACCGACTTCTTAATGTAAGGTGGTGTTGTCATGACCTACTTAACAAGAGAAGAGTTCAGAGGTTTAGGTTTTGATTCGGTTGATAATTTCGACCAATTGCTACAGAGAGCTGAACTGACTATCGATGCTTACACTAGAGATTTCTACTCTATGAATAGTTTTGACACCGATATTGAAGCAAGAAAGAAAGCTGTCAAACGTGCCACAGCCTTTCAGATTGCTTATTTGGATAGTTCAGGCATCATGACTGCGGAAGATAGACAATCTATTGCTAGTATGTCAGTTGGACGGACATCAGTAAGCTATCGCACAGGCTCTCAGAATGGCTCAGGTTCGCTTTCTTTAGCCGAAAGGTATAATTTATCGAGAGATGCTGAAAACTGGCTGCGAATGGCAGGATTTGGCTTTGCGAGGGTGGATTATGATAGATAAACGAATGCTACCTGACTCTTTGACAATTAAGAAGGTCGAAGGGAAAGATGATTGGGGGAAAGAGACGTACTCTGACCCTCTTTATTTATCCCCTTGCAAGTTCGACAGAACCTTCTCTCATTTCGGAACAGGCAACCATCGTAGCGAAAGGAACTCATCGACTGTAATTGTCTATCCTAAATACTGTCCAGTGGAACTCGATAAGAGTTTCGTTGGTGGTATCGTTGAGGAAGATGAGACCAGTTATGTTGTCAAAGACATTATTCCACAATACCATCCATTCACTAAGAAGTTGTTAGCTTATGAAATCGAGGTGATTTGATGGGTGGAGCAAATGTAAAGATTGACTTAAAAGGTGTTGAGAAGAAAGTTTCTCCAGAGAATTTCGCAAAAGGACAACTTGCTATTGCTGAACAAATGGTCCTGGATATGGAGAGATTTGTTCCAAAACGAGATGGAGAACTACGCTCTAAGGTCGATGTAAGAAAAGGCTCTATAGTGTATAAGCAGCCTTACGCTAGATTGCTTTTCTACGGCAAGAAAGGGAAAGGTTTCTTTTCTGAGAAGCAAAGAAAGTTCTTTTTTGCGAATAAAGAAGAACTGCTTAAACATAAAAAAACACCTGGAACTGGTCCGAGATGGGATAAGAAAGCCTCAGCTCTATACGCTAAGAATTGGGCAGAGGTCGGTGCCAAAGCAATGGGAGTTAAATGATGCACGAAAATGACTTTTCAGAAGTATTGTTAGAGTATATCAAAGGTGTCCAATCTCAAATCCCCTCTAAGCACGGCTATTTAGACGAACATGAGGGACTGGTAATCTATCCGTTACCTGGAGGAAATGTGGTAGAAGAGGACATGGCAGGAACGCAGATTGTGGACCTACCTTTTGAGATTGCAATCAAGTCAAAAGACCAGAAACTAATCGATAACACTCTATGGCAGATTAACACTGCCTTATCAAAAATCGGCTTGGAATTACCAAGCAAGAACAATTCATATAACTATTTAGGTCTTGAAGTCAAAAAACCGTATTTGAACGAGTTGGACGAACAAGGCTTTTACACTTATTTGCTGGATGTGACAGCAAATCTTGAAATTGAAAGGAAAGAATAGATGCCAAAGAACAAGAACGCATTACGAAAACACTACATCGGCCCTTATAGCGCTGAACATCCTGAAACAGTACCAGGGAAAGAAGCGTATATGTGGATTGCTAAAGGGATTAAATCATCCTCTCCTGAAAATAATGAAGAAGATGACGATGCAGCATACTTCGACGGTGATGGTACTAAAGAGAACATCATTGTTTCCAAAACACGAGGCCGTACATTTGAAGGACACCGCGATTACTCAGATAAGGCCCAGAACTTTGTAGCAGACAAAGAAGACGAGGTCGGTGATGATCTCATTGTCTGGTACAAAGAAATTTCATCTGATGGCAAAACTCAAAAAGAGGGATTGGCCCGTCTTTCTGAAATCGAAATTGGTGACGGTGAAGCTTCTGAGCTTGAAAAAATCAAGTTCAAGATTGTATGGACTCGTAAGCCTAAAAAGTCAAACGTATTACCTGAATAGGGGCAGGGCGGTTTCCGCCTTGTCTTCTTTTTTTGAAAGGAGATAAAAAATGGTCGTAATTAAAAAACTAAGCAACATCATCCCTGTTGATTTTGGGGAGTTTCAACTTGAATATGTGGCGAATGATGAGAACATCAAACGCATGAAGACAATTGGTCAGAATCTCGAAAAACGTGCTGAAAAACTGAAAAAAGCAGATGATGAGTCAGCTTTTAAAGAGGCTTACAAAGCATCTAAAGATAGTTGGACAGAGTTATTTGATGAAGAAGCCTTTGATAAAGTCTATAAATTTTCGGGTGAAACAACAACAGACACAATTTACTATCTGATCCAAACCATCCGTGGCATTGTTACCGAATTTGAAAACCGACATTCTGAAAAAGCAATCAAGAAATATTTAGAGGGTTGATTATGATAGATCTATCACGAAAATTAACAGATGAGTTGGTTATTGGTGATAAGGTCTACTCTCTTAATATGTCCTTTGATAATATCATTAGACTTTTTGAAATGTGGTGTGATGAAGAAATACCAGAACAGGTTAAGCCTTTCTTTGCTTTAAAAATGCTCACAGGAGAAGGATTTGGGTCATTCTCGATTGAAGATGCTATGGATATCTTCCAACAGGTTTTCGAGGAGCATATCCAGTTAAAATCACTGAAAGATGTATCGGTCGAGTACGATTTGGCTGGAAATGTGATGCAAAAAGAGCCTTCTGCTCAAAGCAATGAACCGCCTGTATACGATATTTCGTTAGATGGTGACTTCATCTATGCAAGTTTCATGCAAGCATACGGCATTGATTTGCTTGAAGAAAGAGGGAAATTACACTGGAAAAAATTTAATGCCCTGTTATCAGGACTGCCAGAAGGCACTAAATTCGTTGAAGTCATCAAAATCAGGAAGTACAAGCCAAGAAAGGGCGACTCTCAAGCTTACATTGATGAAATGATGAAGTTAAAGAAAGAGTATGCCTTGCCTGATTCTGAAGAATATGACGAGGAAGATGATGATTACGATATGGAATAGAAAGGAGGTAACAAGATGTCAGATGGTAAGGTTGTCATTCAAGTTGATATGGATGGCGACAAGGCTCAATCAGGAGTCACACGTCTAAAAGGCATGGTTGGTGGATTGGCCGAAAGCGGAACGCAATTAGGTTCAGTCTTTAAGTCTGTCCTTGGCGCTAACATTGTTAGTGGTGCGCTGATTTCAGGAATTCAGTCCTTGGGGAGTGCTATGAAAGGTGTCTTCTCAACCGCTTTGGACGAAGGGGCTAAATTGCAACAATCCTTCGGTGGTATTGATACGCTCTACAAGGGCGCTGAAGACACCATGAAGCAATATGCTACTACTGCAGCATCTGCAGGGATTTCAGCTAATACATACGCAGAGCAGGCCGTTTCTTTTGGTGCTAGTTTGAAGAAAGCACTTGGTGGTGATGCAGTGAAGGCTGCTGAATCAGCCAATAAAGCAATCATGGCTATGGCCGACAACTCAGCTAAAATGGGTACTGACATTGGTTCAATTCAGATGGCCTACCAAGGCTTTGCCAAAGGAAACTATACAATGTTGGACAACCTTAAACTAGGTTATGGTGGTACCCAACAAGAAATGCAACGACTTCTTAAAGATGCCAGCAAGCTTGAGAAAGCAATGGGCAAGAAGTTTGATATTAACAACTTCGCAGATGTCGTTGAAGCGATTGACTTGGTTCAACAAGAGCTAGGAGTTGCGGGAGTTGCAGCAAAAGAAGCTGAAACTACTTTCAGTGGTTCGTTCTCTGCAATGAAGGCTTCAGCATCCAATTTCTTGGCCAATCTTTCGCTTGGCGAGGATATCGGTCCATCCCTGAAGACACTCATTTCTACTACATCAACCTTTCTTTTGGGGAATTTTGTGCCAATGGTAGGAAATATCATGCGTCAACTTCCTCATGCTATCGAAGTCGCGATAGCTGAAGCAGGCCCTAAGATTGAGCAAGGATTCAGGTCATTATTTGCAGGAATTGGAGTGGATGATGGTGCATTTGATGTTATCAAGGATACTTTCAGAGATGTAGTTGTGACAATCCAGTCGCTCTTTGGTGAATTGACCAGTGAAGGAAATGGATTCAAGGATTTACTTCAAGGGATTAGCAATGTAATTGCATTCGTAAATGCTGTCATACAAGAATTAGCAAGAGGATTTCAATTCGTTTTAGATTCATTTGCTGAGACAGGAGCAATCAGTAACGTTTACCAAGCATTCAAAGACTTATCTGAAGCAGCAATTGAAGTTGCTAAGAATTTGGGTGAAGCTATTCCATGGGAAACGATTGGTACAGCAGTAGGGCAGATAGTGAATGGAATTTCAATTCTTGTCAGTTGGTTCTCAAAACTTGCTCAATCTATTAGCCCAGACATGTGGAGCGCGCTGATTACAGGCGTTGTTAGTTTCGCGGTTGCGTTAAAGGGCATTAAAACAGGTCTTACAATTGCAAGAGGTCTCAAATCAGCTTTTGATTTTGGGAAGAATCTTGTTTCATTAATTAGCAATACTCTTAGTCTTACTGCTGCTCAAGTAACAAATGCGGCTGCAAGTACTGCAATGAGTGCAGGAAATACCGCAGTAGGTACATCAGCAGGAGCAGCAGCAAGCTCTGTCTTAAAATTAGGAGCAGGTCTATTGATGGTTGGAGCCGGTGTTTTACTTGCAGCAACAGGAATCTATCTTTTGGTTCAAGCTGCCATCCAATTATCAAGCGCTGGTGCAGGAGCAATCTTAACTATGGTCGGTATGGCTGTTGGAATCGCAGCGCTTGCAGCAGTATTCGCCTTTTTAGGTCCTGCTTTAACTGCAGGAGCGGTTGGTATTTTAGCCTTTGGTGCAGCAATAGCATTGATTGGGGTTGGAGTATATGCCGCTTCGGTTGGTTTAGCCCTGTTAGCGGTGCAATTACCTGTTATCTCTACTTACGGATTGTCAGCCTCGGTCGCCCTTGTAGCTCTAGGTGCTTCAATGCTTGTTTTAGGAGCTGGTGCCCTGGTTGCGGGAGCTGGATTGCTTGTTTTAGGAGCTGGTGCTTTGGTTGCAGGAGCCGGAGCGGTGGCTTTTGGAGCAGGTCTCTTAATAGCTTCAGTCGGTGTTGCTGCCTTCGGATTGGCTCTAGGAGTGTGTGCGCCTGCTATTTCAACATTCGTAGATTCAATAAGTAAAATAATCGAAACTCTAAGCGGTGGATTGTCTAACATTTTAGATGCAATATCAAGGGTTATTCAATCTGTTGGAGATTCTGCACTCAAAGCAGGTCAAGGCTTCAAGGCTTTGGCCGAAGGTGTCGTGATGATCACTAACACAAGCCTTGGCGATATGGCTGCTTCTTTGGGAGCGGTTGCTTTAGGTGTCGGTAAAATAGCAGGATACGGCTCTGATTTGTCAGCTGTTGGGAGTGGTATGACTATTCTCAGCAATGGAATGATGATGTTCGCTCAATCTGCTACGATAGCAACTGGTGCGTTAGCAAACTTTCCTGGCTTGATTTCTAACTTGTCAGTCGTTACAGGAAGTGCACCAGCCTCGTTTCTTGTTCTTGCCACAGCAGTTAAAACGGCTGGAACATTGATGGCTACAAGCATGCAAGCAAGTATGGCTCAAATTCTTGTTGTAGTGAACAATGGCATGGTCTCAATCGTGCAAAGTGTTCACAATAATGGAAGTCAGATGGTTGCGGTTTGGAGAGTATCCGGCCAGCAACTTGTCAGTGCCACTCAAGGATTTGTAAATTCAGCAAACAGTACTCTTTCTCAAATCGGCCAAGGAGTTAACCTTCATTCAAACGGTTCAGCTCTCATGGCTGGTTTGAAGTCTGGTATTGATTCAGGCTGGTCTCAGATTACTTCTAGTGTATCGAATATGGCCAAATGGATAAAAGACCATAAAGGGCCTGTTTCGTATGATAGAAGATTACTTTTCGAGAACGGTTCAGCTCTTATGACTGGTTTGAATCGAGGTATTCAGACCGGTTGGAGAAATGTCATGGATAACATTTCTAGCATGGCAGGGACTATTCAAGACGTAATTAACGACGATTATTCGGATATCGGCTGGCAGATTGGCCTAGGGATTTCAGACGGTCTTAATTCGTCAATGGATAATGTCACAGGACGTTTGGACGCTATCCGTGATCATGTCAATGATTTTAGCTTGAAATCGAAGAATCTTTTGACCGGTGCTACTGCTACCATGTCAAGTCAATTGAAGGTTGAGACGTTGAGAGGTAAGACACCAACTGATGAAACATCTAGCAGACAAGAAGCCTATATCGCTCATTCAACAAGTCTATTGTCTGATGTGATTGATAGCTTGTCAGAATTAAGAGAGCAAGTGGCACAAGGCCAAACAATGGTCTTGGATACAGGGGCGCTTATTGGTGGTACTGCTTATGCTTATGATGAAGCAGTAGGAAACATTCAGACATTGAGAGGACGGCATCGATTATGATTACTCAAATTAAGGAATATATCCAGTTCGGTGATTTTAATAGCAAAGATGCCGGTTGGTATCTTCAAAGTAGGGATGCTCCTACTCCTGATAAGAAGGAGATTGTGGAGCAAATCCCTTATCTGCAAGGTGTTTTAGACTTCTCTGACGTACTCGGAGAAGTCTTCTTTGATAGACGAGAAATCACATATGAGTTCAAACTTCCAAATAAAGATTATCCTGACAGAAAATTGGCCGAGAGATTTATCAAGTCCAGCATGGCTACGAAATCAGATAGTCAGCTATTTGATACTCACGATAGGCGATATTATTGGCTTGGAAAGGTCAAGAGCATTAAGGTGACAGATGTACCTCTGAAGAAGCATTTAATTGCTACGATCGTCTTCGTTTGCTACCCTTTTGCGTTTCATGTCGACAATTACTTCGATGATGTTTGGGATACATTCGACTTCGAGAACGATTTCTCTAATTGGACTAAATGGCAGATCAATGGACAAAATGAAATATTCTTCATCAACGGTGGAGATACATCCGTTAGTCCAACAGTGATTTGTAGCAGTGACATCAGCCTTATCGACAAGAAAGGTAAAACATATAAATTTAAAAAGGGAGAAAATACAGATTTCGTCTTATCTATGAAACCAGGTATGAATCGTTTTACTGCTAAGGGAGATGGTTCTATCGCTATGCATTTTAATGCGGAGGTGATGGCATGAAGAATGGTGGATTTGATGTTTATTTTTGGAATTCTTTTCGAGAAATGTTATCGGATACCGATTTTACCAAAAAGAAGGTTGTTCATAGTCCATATTCTCGACAAGGGAATAAAATCCTTTCAGGATCTATCAAGCAAGCGCAGAATGCAATTAATGAGTTCACTTTCGTGATTCCGATGCAAAATGATTTGTATCAAAAACTCATCCCTTTTCAATCGATTGTCCAGGTCGTGAATTTATATGACGAGGAAGTCGAATTCGAGGGAAGGGTTCTGAGTGTTTCAAATAAAATGACGAGTACAGGATTTGTTCAAGAGGTTGTTTGTGAAGATTTCCTATCATTCTTGCACGACAGTACACAACATTTCCAAAAGTTGAAAAATACTGGCGCTGAAGCATACTTGAGAGAAATCTTGAATCAGCATAATGCGCAAGTAGAAGATTACAAGCGAATCTATCTTGGTTCTGTTACTGTCAAGAGTTTGACAGACAAGCCATGGCGATACCTTGGATATGAATCTACTTGGGATACAATTCGAGAGCGTATCATAGCGAATATCGGTGGATATCTTACTTTAAGAAGAGAGTCTGATGGTTTCTATCTCGATTGGACCTCATCTATCGGTAAAGATCAAGATGCACCTATCCAGCTTGGACGGAATATCAAATCAGCTTCTCGTGAGATTTCGTTTGATGGGATTGCTACTCAAATTATGCCAATTGGAGCAGATGAGAAGAATACCAAGAAACCGGGTAAGGAAGCCAAAAAAGAGGAGCAAGGCCCCGATGTTACCAGGAAACAAATAGATATCTCATCGGTAAACGGTGGCAAGATATGGCTTGAAGATGCTGAACTTGTAGCCAAGTTTGGCGTTATTAGAAAGCCTATTATTTGGACAGAAATCGATAATCCTCAAGTTTTAAAGAATAGAGGGCTTCAGTATCTAAGAAATCAGAAAATCGCATTAGCCAAGTGGACGGTTTCGGCAGTCGAGAGATATCTGATCGACTCTAGATATGTGAAATTTAAAATCGGTAATACCCATCCCATTTTGAATGCTCCGCTTTCAGGAATTGAATCTTTGCAAATCATTGAGAAAAAGATTGATATCCTAAATCCTCAAAGTGTGGATTTGGTTATTGGTTCTAAGTCTCAATCGCTATCTGCTTACCAACTCCAATCTCAAGAAGCGATTGAATCAATCGAGCGTGTCAAAGCGAATCAAGACATTGAGAGTAAGCGTGAGAAACTTTCGACATTAACAAGTGAACTAGAGCGCTTGAGAAATGAACACAAGCCTGAAAATACAGAAAGAATTAGAGCGTTAGAAGCTGAAATTATCAAAATTAGAAATGAATTAGGAGGAAATTAATGACAACAGAAGAAGCAACAGGACGTTTGAATTTATACGACGACACATCACCACTGCAAGATACTAAAAACATCAATATTCTAGTTGAAGGCATTAGAAAGAAAACAAGAGGTGCTGATGTTCGTGAGTCGATTGCGAAAGCACTTGAGGTAACATACGAAACATCGACCAAAGCCGGCAATGCTAATATGGAAGTAGCAAAGGCTAGAGGCCCCTTTGACCATCTATCCGATAGATTCTCTACGATTGATAATATTATCAATTCAAAAGCAGACGAAGCTGAAATAAAAGCTATGCTTAATAATATTTTAGACGGGTCGCCTAAAGGAACATATTCGAGTATTTCAGCTTTACGTACAGCAAAGCCAACAGGCGACAAAGGTATTTATGTTACAACTGATAACGGCCACTGGAATTACTGGGACGGAAGTTCATGGGCGGATGGTGGTTCATATCAATCGCCAACTGACGGCGTTCCTAATCAGTTCGGTGTCATATTCGACGGATTATTAACTATTGATCGCAAGTCTAAAACAGTATCCGTGAAAAAGGATACATGGATTTCGTTTGGGAATAAAAATTATGCCCCTGATACAAATTTAAGTATTAACTATGAACCAACTGGTTTATCAGAATACGTTGTATACGATTATCAAAATAAAGGATTATCTGTGATGACCTTAGCGAACGTTAAGAACATCACAGCAACACAAGTCATACTTGCGATCATGTATAAGGGTACCTTGCATTATCCAGTTAATTCCATTTTCGTTAAAACAATTGGTTATTCGGAATATACGCAGGATAGCTTAATCGGTTCGGTTGTACAAGGTAAAATAATCTATGACAATTATTCAAAAACGTTTAGTTTTATCGGATTCGGAGAACAGAACGAGATTATTGTTTCAAAGGGTACAAGTTACTACTCGATAAAAGAGCATGAAAATCTTCAACTTAGTAGTGGATTCTTGCATCATCTTATTTTAGATACTATGGAAAATAAGTTTAAGCTAGTAAAGAGTTCAGCGATGTCTAGTGGAGCAACTTTTACAAGTAAGAATACAGACATTTTGATTGCATCAATATATCTTGGAGAGCTCACGCATTATTCTAGTAATAATTTTATTGAGACTACAAAATCATTATTAAATAATACATGGCAATTAGAAGAACTGATTGTCGACCTTCAGACTAAAAAAACTGTTATCGTGACGCTGGGAGATAGCACGACTGATGGTTGGAGGACTTCAAATTACACCAGCAACAACGATAATATTAATAATCTAAAAGACGGAAATAATACATATTCTGGAATACTCAATAATATTATTAATCAACAACGTGGTTATAATTTCGATCATAAAATTTATAATCGAGGTTTTTCTGGAAAAAATATTAGCTGGCTTCGTCAAAATTTGGACACTGTTCTATCTCCGATACCTGAACCCATTAATTATGCTTTTATTGCTATGGGAATAAATGATATGGTGTACGATGCTAGTAAGATTCAATCATTTCGAGACGATCATATCAATGTTATCAATCGATTGTTGGCAAAAGGCATTAAACCTGTACTAATGAGTACTCAAGCTGAATTTGAGAATTACAAACGATTTGGTTCGAAGATTAATGCGATTGCTGACAACATCAAAAGGGAATTAGCCACAGAATTAGGATTACCATTTATTGATTATAACGCTGGCACAAGCAATATTTTGAATCATTCAGAATACAAGATTAAGGATTTAATTCCAGACATGTGCCACTTTGGAGATCTTGGTCATCAAAAAGGGGCGGAATTTTTAGCTAGTCAATTGATACATCAAACGGTATTTGTTTCAGGGATTAGTAAAATCGGGTATCAGAATAACAAAGTGGCATCTGATTTGAATTATTCAGATTACTTGACGGATGAACAAAAAGATGTGAAGTGGATTACTAGAACTGATGGTTTCGATTTAGAAGGACAACTAAATTCTACTCAAACAAAGACAATGTTTGAGGTTTCGGTTTATATTGAACGTCCGTCAATTGTCCGCTATTTTGGAGACAACGTGATTGTGACGTCGAACGGGCAGTCGTTATCAGACGGAGCTGTGCTCGATATCGGATTTTATCGAATTACAGCTAAGAATCGTCCTGGAGTTGTTAGCAAATTCCGTGGCTTGAAATTTAATTTGAAGGAGGTATAATCATTGCCGATTGAAGAAGCAGAAAAAATCGCTCATAGTCAGTTTGTGTGGGCGATTTTATTTATCCTTTTTTTCTTCATTATCATTCGATATCTTATTAAGACATCGGACAAGCGAGAAAAGAAAATCATGGATTTGCATGAGCAATCAAAGGCTGACTCTAATAGACGAGAAGAGCGCTTGATGACTCACTTGGAAAAAACAACAACAGAATTGACCACAATCACTCATACGGTCGGCGATATTCAGAAAGAGATGGTTCGCATGAATGATCGTATGGATGAAATCGAGGGGGCGAATTGAGGAGGTTTAGATGCGAAAACTAAACACAACAAATTTGGAACAATTCGACGGTGGTTTTCGTGTAAAACAGGGCGATTTAAGCTCATCTTTTGGCTTTAAATTGCTTGACGAGAACAAAGACCCCATACCATCGCTTGATGGGCAGGAGGCGAAAATCACGTTAACAAAAGGCGGAGAGCAATGGAAACATACTTCGACTGTTACGAATGGATCAGTAGTATTTAACCTAGATGGTATTTTGCCAGAAGGAACGTACAAGCTCGAAATTTGCGTGGCAGGGTATGTATTCCCAAGCGATGACTCGACTCAAATTAGAATCACAAAATCGGATAAAAATTTAGTTTCTGAAGAAATCCATGCTCTAAAGGAGCTGGATATCGCTGAAGAAGTAAAAAAACAGCTTGCAGAAAAAACTGTAGGTGGTGATGGCACAGTGGGTCAGGAATTTCCTGACTTAGTGAAGTTTTATAATCTAGGAAAGGTATAAAAAAATTATGGATACAAGTAAATTGATCGCATTTGCAGAAGCCTTGGGGGCGGATAACAAGATTATAATGCAGTTACTCGCTGCGAAGGTTGACACGGCTACGCTAACTCAAGCCATTGAGCAAGCCAAAATAGCAGTCAAGGCGGAAATTTTAGGCGAAGGTGTTCCGGAAACTCTCGACACCTTGAAGGAAATTGCTACAGCGATTTCGGGTATGAGTGGAGATACTGAAGGAGCAGTCGTGAAAAAACTAGCTGAACTCGGTACACGACTCGACATTTTTGCTAACCTTGACCTAGTGTCTACATACAACGCTGCGAAAGCGTGATAACCATGAGTAATTTAGAGGAATTTGCTAAGGCCGTCGGACGGGATGTGAAGGCACTGAACGAAAAACCAATTCCACAATTGACCTTAACTGGAAATACTCTTGGAATTGTAGGAAGTAATGAGGTTACCCTACCGTCATTAGAGAATGTAGGACATGAACTTCGAGGTACAGGTTCACCTGAAGGTCTTGTCGTAGCTGAACTAGGGACAACCTATATTGACGTAAATGCTACGAATGGAGCGCTCAAGTGGATAAAGGCAAAGGGTAGTGGTAATACTGGCTGGCGTGTGCTAATTGGTGATACTGGTTGGAGGACGCTTAACACGGTTTCGAAACTGACTGTAGGTAGTCGAACATCGTTTATTAAAATTAGGCGTGTGAACAATTTGGTTTCTTATAACTTCGGAGGTTTGGATTGGGGATGGTTCGGAATTATTCGCAGAAATGGGCCGGGATTCGTTCGTCACAATAGCACTGGAGACCGAGGTGTAAAAGTGCTAAATCCTGGAAACATTCCAGAAGGTTTTAGAAGTGAAAGCTCTTTAATTGGGAGTATCTATAGCGATTCAGGAAAACCGTATGGAATCTGGTATTTGGGCGGAAAGAGTGACGCAAACTATATCCAGTTCAGTTTCAACGATGTCATCCCGACCGACCGAGACATTGGAGATATCCGTGTGAGTGCCGTCTCGTATATAACTGACGAAGATTGGCCGACAACGTTGCCGTAAATAAAGAAAGGAAAATAACAATATGTCACAATTTAATGAAATCATTATTGCTTTTGCTACAGGATTTTTAACAGTAGCAGTAGGCAGTATCGTAAAAGCGGTGAAAGACTATCTTTTGCGAAAAGGTGGGGAGAAAGCGGTAAAAATCGCTGAAATTCTAGCTAAAAATGCAGTTCAAGCCGTAGAGCAGGTAGCTCAAGAGACTGGCTTCAAAGGTGATGAAAAGCTGGAGCAAGCTCGTGATAAAGTTCGAGCTGAACTCACAAAATACAACATCAGCATGACTGACAAAGATTTAGACACCTTTGTCGAGTCAGCTGTCAAGCAGATGAACGACGCTTGGAAAGGAGATGATGCTAATGTCTAAAAAACAAGATATGATTAACGACCTCATGGCTCACGCCGATGCAGGGACTGGGGTAGATTATGATAAAATGTACGGCTACCAGTGCGCTGATGTGACGTGCTATGGCATCTACGAGTATTTCGGTACTCGTCTATGGGGGAATGCTATCGACTTACTACGGTCTGCAGAATCAGCAGGCTTGCAAGTGGTCTATGGCGCTCAATATCCAAAAGCTGGTTGGTTCTTCGTTAAGAACTTCGTGGCAGGCGATGGAGTGAATTATGGCCATACTGGTCTTGTCTATGAGGACTCTGACGGCTATAAAATCAAGACGATTGAGCAAAATATTGACGGGAACGCTGATTTCTTGGAAGTCGGTGGTCCTTGTCGCTACAACGAGCGCTCTGTTGATTCGATTGTGGGGTATATCGTGCCACCTGAAGAAGACGAATCAGGTTGGAAGCATGATGATACAGGTTGGTGGTGGCGTCGTAAAGATGGCTCATATCCAGTCTCAAGATTTGAATCAATAGAGGGCAATTGGTTCTACTTTGATGAATCAGGTTATATGTATGCCAATCGCTGGTTGAAACATACTGACGGACATTGGTACTGGTTCGACTCTAGTGGATATATGGCCACGTCTTGGAAGAAAATTGCTGGTGTATGGTACTACTTCAATCGTGACGGCGCTATGCAGACAGGTTGGGTTAAATACTACGAGAAATGGTATTACCTAGATGCCGTCAATGGCGATATGAAATCGAACACATTTGTACCTTACAACGGAGGATACTATCTACTTCTACCAGATGGTCGATTGGCTGACAAAGCTGCATTTACCATTGAGCCAGATGGCTTGATTACTACGAAATAATTTAAAAAATAAATAGAAAGGAAACTTTCTAAAATGTTCTTTCACCGCAGGCTCAGGCTTGCGGTTTTTTTGTTTGCTCAAAAGGTTGGATTTTAAATCTAAGCTATTTCTCTAAAAGTACTTTCAAAATCAAAAAAGTAATGATTTTTTCACTACTTTTTTATTTTTTTACGAATAGATAAGTAAGGAGGAAGAAAATATGAACATTTTAAACATTGAACTTACGAGTGTAGAACATACTGACCTAGGTTTTGAACATTGGATAGATGTGACTTACCAGGTGCCGATTTTGAAAAATAAGTACACGGTCAAGCTGTTGCTGCTCATGGAATGCAAGATAGAGGACCAAGAGGTTATTGAGTACCTGGTCAGCACTTGGAAATATCGTGATCTCGTGTTGCATTCATTGCAGATGTATGAGATTGAGAGAGAAGGGGCAAAAAAGGGGCAAAAATGTCGTAAACCTCTGTAAAACGATGTAAAACCAATTATTTTAAAACTGAAAATATAGCTATTTTTTAAGGCATTGGAATTTGATGTAAATATATGTAATGGTGTTTTTAAAAGCGGATGAACTCTAAAACCACGAATCCTAGGATTCGTGGTTTTTTTCTTATAGACTTGTAGAGTGTTT
>ERZ772956.954-NODE-954-length-20571-cov-28.056736_pt1 | contig 20571 bp, 18 predicted proteins | sample MGYA00580683_ERZ772956 | MGnify/ENA primary metagenome ERZ772956 (study PRJEB29015, sample SAMEA2738077) | human oral metagenome | biome: human oral; feature: human-associated habitat; material: saliva | place: China | collected 2212 ... | reverse complement strand
AATACTTGGCACAGGCCAAAATATTCTTGTTTGTTTGACTGGTTACAAATCTGTGACGTTCATCATTGATTTCCTTAATATCAAGGAGCACCAAATCGGTCACTGCCATCAGTTTGTCAAATTTTTCCAAGTAACGAGGGGTATTTCGGAAAGGCAGAGCACAGGTGTCTAAAGTACAGTGGATGCCCAGCTCTTGAGCCTTGGTAAAGAAGGCAATCAAGAAGTCAATCTGAAGCAGGGCTTCTCCGCCACTGACAGTGATCCCACCTTTTTGGCCCCAAAAACCACGATAGCGAAGGGCTTCTTCCAATACATCATCTACTGTTCGTTCACGAGACTTGTTGGTTTCCATAGCCCAAGTATCCGGGTTATGGCAATACTGACATCGCATTTGACAGCCTTGAAGAAAGACAATAAAACGGATCCCTGGTCCATCTACAGCACCGAAGCTTTCCGTAGAGTGTACCATTCCTGTTACTTTTCCATAGTCAACTGTTTCATTTTCCATGTCTTGTCCTTCTCTCTTGAAAACGTTTTATGATTTTATTATAACATGATTCCATCTATTTTAAAGAGATTTGGTCTCTTTTTTGAAAAGAATCTGTTATTTTCAAAATTTTTTCTTGTCCTAGTACAGTTTCTATAATTGGAAAATCTGTCCTGTATTCTAGCAGAAAAAGGAGGTTGGAACAAAGATATCCAACCTCACTATTACCTTGCTCAAAACTTTATCAACCAGTTTCAAGAACCTTCTTATCCAGGAACTGGTTCATTCAATGCAGGATCACCTAAATAAAGGTTATTTTACCCCAATACCAACTCATCACTAACCAAGGTTTCGCCACTGTTCTTTTGGAAGAGGTGCATCAAATCTTCAACCGTTAGGTTTTTCTTTTCTTCCCCTTTGACGTCGACAACGATCTTCCCTTGGTAGAGCATGATCAAGCGGTTGCCATATTCGATAGCATGGTTCATATCGTGTGTAATCATCAAGGTTGTTAAATCATGACTTTCCACAATCTTTTGGGTCAATTCCATGACCATTTCACTTGTCTTAGGATCGAGCGCTGCGGTGTGTTCATCCAGAAGCAAGAGTTTTGGTTTGACCAAGGCTGCCATGACCAAGGTCAAAGCTTGCCGTTGTCCACCAGATAAATATTGAGTATCGACTTTAAGACGGTTCTCTAAACCAATATTTAATTCCTTCAAGGCTTCACGGAATCGTTCACGATCTTTCTCCCGAACTCCCCAGCCCAAACCACGAGATTTCCCACGACGTTGGGCAATGGCCATATTTTCTTCAATAGTCAAACGAGAAGCCGTCCCCATCTTAGGATCTTGGAAAACACGCGCAATATCCTTAGCACGCTTACGAACACTCGTATTTTTGATGGAGTTGCCTTCTAACAAAATATCCCCTTCATCCACGACTAGATTTCCTGCCAAGATGTTCATCAAGGTTGATTTCCCAGCTCCATTTCCACCGATAACCGAAATGAAATCTCCTTCTTCCACTTGGAGATCCAAGCCTTTTAAGACGTGGTTTTCATTGACCGTTCCTGCTTCAAATGTCTTATGAATACCTTCAATTGATAATAATGTTGCCATACTTTTCTCCTACTTATTTCCTAACTTCAATCCGCGAACACGAAGACGTTTTTGCGCCTCAGGAGCGAACAAGACAATTGCGAGCAAGATCGCATTGAAGAGACGAACCATATTTTGATCGAGATTTGGGATCTCGTAAATATTTAAGATAATCAAACGGTAAACAATAGCGCCGACCCCGATTGAAAGCAAGCGCCAACCAATGGTCAATTCGTGTATCAGGACTTCTGCGATAATGACAGCACTCAGACCGACTACGATCGTCCCTGTCCCAGAAGTGACATCTGAGAAACCATCATTTTGAGCAAACATAGCCCCACAAAGAGCGATCAAGCCATTCGAAATCATGTAGCCCAACATCTTCATGTTATCCACATTGACTCCATTCGCTTCACTCATCGGAATGTTATCACCAGTTGAGCGCAAAACCAAGCCAAGTTGTGTCTTCATCAAGAGGGTCAACAAGATACAAACGATGATCAAACAGGAAATACTAATCAAGAAAACAGCTTCTTCATTTGAAAGACCTACCTTCATGACGCTCTTGAAAATCGTACTCGCGTCGCCAATAGAGAGGTTAGGAACACCTCCCATGATTTTAATATTAATAGAGTAGAGACCGGTCAAAGTGACAATCCCTGTTAAGAGAGCTGGAATTTTCATCTTTGTATGGAGAATCCCAGAGACCAAGCCTGCGATCATCCCTGCTAGGAAAGCCAACAAAGTCGCCACCCAGGGATTTCTTCCTGCTTGAATCTGTGAAGCTACAACTGCTGCCCCAAGTGGAAAGGCTCCTTCTGCCGTCATATCGGCAATATCTAAAATTCGAAAAGTTAAGTAAACACCGATCGCCATGATCGACCACAATAAACCTTCTGATAAACTGGATAAAACGAAATTCATCTCAAACCTCCTATTTCTCTACCTTCAATGAACTGATATCAATTCCCAGCTCTTTAGCCATCTCTTTATTGGTATGCAATTCTAATTTTTCAGGCGCTTCAACTGCGATCTTCTCAGGTTTCTCCCCCTTCATGATGCGAATAGCCATCCGAGCAGCTTGTCTTCCCAATTCCTTATAATCCGTACCAAAGTTGTACAAGCCACCAGTAGCTACCATCTCAGTAGAACCCCCAAATACTGGAACCTTGTGGCTGAGGGAAACCTGTTTAATGGTTTCCATTGTCGAAGAGATGATGTTATCCGTCGGTACAAAGACGATATCTGCTTCTGACATAATACTGCCTGCTGCTGCTTTCACATTGTTACTATCAAGAATTGTTTTTTCAACCACTTGATAGCCTTTGGCTTCTAGGATCTTCTTCGCATTGTCTTTTTGGACAACTGAATTGGGCTCACTCTGTGTATAGAGAATTCCAACTGTTTTTGCTGTTGGGAGCACTTGTTTGATCAAGTCTACCTGTGTAGCAATCGCATCTTCTGACTGGTCACTTGTCCCAGTGATATTGCCCCCCGGTTCCTTCAAGTTTTTCACCAACTTGGCTGCTAATGGATCGGTCACAGCTGAGAAGACAACCGGCGTTGTTTTCGTGGTATTGGACAAGCTTTGAGCAGATGGTGTGGCAATCGCAAAAACTAGATCACTTTCTTCAGCCAATTGTTTGGAAATATTTTTCAGATTTCGCTGCTCCCCTTGAGCATTTTGAAAATCGATTTGGATATTTTTTCCATCCACATAGCCTTCTTTCTTCAACTCCTCGATAAAGCCTTTTCGAGTCGCATCGAGCGACTTATGGGTGATGTACTGGGAAATTCCAATTCGAAACACATTCTCTTTTTTAGCATCCTTCAAATGGTGTAAGGTCACCAATGAGGTTAACAAGAGCCCCACAACTAGTACCGGTGCTAGTAATTTTTTGACTACTTTCATTTCAAACTCCTTTACTGCAAAAATAAATAAAAAATCCGCTTAGATCATTCTCTAAACGGATGCCTGAAATTCTCAAACAAGTTACAAAAACCTTGGTCCATTTAGATACTAGCTCTATGGACCATCATCAAAAATCTTAGCCACATAGATACAAACAAATTGCTTGGGTTGTTTGCATCCATGAGATCATGTCTACAAACACTATCTAAAGTAGCTAAAGTAAAATTTTTGAGTTGAATTGGTTTGTTGCTTCATGTTTATTTTTTCTGCTTTCATTATTTATGGGTATTATCTTACCGTAATCTTTTTGAGCTGTCAAGACTATTTGATGAATTTTTGAAATTTTTTGAAAATTTTTCTACTTATTTCCATAAAAAAGAGGCTGGAACACGTCCAAGCCTCTAGTTTCTAGTCTTCTTTTGATTTTGTTTCCTCGTCTTCATCGACAAGGTCACTGATTTCGACTTTTACCTTAGTCACTCGACCATTCTTAACCTTATCATTGGTTAAAATCAAATGTTTCTTTTGACTAACGACTTCACAGCTGAGACGTTCTTTTAAGGATGGAATCCGTCCAACTTCAGTCAAATAATACCCTGCAATGGTATCCACATCATCACTTTCCAACTCAACACCAAAGTATTCATTAAAGTCGTTTAGCGACATAGCTCCTTGCACCACATAAGTATTGACCCCAATTTCAAAAACATCGATTTCAGCCTTATCCGTCTCATCATCGATTTCACCGACGATTTCTTCTAACAAATCTTCGAGGGTAACCAATCCAGACATCCCGCCGTATTCATCGAGCAGAATGGCCATTTGATTTTGTGTATTACGCAATTCCTTCAAAAGATCATCCACAAAAATGGTCTCTGGAACAAACAATGGCTCTTGTAAAATCTTCCTCAAGATAATATTATCAAAACCATTAATAAATCCTTCGTTCAAGAGTCGTTTGGTGTGAATAAGCCCAATCACATTATCCTTGTCATCATCATAGACAGGAATCCGTGAAAAGTTTTGCTTGAGGATACTTTCAATGATTTCTTTAGTATCATCATTGATATCAACCATGAAGGCATCTGTCCGTGGAACCATGACTTCACGCGCTACCATTTCATCTAATGAAAAGATTCCTTGGAGCATCTCAATCTCGTCAGCATCTAGTGTTGCTTCACTATTAGTTAGCATATACTCGATTTCATCCCGCGTCATCTTTTCATCCGCATCATCAAACTTCATCGGTGTCAAGCGACTCACGAGGTTGGTCGATGCTGAAAGCAACCAAACAAAGGGGCTGACAATTTTTCCTAATAAAATGACAATCGGAGCTGTTCGAACTGCCAACTCATCTTTCAAGTTCATGGCGATTCGTTTCGGGTATAATTCCCCAAAGACGATCGAAATATAGGTCAAAAAAGCAAGAGATAAAAAGCTTCCAGCTGCTTGTGCTGTTTTGGTGTTGCCCATCCAACCAGCAATCACACGACCAAGACTATCTGCCAGGCTAGCCCCAGATAAGATGGTAATCAAGGTGATTCCTACCTGAATGGTGGACAAGAAATGGTTAGGCTGTTCCAATACGCTGAGCAGACGAATGTATCTCTTATCCCCTTCTTCAGCCTTTTGCTCTACACGCGAACGATTCAGCGATACCATTGACATCTCAGTCGCCGAGAAAAAGGCGTTCAATAATGTCAAAACAATCAATAAGATAAATTCCAGTAAAATTTCCTGACTGCCAGGGTCTTCCATGGATAGTTTCCTCCAGTATATAATATTGTTTATTATACCACAAAATATGATAGCCTGCATTCTTCTATATGATTTTCTTTTTTTCCCATCAAAAAATCAGGACCGAGTCCTGATTTTAGAGTTCTGCACTGGTAAAATCATAAAAGAAAGCATTGAGTTTTTCGACTAACTCAAGGGACGAGAGGCTACTTGTACAGATAAAAGGTTTTCTCTTTAATTCTGGCATCATAAAGTTGGCTACCACAACATCAGCATCCGAACTTTCGATATCTTCCACTGTTAGATTGTACTTGATCATCTGTGTGAATTCAAAGTTATCCGTACAGTAGAAATCAAGGAAGTCGATCATGGATTTGGCATGGTGGTCATCAAAACGACTGATAATTAAGACCTTAATCGATTTTCGACGGCGTAATAACTGTGGTAAGAGACGCTCCCAGTGAGTATAGACCGTATAGATCATGTGCTTGAGAATTTCTTCATTCAGATCTTGCTTCATCGTTTTCATATAGGTGATCAAATGATCTCTCAAATCATCATAGAAGGCTGGGAAGATGCTCTTAAAATCTTCATTGGTATTGGTCTTCGTATCAAATAAGAGAAACTCCGAGAATAATTCCTTACGACCTAGATGCGATGTATTATGCACGTGCATCAACATCTCATCTAGATTTTCAATCTCTAAATCATAGGTATAGCATAGATCTTTAAACATATCTTTGATGAGAGCTGTCGATTCTTTGGCATAAGGATCTGTTTCTGCTGCTTCGATCAAGCTTTCTGGACTGAAATAGAAATTCTCCTGAATAAAGATAATGAAGAACTGCTCCAACACTTTTTCATTTAACTCTACACCTAGTTGCAAGCTAAAGTAACGCAACATCTCTTCGACATTGGTCACCCCTTGATACTGTTCCTTGTAGATATCAAAGTTCGTCGGCATGTCGATAAAATAACCTTGCTTGATGCGAGATAGATAAACCGTCAAGAGAACCTTATAAGACTTAATAACAGAGAAGGTCAATGGATAGCCATAGAGCTTGAAGAAGAAGGTGATCAGATCGGTCACAGCATTTTCCTTGAACTCAGGGAACGGCCATTCCATGTAGTAATAACGCTCCGCAAAATACTGAGCATAAAAGAAACGAACATCAATCTCATCTCCAACCAGATTGAGAGGTTTCAAATCAATCTTTACATTGTATTTTGTTTGCAGTTTTTGATTAATGGTCCGAATCAAGCGGTAAAAAGATTGATAACTCAGATCAAACTTTCTACAAATATATTCATTGGATACATCCTTGTTAAAAAAGAGGTATTCAATCAAAGCGAAGGCTTGTGATTCTTTAAAAAAGTGATGGTAAATCACCTCGAGCCCAACCGAATCCTCATAACTGATTTTGATCCCATTGGTCGATGATTCAATTAAAAATTCATCAAACGTGCTACGAAGATTAGACAAATCCTCTTTTAACGAGCGTTCCGTACAATCTAATTGCTTTGCCAGTTCTTTTAAGTGGAACCATCTTTTTTCCTTGATCAAGATTTCCAACAATTGCAATTGGCGTCTCTGTTTTTTGGATAAAAGGAGTCTCATCTTTCCCTACCTTTTTCATATTTTTCTTTCAAAATCACTATTATTTTAACACATTTCATAGCACTTGGTGACTATTTAATGGCATTTTTTCAAAAAAATGTACAAAAAAGACTCTAAGGCCCATATAGGCGTTAGAATCTAAGATTTATTGATGATTCCAAATTCTTCTTTTTTCTTTTGTTCTTTTGCAGCCCGATGATTATCATATAGATTCACCAAGAATTTCACGATTTCTTTTCCTATTGAATAGACTGGAATAGCGACGACCATACCGATAATTCCGTAGATATTGCTAGAGAGCAACAAAAGAACCATAATAGTAATCGGGTGAACCTTCATCACGCCACCAACAATGCGCGGATAAAGAATATTCCCATCAATCTGCTGGAGGATCAACATGTAAATGACTGCTTTGATCATCATATCCATGTCTGTGAAAGCATAGGTGATAATCATTGGAATCAAGCCGATCGTTGGTCCTACATATGGAATCAAGTTGGCCAGTCCAGAAAAGATCGCAAATACCAAAGCATACTTCAAGCCAATAATACTATACCCAATGTAGGCTAATGTACCAATGATCAAGGCATCGATCGAAATACCACTAATATAGCGGGAGACCGTGTTGTTTAAACTCACCAAGAGAGTTGAAATGTTGAGTTTATCATTTCGTAAAACGGTCCGCTCCAACATGGGTAATAACTTCTTCCCGTCGATCAAGAAATAAATTAGGAAGATCGGTGTCATGATCAAAATAAAGACCGTATTGACAATGGTATTGACCACACTTCCTAAACTGTTGGTCACGCTATTCAAGAGATTTTGAAGGATATCCATATAAGAGAGATTCAACTGCTGAATCGTCGATTGGATATTGATGTTTTGGAACAAAGGATTCGTCGATAGTTTTCGAACTAAACTTTGGACTTCCCAATACAGTCCTTGGGTCGAATTGATCAAGCTGCTTAACTGATTGATTAAGATGGGAAGGAGATAAACAATCCCCAAGCCCACGATGCCAAATAAGAGCAACAAGGTAATCAAAATCCCAAATACCCGCTTGATTTTAAGGTGTTTCTCCAACAATTCCACAACTGGATTGGTAATGTAGTATAAAAAACCTGCAATTAAAAATGGTAAGAGGATGGTATTTACAACGGATACAAATGGAGAAATTAAGGTCCCCATTGATTTCCAAATATAGAAAATCACCGTCAATAATAGAATCTCACATGTCCAGAAAAACAATTTACTATTTCGAAACATTCCTTACCTCCTGCTATCTATTCTACCATAATTTATGATAGAATAGAGGGGATTTTTAATCAAAAGGATGAAGTTATGAATAATTTGATTGAACTACAAGACGTCAATTTGATCCGAAATGGTAAAACTCTTTTAAAAAATCTTAACTGGCAAGTAAAAGAGACTGAATGCTGGGCTATTTTAGGCTTAAATGGGGCAGGAAAATCAACCCTCCTTAAACTCTTAATGTCAGAATACTGGGCTAGTTCTGGTCAGATAACCGTCCTTGGGACTCGTTTTGGAGAAGGGGGAATTCCTGAATTACGTAGGCGTATTGGGATCGTTAGCTCCTTTATTTCAGAAAGATTGCCAGAGCATCTCCTGACGGAGCAAATTGTCCTCACTGGCCAATACAAGAGTAGTATTTTATATGCTGCATATGGGGAGGTGGAACTGAACTGGGCACGAGATATGTTGACCTCGATTGGGGCTAGCTCTTTGATCGGTCGCAAATACCGTGAACTTTCCCAGGGAGAAAAACAAACGGTCCTCATTGCACGAAGCCTTATGGATCAGCCAGATCTGATCATCTTTGATGAAGCGTCGAGTGGACTAGATCTCTTTGCCAGAGAAAAACTACTCCGTCACATTCATCAGATCAAACAACTAGATCATGCTCCAACCATGATTTACGTCACCCACCATGCGGAAGAAATCACCAAAGATATAACCCATGTTCTCTTACTCAAGGATGGTCAAATCGTGGATCAAGGACCAAAGGAAACTATCCTTAGACCTGATGTCCTCAGTCAGTTTTATCAAGTTCCTGTTTCTCTTATCGATCTAGGAGACGGACGACTCTTTGTCAAACCAGACATCAAACACTCCGAACAAAGTGAATAAACCAAAAGAGAGTGGGACAGAAATCGGTCATTCGTTCGAATTCGATTTCGTCGTCCCACCTCCTCACAGTTGAGTAGGGCTGTAAAAGCTGATGAAATCAGCGTAGTAGAGCCCACTCAACCACTGCGTCTTGCTCGACAATCCAAAGACAATTGAGAGGCTAGGACTTTTGTCCTAGCCTCTTTTACTTTTATCGATTCCGTGCATACTCGATCATATCATATGGAAGAGTATTGGCACTTTCTCTTAAAGAATAACTTTCTAATTCATTGACATTTTGGCGCATGCGACGCGCTTGCTTAGCGGTAATCAGGTGTTGCGCTTCGTATTCAAAAATAATCTTGCGCTCTAAATAATAGCCTCGCAACATTTCATCAATATTGTTCGGTTTCACCCGGTTAATAACCCGCTCCACAAAGGCTCCACTAGTAATAATGGCTGTTTCTCGCAGACGAGATTCTTGCAGGTAAGAGATTAGACTGCTCTGATAAACACCTTTGAGGTCTTCCAAACTTTCAATGATCATCTCAGTATTGGCCAAATAAAGGGCCGCAATCTGGTCATAATCAATGGCTTCTAACTTCCTATCCTCTCTTGTCCACCAAGTTTGCAAGCCAGAACCTAATGTTAAAATCTCATGGACCAGCAAACGCAGAAGGCGGAAGGAAACTAAAAGGTAATAGGTTAGGTGAGAGGAGAGATTGCGATTGACACCTTGTTCCATATTGTGAAGATAGCGTTGGTAGACGCGGTAGCCACGTTCTCGAATCTTTCCTTCTTCATAAGCCTGTTCCAAACCGTCGCTTTCAATACTCAAAATCAAGAGCTTCAACTGCTCCCAGTCCTTTTGGATGAGCTTGTTTTCCTGACTTAAAATCAAATTTTCGATCCGACCATGGTAGTTATCAATCGCTGCATACAGAGGTCCCTTATGCTTACTATTCTTTAGGTCTGCTTCTAATTCCATGACAACATCATTCAAGATCGCGATCTGCATCAGGTAATCATTGGTTTCTTCCTTGTCTTCTGACAATTTTGGGAGGACCAGCAATCCTGTAATAAAACTAAGAAGGGTAACTCCTGCCACTAAAAAGAGCAAGATAGGATATTCTTTTTCGATCTTGGTTGGGATCAAAAGAATCGTCGCAATCGAAACCGTTCCTTTCACACCGGAAAAGGTCAGCAATAAGGCATCTTTTAGATAATTTCGAACCGACTTTTTAAGACGAAGGGTTCGAAACCAGTAAAAGAGATAAACCATGACAAAGCGAATCAAAAATAACAAAGCTGTCAACACAAAGACCGAAAGAAGCAAGAGAAGATTATTATAAATCGAGCTACTTAGAATGGGCTTAGAAATCATTTCCAATTCCATTCCCAAGATCACAAAGACAGATCCATTTAAGATAAAGTTGACCGTATTCCAGACAGTATGACTGACGGTATCTACCCGAGCTTCCAAAAGGGTAATCTGCTTAAAACGACTGGCTTTGAGGATCCCGGAGACAACCACGGCGATAATTCCGGATACATGGAGTTCTTCTGCTAGGAAGAAGGTCAACAAAGGGAGACTCAGTTCTAGTAACAATTCACTGGCAATATCACTGGCGCGAACACTCAGGAGTAACTTTTGCAGCCATCGATTCACAAAGGCTGTCAAGATTCCCACTATAAATCCTCCAATAATGGAGAAACCTAAGGAAAGGCCTGCTTTTCCCAGGGAGAAACTCCCGGTTGCAAGTGCTGTCAAGGCCACTCGAAAGGCAATCAAACCAGAGGCGTCATTTAGTAAGCCTTCCCCTTTTAAGATATTCGAAACCCGCTTTGGAAAGGTAAAGCGCTCAGACAGAGAAGCAAAAGCTACTAAATCCGTCGGTCCTAGGGCCGCACCCACTGCCATACAGGCTGCTAAAGGAAGGCTCAGCCACAAGGAATGGGCAGCCCAACCCAGACTAATGGTTGAGATAAAAATCACTGGGAAAATCAAATAGAGAATGATGCGCCAGTGCTTTAAGACAGAAGTAATATCTGCTTCTTCTGCCTCCCGAAATAAAAGAGGACCAATGACCAGTGCCAGAAAGAGCTCGGTATCCAGATGAAAATTTTTTTCTGGAATAAAGAGGGCCCAACCAATCCCCAATAAGATTTGGAGCAAGGGTAGGGGAAGACTCGGCACAAGCTTATTGGTGGCATTTGAAGCGATCAAAATCATCGAAAAGATCACTGCATAAAGGAGTAGTTCCATGGCACTCCTCCCTAGCGTTCTTGGCAGCAGGTCTCAAATTGCTGTTTCAACTCCGCAATCTTTTGCTCTGTCTTGCTTACGTCCTTGTGCTCAATCTTCTTTTGGCAGCGTTCCATCTCAAGCGAAACCAATTTCTTTTTTATTTTGAGCATTTTTTTGGTCATATGGGCTTCGTCAAAAAAACCTGTTTCTCGCTCGTGGATGGTCGATTCGACAAAATCATGTCTCATTCCTTCAATTTTGTTCTTTAAATATTCTTTATCCATGACGGTAGCTTTCTAATTTTTCGATCATGACCAAAAACGGTGGCTGATTCACTTGATTCAGTGTCCGATAGATGGTCGCTGTATATTCCTTTTGTGGAAGCTGGCTGACAAAGTCCAGCACCGCATCACGCTCGATGTCTCCCCCTTCATGACCATAATAGATCATCATAGCCATTCGCCCACCTTTTTCTAGGCGAGTACAAATTTTCTCCATCGCTTCAATCGTGGTCGCTGGAAGGGTGATGACTGATTTATCCGCAGATGGTAGATAGCCCAGATTGAAAATAGCTGCTTTGAGGGTCTCCACATATTGGTCCACATGCTGGTGGCCATCCAAGATCAATTGGACATGTTGAAGCCCCAACTTCTCCAATTTTTCTTGAGTGTTTGCAAGCGCCTGCTCTTGTATATCAAAGGCATAGACCTGACCTGCTAATTTGGCTAAAAAAACCGTATCATGCCCATTTCCCATGGTCGCATCCACCACCACATCTTCTTTGGTGATCACTTCTGCTAAAAATTGATGGGCCATTTCAAGCGGTCGTAACATCCACACTCTCCTTTTCTTCTAGCTTACATCCTTGGGTACTTCCACGGCGACGCATTTCGGTTTCAATGGCATTTAAAACTTCCCATTTATTGAGGCTCCACATGGGACCAATCAACATATCCCGTGGTGCGTCCCCTGTAATCCGATGAATCACAATATGTTTAGGGATGATCTCAAGTTGGTCACAGATAACCTTGACATATTCCTCTTGGCTCATGAGTTGGAGGCGCCCTTCATGGTAGTCCCGTTGCATGCGTGTATTGGTCATCAAATGCAAGAGGTGCAACTTGATCCCATCAATCTCATTGTCCGTCACACAACGACGAACATTTTCCACCATCATCTCGTGGGTTTCCCCAGGAAGGCCATTGATCAAATGGGAGACGATCTCAGCCTTAGGCACTTGTTTTCGAATGCGTTTCACTGTATCGAGATAGAGATCATAACTATGAGCCCGATTGATTAATTCTGAAGTCGCTTCATAGGTCGTCTGAAGACCTAACTCAATCGTCACATGCATGCGCTCAGTCAGCTCTGCTAAGTAGGCCAAGGTATCATCTGGTAAACAGTCCGGACGCGTACCAATGTTGATTCCTACAACCCCTGGCTCATTGATGGCCTGCTCATAACGCTCTCGAATGACCTCAACCTTATCGTGCGTATTGGTAAAATTTTGAAAATAAACCAAGTATTTCTTCACATCTGGCCATTTCCGATGCATAAAATCAATTTCTTTGTAAAATTGCTCCCGAATCGGAGCTTCTGGGGCCACAATAGCATCTCCTGACCCTGAGACCGTACAAAAAGTACAGCCACCGTGGGCGACTGTTCCGTCTCGATTGGGACAATCAAAGCCAGCATCAATAGGGACTTTAAAAGTCTTTTCTCCAAATAAGGTTCGATAATAATCATTCAAGGTATTGTAGGATTTCATACCCTTCATTATAGCAAAAAAAGAGTCGAACTCAAAACGCGAGTCCAACTCCAATTGGTTCAGATGTTACTTTTGTTTTCCCGTAAATCGCCATTGAAAGCGCAGGCGATCATACAAAGGGTACTCAAACTGCAAGACAGCAAGGCCAAGGATCATACTACCAAGAACATCTGATGGGTAGTGAACACCTACATAAATGCGGGAGACCACGATGGTCAATATTCCAAGAACCAGCAAGCCCTGAAGACAATAGCGGGCTGCTTTATTTTTCACATGCTGGCCAACAATGATGATCAAGCTTCCCAACACCAGAGTCGATGCCAGTGAGTGGCCACTGGGGAAAGAAAAGCCTTTTTCCTCTACTAGATGAAGAAGGGCTGGTCTCGGTCTCTGGTAGATATTCTTTAGAAGCAGGACCAAAAGGCCGGTCAAAACCAGATTGCTCCCAAGGAAGAGGGCCTCACTGTACCATTTCTTATAAGCAAACACAGCCAGAAGAAAACCCACCCAGATCACAATAACCTTAGTGTCCATGACATGGGTTACCTTGGTAAAGAAGGCTGTCAGTGTTGCAGGCAGATCGCCTCGAATAGCAGATTGAATCGCGCTATCAAAGCCCGTTAATTGTTGCGGATAGAAACGAATCACATACCCGAGAATCACAAAAATGAGAAGGGCGAAGCTTGCCTTCGCCCAATGTTGTTGTTTATTTTTCATATCTTTTCAAAATCGGTTGCAACAGAGTGTAGATCAGCCAAAATGCAATGGCCCAAATCACTCCTTCAATCAGGTTAAACGGTGCAACCATAGCGGCTAAATAGTGAACAAGCCCTAGTGTTTTCGAAATATCATAGTTCATAAAGCGAGCATACAAAGGGATTGCATAGACATAATTCACCAATACCATCGTGATACTCAAGCTGATCGTTCCGACAATCGTAGCCAAGACAAATCGGCCATGGGTCCGTTCTTTATTCCAAATCCATGCAAAAGCAAGGACAAAAACCAGAACTGCAATGATATTGATAGGTAATCCAATCAAGGTTTCAAGCCCTTTATTATTAAGAGCTAATTTAAGAAGGGATCGGATCAAGGTCACCCAAACGGCGCTCTTGAAATCCAACAAGACCAAAGCCAATAAGATGGCAATGATACTTAAATCAATTTTGAAGAAATCTATCACGAAAGAAAATTGATAGAACATCAAAATAAAAGATAAAGCGGATAAAACAGCCACAAGGGTCAGTTTACGTGTATTTGTCATAACAGGTTCCTCCAATTTTTAAAAAATTAGAGAAGCTGGAAAGACGTCTACTCCATCATTCTACTCTAAACTATTTAAACAAAGCTTAAACTAGAAAAGAATCTAGTCACTTTAGCTGCTCTTCATTGAAAAATCCCGCCCGTAAATCTCTTTATCCAAACGATCCTGTCTCAATGCGCCAGCTCTAAACAGATCAGAATAGCCATCGGTCTATTCGTCTCTCGTCTTCTCCCATCCAGACTATACTGTCGGTTGTGGAGTCTCACCACATCAGCTTGCGCTCGCGGACTTCTTTAACCATATGGAAATAGAGATTTTTCTTTTAGACTAGGCGACAAGCTGTAGACATAACTTTTAGTTAGGCAAAGCTTGGCAACAAAGTATAAAAGAAAAAGATCATTTCCAAATTAAAGTCACCGCCGGTCGGGAATCTCACCCAGCCCTGAAGACCCTTTTATCATAACAAAAAACGCTTGCAAGTGCAAGTGTTAAGTATTCGTTTTCATGATTACTTCAACTTGTCAGTCTCATAGGTATGAACCAACTCCAGACCGGCAAAATTTTGTTGACGTAGAGCTTCATAGACAATCATACAGACCGTATTAGAAACATTGAGACTACGGACATGTTCATCATTCATAGGAATTCGAAGGGCCTTTTCTGGATGCTCGCGCATAAAACCTTCAGGCAACCCCTTGTCTTCTCGACCAAAGAGGAAATAGTGATTCCCTTCCATTGTAAAATCGCCATCCGAATAAACCTTTTCTGCAAACTTGGAAATCAGGTGAAGTTGACCATCCATCTTGTCCATAAAGTCAACTAGATTTTCGTAAAAATAGATTTCAAGCTTGTCCCAATAATCCAGGCCTGCACGCTTCATTTTACGATCATCGATAGGAAACCCCATGGGCTTAATAATATGAAGGGGACTATTGGTTGCAGCACAGGTACGTGCAATATTCCCTGTATTTTGTGGAATTTGTGGTTCAAATAATACAATATGATTTGTCATGCCTTGGTTCCTCTTACTAGTGCAAAAAAATAGCCACACTGCTCGGAGTCAAGCTCAGCAAACAGCGTGGTTAAGGCATCGTTAACTTACCTCACAACAGGTTTGAAGTAAATCAGCGAAACTACTTTCTTAGTATATCACTTTCAGAATCAATGTCAATAGAAATGACTTGACTTTTTCATTTTTTTGCAGGGATATTTACATATACTGAAAAGCATGCACATCTAAGGAATTGTTGGCCTTTTTAAATCTGAGACTGGAAAGCAACTTTTCAGAAACTTCCTATTTTTCAAAACTAAACTTTATAATAGCTTCTACTTTGCTTTGATAAGAGAAATAGGCAGTTACTGGATGCATTTTTTTCTAAAAAAGAGTATGATAGAAACATATTGAAAAAGTAGGTTATTTAACTATGAAAATTATTCTTGTCGGAGGGGGAAAAGTTGGTTCTGCCCTCTGCCGTTCACTTGTCGCTGACAATCATGATGTTGTCCTTATTGAGCAGAATGAATCCGTCCTCAATTTCATGACAAGCCGTTTTGATATTATTGGACTTGCAGGTAATGGCGCTGACTTCGCTATGCTAGAAGCAGCTAATGTCCAAGATTGTGATATCTTTATCGCCATGACCCAGTACGACGAAGTCAATATGGTTTCAGCTGTTTTGGCTAAGAAAATGGGGGCCAAGGAAACCATTGTACGGGTCCGTAACCCTGAATATTCCAATCCCTATTTTAAAGAAAAAAATATTCTGGGATTTTCTCTGATTGTCAATCCTGAACTGCTTGCAGCTCGAGCTATTGCAAACATCATTGACTTCCCCAACGCTCTTTCTCTTGAGCGCTTTGCGGGTGGCTTGGTTAGCTTGATGGAATTCGTTGTACGAAAAAACAGCAATATTTGCCAAATGTCTATTGCTGATTTCCGTAAAAAGTTTGGTAACGTTATTGTCTGTGTTATCGAACGTGATCATAAACTCATGATTCCTAGTGGAGATATGATTTTAGAAGACAAGGACCGTATCTTTGTCACTGGAGATCGTGTTGACATGATGCTTTTCCATAACTACATCAAGTCTCGAGTTGTTAAAAGCTTGCTGATTGTTGGAGCTGGAAAAATTGCTTACTATCTCTTGAAAATCTTGAAAGACAGTCGTATCGAAACAAAAGTTATCGAAGTCAATTCTGAAAGAGCAGCCTTTTTTAGTGAAAATTTCCCTAAACTATACATCGTTCAAGGAGACGGAACTACCAAGGATGTTCTCTTAGAGGAAAGCGCACAAAACTATGATGCTGTCGCAACTCTAACTGGTGTTGATGAAGAGAACATTATCACATCTATGTTCTTGGATAGTGTTGGTGTGCAAAAAAATATTACCAAGGTCAATCGAACTAGTCTTTTAGAGATTATCCACGCGCCTGATTTTTCAAGTATCATTACACCAAAAACAATTGCTGTAGACACAATCATGCACTTTATTCACGGCCGAGCTAATGCTCAATATTCTGACCTTCAAGCCATTCACCATCTAGCAAATGGTCAGGTTGAGACTCTACAACTTCTTATTAAAGAAGAAAATAAAATGACAGGTAAACCTTTATCTCAACTTAACTTTAAAAAAGATATCTTGATTGCCGCTATTATCCGCAATGGGAAATCTATCTTCCCAACAGGCGAGGATACATTACAAGTTGGTGATAAGTTAGTTGTCATCACACTCTTATCCAATATCACTAAGATTTATGATCTGTTGGAGAGGTAAGCTATGAATAGAAGTATGATTCGCTTTCTCCTTGCAAAGCTCCTCCTCATCGAGGGTGTTTTACTCTTGGTTCCTGTCTTTGTGGCCCTTTATTACAAGGAGTCTAGCCAGGTCTTTGTAGCTCTCTTTTCTACCATTGGGATTCTTGTTGTCTTAGGCCTTCTTGGGATTATTCGCAAACCAAAAAAACAGCGTATCTATGCTAAAGAAGGAGTCTTGATTGTTGCTCTTTGTTGGATTCTTTGGTCTTTCTTTGGGGCTCTCCCCTTTGTATTTTCAGGGCAAATTCCTAATTTGATTGACGCCTTCTTTGAAATTAGCTCTGGCTTTTCTACAACAGGGGCAACCATCCTCAACGATGTTTCTGTCTTGAGTCGCTCCCTTCTTTTCTGGCGCAGTTTCACCCACCTCATAGGAGGGATGGGGGTGCTGGTGTTTGCTTTAGCGATTATGGACAACGCTAAAAATAGTCACCTAGAAGTTATGAAGGCTGAGGTTCCAGGACCAGTATTTGGCAAAGTAGTGTCTAAACTAAAAAATACAGCTCAAATCCTTTATATCCTCTACTTGGCTATGTTTGCACTCTTTGTGGTTATTTATTACCTTGCTGGCATGCCACTCTACGATAGTTTTGTTATCGCTATGGGTACTGCTGGCACTGGGGGCTTTACTGTTTACAATGATGGAATAGCCCACTATCAAAGTTCCTTAATTACCTATCTTACTAGTTTTGGTGTCTTGGTCTTTGGAGTCAATCTCAATCTATATTACTATCTACTGCTCCGTCGAGTTAAGGAATTTTTTTCCGACGAGGAACTTAGAGCCTACCTTTTAATTGTTGCTACTTCTACCGCCCTTATTACTCTAAATACCCTCCATCTCTACCATGGAGTTGCTGAAAGTTTTGAAATGGCTCTCTTCCAAGTATCCAATATCATCACCACTACTGGGTTTGGATATGGAAGTATCACAAATTGGCCTTTATTCTCCCAATATATCCTGCTCTTCCTCATGGCTATTGGAGGTTCGGCAGGCTCTACGGCTGGAGGTCTTAAAATCATCCGTGGGCTGATTTTGGCAAAGATTGCTAAAAACCAAGTCCTATCTATCCTATCTCCTCATCGTGTCTTGACTCTCCATGTTAATGGAACTGTGATAGACAAGGATACCCAGCATAAGATTCTCAAGTATTTTGTGATTTATGTAATGATTCTTCTTGGTTTAATCTTTGTCATCAGTTTGGATAACAACAATCTGATGATTGTTACTAGTGCTGTTTTCAGTTGTTTTAATAACATCGGTCCTATCCTAGGAACATCCGCAAACTTTTCAATTTTTAGTCCTTTTTCAAAAATCATACTAGCTTTTGCAATGATTGCTGGAAGGCTTGAAATTTATCCAATTTTGCTTCTCTTTATGAAACGCACTTGGTCCAAACGATAACCAATCTATTTATAAAACCTTCAAGTCAAACTTGAAGGTTTTATATATTTAAACAAGTTATTTCAGCGTCCAAATTTGACACTTGAGCGAAATAAAAATCTTTTCAACTTCCTTTTAGCTATAATGAAGAAAAACAAAAGGAGGTTCTTGATGGAAAAGATAACAAAGTCAATTCAACTCTTCTTATTCTTTTCTGTGTTGCAGCTTGGAATCTCTAGTTCTATCTTTTGGTCTGGACAGTCACTTGCCCTTAAACAATCTTGTCTCATATTTCTACTTGCTTTATTAATCCTGGCAGGTTCTTGCACCTTCATCCAATATCTTTTAAGTAAGGATCACAAGCCCAAGCAACTTCTCTACCAGAGTCCTCATCTTTTTTACTCTATGGTTCTATGATTGTCTTCAACATCGTCGGCCTCGGACTCCTCTTATCTGAGACTATCCTCACCACTAATTCCCATCAACAGGTGACCTTAGATTTTCTGGTTCCCTCCTTCTTCTTTCTTTTTGGAATAGACCTTTTCACCTTTCTCACTTTCAATAATCAGAAGACAATTAGCCTCGCCCTTATTGTTAGTAGCAGTTCACTTATTTTTCTCAATCCCATCACCATTTTATCGATTGGTTTTTACATTGGTCTAGGAGGCCTTTCCCTAAGACTTCTATTCCCCCAAAAACTCAGACAAGGTATTTCTTTTTACAGCCATATAATCCGCAATATCTTATTTGTTGTGTTTATACTGCTTATTTGGTAACCTCTAGAATCCTTGTTTTAAATATGTTATAATAAAATAAAATTTTAGGAGATTTAATAATGAATTTTTTTAAAGATTATCGTAAACGACTTGCATGGTTTGGTATTTTACTGGTAGCCATCGTTCTTTCACAGATGCCAATGGCACTTCTAGGTTTGCTAGCCCAAACTGAGATTCCTTCCATCTGGTCTGGAATCATTATCAGCCTTGTTTCTATACTTGTTTTAGCTATCTTTTTGTATGGCGCTCATAAAAGTAAGCTTTTAGTGATTAAGAAAAAACTCTTTAGTATCAACGATTTGCCTAGAATTGCCTTGAGTTACCTAGCTATCTTTGTTGGAAATCTCATAGGTGGTATCATGTTACAATTACTTAATCAAACAACAACTTCCAACCAACAAATTCTCAATGATCTCTTCTCAGAAAGCTCACTTATTGCTATGTTCTTTCTTGTGGTTTTAATTGCGCCGATTTGTGAAGAGATTATCTGTCGTGGCATTATCCCAACTAAACTCTTCCAAGGCTATGAAAAAGTGGGCTATGTACTAGGATGGCTACTCTTTCTCCTAGCTCACGTTCCTTCAAATATCCCTTCTTTTATAATCTATGGTTGGATGTCTACCGTCCTAACTTGGACCGCATACACAACGCGTCGTTTAGAAATGTCTATCGCCATTCATATGGTTCTAAATAGTGTCAGCTTTATCCTGCTTGCCCTAGTAGTATTATTATCGAGATATGTCGGTATGTAAGCTAGGACAAATAAAAACAAAAAACAACTATTTAAAAACCCATGAATATTACTATTCATGGGTTTTCTATCTCTTACAACGGAAAAGTCCACGAATCGATACCATTCGTGGATTTTTCCTAGTGAAGCGTTTAGGTAAACCGCCATAGCGGTTACCGTTTATTAGATTACGACACGGAGTTTGGCAAATCGATTATATTTGCCAAACGTAGTTAGTAAGGCAGTCAGCTAGACCACTCCTAAATGTTACGACACGAAGAGGCGAAAACGATTATTTTTCGCCGATGAGTTAGTGAAGCAGTTAGGCAAGTCTTATAGGACTTGCCGTAGTCTACTTAGATTGCTTTGCAATCAAGTAGACTTACTGAATCACATCTTTTCTTCCAACTCCACATCTGGATACTTGTCAGCAAACCAGCGGAGGGCAAAGTCATTTTCGAAAAGGAAGACAGGTTGGTCAAAGCGGTCCTTGGCCAAGATGTTTCGACTTGAAGACATGCGTTCATCTAAATCTTCAGGTTTAATCCAACGCACTGTCTTTTTACCCATTGGAGTCATGACCACTTCAGCGTTATACTCACCTTCCA
>ERZ772956.952-NODE-952-length-20583-cov-4.003848_pt1 | contig 20583 bp, 16 predicted proteins | sample MGYA00580683_ERZ772956 | MGnify/ENA primary metagenome ERZ772956 (study PRJEB29015, sample SAMEA2738077) | human oral metagenome | biome: human oral; feature: human-associated habitat; material: saliva | place: China | collected 2212 ... | reverse complement strand
TACGGTTCGGCGTAGCTGCTCATCACTGGGCAGTTTTTCGCCGGGGTTATTTGTGGTGTTCTCAGTGTTTTGCATTGAATTCATAGGTGGTTTCTATTCTACCGGGCGGATGCGGGGCTGTCGCGGTGTTCCGTTGCCTCATGCCCGCAGCGTAGTCAGTGCGCTGGAATCGGTGGCTGGTAGGAGCGGGCTGCTGCGGGGCGTGGGCGTAATACGTCCCGTACACTGGTAGGCATGAGCGAACAGCATTATTTTTCCTCGTCCCCTGAAACCGAGTTCAAGCCGCGCACGGTTCAGGTTGAGCTGGCGGGTCGTGAAGTTTCTGTAACGACCGCTAACGGTATTTTTAGCCCTTCGGGAATAGACAAAGGCACCGCTGTCCTTTTGGGGCAGGCCCCTGCCCCGCACGGGAAATATATGCTCGATATTGGGTGCGGTTGGGGGCCCATCGCGCTATCTTTAGCGATGCTCGCCCCGCAGGCTGAGGTTCATGCGGTAGATGTGAATTCCCGTTCGCTCTCGCTCACCGAGCAGAATGCCCAAGCTTTGGGACTGCAGAACGTCTCGGTGAGCACCCCCGATGAGGTAGATCCCACGTTACGTTTCGATACTATCTGGTCCAATCCTCCAATTCGCGTGGGTAAAGAGGTTCTGCACAATATTCTGCTCACGTGGCTTCCGCGGCTAGCCCCCGGTGGTGCAGCCTATCTGGTGGTTCAAAAGAATTTGGGGTCTGACTCTTTGCAGAAATGGCTGGATGCGCACTTCTTAGAGCGGTTCGAGGGAGAGTTCACGGTAAGCAGGTACGCTACTTCTAAAGGGTTCCGTGTGCTGGAGGTTCTTCGCTCCTAACCCGCTTCCGTCCCCGGCGCATACAGGCGCACGGGGCGTGGGGTACGGCTAGCTCAGCTGCGCCGTATACACCATCTGTGCGCCCCCAGCGAGGACCACATGCTCTAGGTCGTCGGGGCCTAAGACGAAGGTCACTGCGAGGGTGCCTCCAGGAACATGTACGAGCCACTCGTCGGGTGCGTCCTCCCCTCCCCAGAAGCGGGTAGCTGCGGCAGCTGCGCACGCGCCTGTGCCGCAGGAGAGGGTCTCCCCCACACCGCGCTCGTGCACACGCAGACGAATAGCTCCCACTTCAGACTGTTCCCCTAAGACCCCAATATCGCCGGAGTCATGCTCCAGTTCGAGAGGCACCACGAACTCCACATTCGTGCCGTTCTCCGGGGTGGGGGTGATCACCGGGGCGACGCCTAGGTCTAGGCCGTCGAGTTTCCCGTCGCTGCCGAGCATGACCACGGTGTGCGGGTTGCCCATAGAGATGGATAAAGCCGGGCGCGGGGTCTTAAGCCCGCGTGCGGAAACCTGCGAGTCTTCACCGCCCTCACGCGCGGCATCACCGTGGATAAAGCTCCAGGGGCCCATATCTACGGCATACCCGGTGTCGGTGCGGGCCACAGTTTTTACCCCGGCGCGGGTGCCAATACTCACGTGCTCCCCCACTTCAAGGCTGATCAGCCCCTCGGTGCGCAGATACTCAACGAAGGCGCGCACACCGTTCCCGCACATTTCTGAGATCGTGCCATCGGCGTTGCGGTAATCCATGAACCAGGTGGCCTCGGGGTGTTTTTCCAGGATTTTCTGCCCTGTAGAGAACGTTTCGGTATGCGCAGCGCGAATAAACCCATCGGCGCCCAGCCCGAAATGACGGTCGCACACACGCGCCACCAGATCGGCGTCAAGCACCGCCTCGGCTTTGGGGTCAGTGATGAAAATAAAATCGTTACCGGTGCCCTGCCCTTTGGTGAGGGCGCGCCCGGTAAGGTCTGCCCAGGCGGATGCGTTCTCGCTCATGCGTTCGTTGCCCCTTCGTAGTTGTGCGGTGTCTCTGTGAGAATTCTACCGCTTCTGGGGTGTGCTTACCTGCACCAGCACGGGGTGTGCCTCGGCGCTGCCTGCTTCCGTCTGGCGGTCCACGGGCTTAGCGGGCATAAGCTGCCAGTGTTTCAAGGCCATAGCCGGTTTTTCGATATACCGCCACGAGAACCAGGCAATAGGCACGGTCACGACAATGGTCAGCAGCGCATTGAGCACCCACCCCAGCGGCTCGCTGCCAAGCATGAGAAGGATCACCTGCACCGGCCACGCGTAGATATACATGCCGTAAGAGATGTCATTCCGGCGGCACAGCGGGACACGGATAAGCGCCCCCAACGCCAAGATACCGTACGCGTAGGCGGGCTGGATAAGCTGTAACACCACGCTAGGGGCCACGAACTGCAGGGCAAAAGGAACCAAGAAACACGCTAAGGCTGCCTGCGGGTGGAGCCTGATTTTATTCCCCCAAACGTACAGGAGTGTGCCCGCAAAAAACATGGGGTACAGGCGTGCCACCTCCCAAAACGTATTGTTTGTCGCCCCGGCGGCGGTAAAAATAAAAAACGGCAGCAGGCTCAACAGGTACACCATGGGTACTACCCTGTGAGAATTTCGTTTCAACGCGGGCAGGTAGAAGATTGGGATGAGCACCAAGTACCCCAAGAACTCGTAGCTGAGTGTCCATGCCGAGCCGTTCCAAGAGTTTTCGTAGGGCACATGGGAGGGTCCGTCAAAAAGCGAATACTGCAGGAAGAATAAGTCGAAGTTGTGCCCCACATACTCCAAAGCCCCCTGTGCTGTCCACGGGCTACCTGAGTGCGCGGTATAGTTCGCCAGTGGTGCACCAATGCATACAACAAACAGGATTGAGGCCCAGTAGGCCGGGAAAATACGGAGTATACGCCGTTTCAGGTAGCCACCGAAGGTGCCGCGCTGGGCGCTATGGGCGATCAGAAAACCAGAGATGCAGAAAAACATATTCACCGCATAGTCGCCCAATAGGTGGCTGAGGTTCAGCACAGGTATTGCGCTGGTTGCCTCCACCCCAAGAACCAGGTATGGGGCGTGCGAGATAATCACCGCGACCGCCAGCATTAATCGTATGAAATTTAGGGAGTTCTCACGGCTCAGTAGTGCGTCACGCAGGGTGGGCGGCGAGTGGGCTTCCAGTGTGGTCATAAGTCTTCTTAGGGTTTATTGAGTTGAGCTGCTTCCTAAATTCTAATGTGCCGACGGGCTTCTGTAACAAACCCTACAGGTTGAGTAGTGGTTTAGGCTAGGTTAGCAGAACCTGCAATATGGCCCTGTATGAGTGTGAGCGTATCCTCAAGGAGGGTTGGGGATTCGGCGTCGAACCAGTGCACGCGCGGGTCGGCCCGGAACCAGGTGAGCTGGCGGCGGGCAAACTGGCGGGTAGCAACGGTTGTGTCTTCGATCGCCTGCGCCACCGTGTATGGTTGGTCTGCCCCGGATGTTTGGGATTCAAGGGCGCGTAAAAACTGGGCGTACCCGATGGCGCGGGAGGCTGTTTTACCCTGACGTAGCCCCCGATCAACAAGCTGCTCAACTTCCGCCAAGAGCCCCACCTTTTCCATGGCCACCACACGGTTGTGGAGCCGTTCGTGCAGACGAGCACGGTCCATGTTCAGCCCGATCTGCAAAGTGTCGCTCACGTACTCGCGGGTGGGCATAAACGCAGAGAAGGGGCGCCCCGTTACCTCATACACCTCAAGTGCCCGAATAATGCGCCGTTCATCGTTCAGTTTGGCGGCCGCGTCCGGGTCTACGTCCGCCAGGCGTGCTCGAAGCGCCCCGATGCCGTGGGCCCTGCTTTCTTCTTCTAGGCGGGCACGCACCGCAGGGTCGGTACCGGGCAGTTCAAGTTTATCGAGGGCAGCACGCACATAAAGCCCCGATCCCCCCACCAGGATGGGGTATTTTCCGCGGCTGGTAATGTCGGTAATAACTTCACGAGCGTGTGCCTGAAACTCGGCAACGGACGCCTCTTCGGTGAGGTCCATAATATCGATCAGATGATGCGCAACGCCTTGGGTTTCGGCGGGAGTAATTTTTGCGGTACCGATGTTCATACCCCTATAGAACTGCATGGAATCGGCGTTAATGCATTCACCCCCCAGTTTTTTGGCGAGCGCAACGGCCAGAGCGCTTTTTCCGGTGCCGGTGGGGCCAACGACAGCGAGAATGGGACGAGACGGGGTTTTAGCCGGTGCTGGTGAGGTCATGGGCACCATTCTACCGGCGGGTTCATTGGCTATTGCGAGAATGTGCTGCCGCTAGGCAAGTTCTTTAAGGTGGGGCTAGGAAAGTTTCTTCCCCACCGAGAAACCATTATGAGTGATATAAAACACAAGGTGGAGCAGATTAGGCTCCACCTCGTGAACAGAAAGGATGTACTTATATACTACCGGCAGTTCGGCCACCGGGTCAGGAACGACACTCCCACAATGTGGGGGCTGAGCCGCCTTACTTCGGGCCGATAGTGGGCATACCAAGCCCCACCGGACCGCCCGAAACCTGGGTAGTTCCGGCACCGCAAGATTCAGCCTGTGAACGGTCCCAGGCGTCCCCGGCTCGGGTGCGGCGAAGCTGATACTGCTCAGCGGTGGGATCTGAAATCAAATGGAATGACCCTGCCTCAGTGATAGGAACGGTCACCATATCTCCGGGGCGAGGCTCTTCGCACCCGGCAGGTACTGAGAAGTGCACGAGGCGCTGATCCGGTCCGCGGCCCGCCAGACGATGCGTCTGCTGCGCTTTACGCCCAGACTCGGCGACAACCATCAGCTCAACGGTTTTACCCAACTGTTTACGGTTCTCTTCGCCCGCAATACGGTCCTGCAGAGCCACTAGGCGTTCGTAGCGCTCTTGCACAACATCTTTTGGAATCTGGTTTTCCATAGTCGCCGCCGGGGTGCCGGGGCGAATTGAGTACTGGAAGGTAAATGCTGACGAGAACCGGGCCTGCTCTACCACGCGTAGCGTATCCTGGAAGTCTTCTTCGCTCTCACCGGGGAATCCCACGATAATATCGGTGGTAATGACAGCGTGCGGAATGCGCTCGCGCACCTTCTCTAAAATGCCCAAGAATTTCTTGGATCGGTATGAGCGGCGCATGTCTTTGAGCACCTTATCCGATCCCGATTGAAGTGGCATATGCAGAACAGGCATGACGTTCGGGGTTTCTGCCATCGCTTCTATCACGTCGTCGGTGAACATAGCCGGATGCGGTGATGTGAACCGTACTCGTTCCAGTCCCTCAATATCACCGCAGGCGCGCAATAGTTTGGAGAATGCTTGACGGTCCCCAAATTCCACGCCGTAGGAGTTCACGTTCTGCCCAAGCAGAGTTACTTCGATCGCGCCGTCATCGACGAGCGCCTGAACTTCGGCAAGAATATCGCCGGGTCGGCGGTCTTTCTCCTTACCGCGCAGCGACGGCACGATGCAGAAGGTACAAGTGTTGTTGCATCCTACGGAGATTGAAACCCAGCCCGAGTACACATGGTCGCGTTTAGTGGGCAGGGTCGAGGGGAACACCTCAAGCGATTCGAGCAGTTCCGCCTGCGCTTCGTGATTGTGGCGGGCGCGTTCAAGGAGTGTGGGGAGCGAGCCAATATTGTGGGTGCCGAACACGACATCTACCCAAGGGGCTTTTTCGATAATAGTGTTCTGGTCTTTTTGAGCCAGGCATCCGCCTACAGCAATTTGCATGCCTTCGTGGCGTCGCTTCACGGAGGCCAACTGTCCCAAATGTCCATAGAGACGATTTGATGCGTTCTCGCGCACCGCGCATGTGTTAAACACCACGAGGTCGGGTTCTTCTCCCTCGGCGGCGCGTACATACCCGTTCGCTTCTAGCAAACCAGACATACGTTCAGAATCGTGAACGTTCATTTGACAGCCAAAGGTGCGAACTTCATAGGTTCGGGGAGTTTCGGCGGACGTTGCGGATTCAGCAGAAAAATCATTTAGGGTCATGCTCACGCCATTAGGGTAGCGGATGGTGGATAATGGCTCTATGCAGGTATCCCTTAGTAATTCTTCCGGCCAGTATCCTGAGGATCCCCTCGCGACTATTCTTGAGCGCGCCATCACGGAATACCATCCCGCGCCCACGCACTCCCCCGCCGATTCTGAGGCGTTCCGGGTCAGTGTTCTCAAGATGCTTTCGTGGGCGGCAACCCTACCGGCTATCGGAGATCGGATTCCGCTCTCGCTGACGATCCTATCAACCGGAATGCGCTCGGTAGTGCTGCGAGTACGCTATGGCTCTAACCCGCATACACCCTGGCAGCCCGAATCTGTCATCTTAAAGCGTTATCGCCGCGGAGATTCGGCGACTAACGCAGGCGGTTTTGGATATCTTCGGGAAAAATACGGTGCGGTTGCCCTCGATGAGATGGTTCCAGATATCTACCCTGCCCTCTACGGTGTTGATGATGATCTACGCTGCTTAGCACTCGAAGACGTGGTTTTTGAAGGGTCGGTACCCGTTGCAAACTCCCTCATAGCTGATACCTCCACGCAGCTTTTCAACCAGAACAATACGGCACGCGCTTTTGCGGCTTACGCGGCAGTGTGGGGCGAATTCGCCCGGCAGGGAATTTTTGACGACACCGTCGATCAGTATCGCGCATCGCTTGCGAAGGCGGACCGCAGGGCACAGTTCCCGGGGGCAATGCCCTCCCCGAAACTTGCTGAGAAGGGGCTTCAACGCCTATATCCCGATCTCCCAGCAGAACGGAGCGAAGATGCCGAAGAACCTACAAACGATCTCCAAGAACTAATCTTCCGGTTCCATCGCATCACTCAGCCATTTTTCCTCAAACGCCCGCCAGTACCCGAGCAGTTTAAACGTAGCCGCGGGCAGGTCTATATGCTCTCGTCGGGAGATTTTTCACCGCATAACGTGCTGTACTCCCCTGCCGATATGGCACCTTCTCGTGGTATAGGCACCCGCGCCTTTGATACGGAGGGAACCTGTATTCACCATCGCGGATTCCCTTTTGTGGAGGCGATGCTCGGGTTTCCCTCGTCGCCCCAGTACCCGCTTTACCGGGTAGATAGGGAACAGGAGCTTCCTAAATTTTATACGGTCCTCTTCGGTGAAATACCTTTAGATGCCAGGCTTGCCGAAGACATTGCGGTGTGTGCAGCTATTACGGTGTGTACGCTTTTGGAACTTTACGCCGACGGAACTCGGGCGCGGGTTCTTCCCCGTATTTGCCGCCAGGGTGTTGAGCTGATGCGCATCCTACTTACTCTTGGGAACGCTCAAGACCCCGCGCTTTACGATCTCATCCAGCGCCTTGGCGATTACGGTAAGAACCTCGAAAAATAGGTTAGACGACATATCCAGTTGCCTCACCGGCGGCAATCGTAAAATCCCAACTAATTCCGTTCCAGGTAAGAGCCTGCGGGCGTAGTGTTCTTCGGTTGCATAGATTATCTCGTGTCTGTTGCTGGATCTGCTGGATACTCTTCTGATGAAGAATATTCAACAGTCTTCTCCCTGCTCGCTCCGATACCTCTCGATTTCTTCTTTTACCACCGAAAACGCTACGGATGAAGAATATCCTCGACGTGCCAGCATCCCTACCAGCCGGCGCATGATTTTCTCCTTCTCGGTACGATCTGAGAAATTCATAGAAGGACGCAGTTTTTTGCGCACGAGCTCCGCCGCATCCCGATGCTCATCTTCGTCCGTGCGTGCAGCGAGCGCATCTTCAGCAAGTTCTCCGGTAATTCCTCGCTCTTTGAGTTCACGGCGCAGAGCGGTTCGGGAAAGCTTCTTATGTTTTCCCCGCTGTTCCACAAAGGAACGCGCATACTCGGCATCGTCAATTAGGTGAGCCGCCTCAAACTTATCGAGTAGCGGCTCTATAAGACTTTCCTCAAACCCTTTATCGGCAAGTTTTTTCTGCAGCTGCGCGCGGGATTTAGCAGAATACGCCAGCTGATTGTAAACCAGAGTCTTTGCTTGCGTGTACGGATCTGGCTCTTCACGCTGTTTCCAACGTCCTGAGCGATTGGTACCCGGAACATTCGTCTTTTCTTCGGCAGCGATACCTCGAATAAGAGCTTCTTCTTCGGTGCTCAAAGGTTCGTTGAGGGCACTCCCCTCACGAAATAATGGGCCTGATGACCGTTTCTTCTTCCGTACTTTTTCTGGATGTTCTTCCTCTGCACGATGAGCCCCAATAGCCGGGGCGAAAGGGGATTTTTCGGTGTTCTTGGGGCGCCGGAATCCTTTTTTCCAGTCCGGGTTTCGACGCTTCTTACGGGCGCCCGATGTACGCCCTACTGAGGGTTTTGACGAAGCGTTTTGTGTACGGGTTTCTGCATCATGTTGAGCTGCCGCCCCTCCCCCTCGTGTGCGTGGGAACGAGCGCGATGAGGAAGAACGATAGGGTGCAGAATCGGGGTCGGGTTTGTCTTCCACATGCCCGTGTGCGGCGGGATGCCAATCAGAAAATCCTGTGGCTTTGTCCTCTGCGGATTCCTGCACAACATCAGAAATTTTTTCAGCGTCAGAAATCGCAGGGTCACTTAACGGGTTATCACCCCAGGCATCCGCTAACCAATCTTTGCCCATGCTGCCCTCCTGCATTGATTCGATGCCGTAATCCTGTAGGTACAACGCCTCAAAGGTTTGTAGTGTTCGCAGATATGCTAGAGCGTGTGCCGCGTATCCTCAAAGCTAGGCTATCGTGGATGCGCGGCACACGCCATCTTATTTAGAATTCTTCTGCGAGCTCGTCGAGAGGATCGGCTTCAACCGATGTGGCTTCAGCCTCTTCCGAAGATTCCTCACCTTCAGGATCAATAATTCCGAGTTTTACGAGGACCTTATACTGTAGTTCTTCAGTTAGTTCCGGGTTATCCTTGAGCAGTTTACGCACGTTCTCGCGCCCCTGCCCCAGCTGTTCACCATCATAGGTAAACCAGGCGCCAGATTTCTTGACGATGTCATGCTCTACCGCGAGGTCAAGAATACCGCCTTCGACAGAGATACCCTCACCATACAGAATGTCGAACTCGGCCTGTTTGAAGGGCGGAGCCATCTTATTCTTCACGATCTTGGCACGGGTTTTATTGCCAATGGGGTTCGCCCCGTCCTTTAGGGTCTCAATACGTCGAATATCGATACGCACTGAGGCGTAGAACTTCAGAGCCTTACCGCCGGTCGTGGTTTCGGGAGAACCAAAGAACACGCCGATCTTCTCACGAAGCTGGTTAATGAAGATTGCTGTAGTGCCGGTGGATGCCAGGCGACCTGTAATCTTACGGAGAGCCTGGCTCATCAAACGAGCCTGCAGACCCACATGAGAATCACCCATATCGCCGTCAATCTCGGCGCGGGGAACGAGAGCCGCCACAGAGTCGACCACAACGATATCTACAGCGCCGGAACCAACCAGCATATCCATAATTTCGAGTGCCTGTTCCCCAGTATCAGGCTGCGACACCAAGAGGGCATCGGTGTCAACGCCGAGTTTAGCAGCATAGACCGGATCGAGCGCATGTTCAGCATCAATAAACGCCGCGATACCGCCCGCTTTCTGCACATTCGCTACAGCGTGCAGAGCGACAGTGGTCTTACCGGAAGATTCAGGACCATAAATTTCGATCACACGGCCGCGAGGCAGTCCACCAATACCGAGAGCAGCATCCAAAGCGATAGCGCCGGTTGAAATAACCTCCGTTTTCACGGTCTCTTTATCGCCTAGACGCATAATCGCGCCTTTACCATAATCCTTGTCAATTTTAGCCATTACGGCTTCAAGTGCCTTGGCACGGCCTTCTTCAGGAACACGAGCGACGCCCTGTGCCTTGCTGTTTTTTGCCACGATTAGTTACCTCGTTCTATTAATAGAAGGTCTCAATGATTCTTCGGGAGGTGCTTCACGCCACCCTCTGCACACTACTCTACGAAGTCCGCCTGACACTTTAAGACCGGCGGCGGAAGAATGTGGAAAAATCCCCCAGAAAGTACAGATATTTTTACTCTGTGGATAGATTAGCATGACTCGAACAAAAATCCTATAAATCGCACAAATTTTCGGCAAATTTTTTCGAATTTATGCTCGCCGTGTTCATCTCAGAGTCCCCCTTGTGGTATCTCAACAGCCCCTAAAACCGGGTTTATTCCGCAGCAATTCATGGATTCGGCTACCTGCGCGGTTCACGGTCGGGTCCCAAACGGCGAACCTCCGGAATATCCTGTGTCTCGCAGACCGCAAGCCAAACATCCTTCGGTGCAACTCCAGCTTCAAGTGCCTCTAAAGCCGTCATATTCCCAAGCGACCCAAGCACCAAATCTCCCGCCAAAACTCGGGCATACCCAGCACCGAATTCGTAGTCCATATTGGTCCAAAACTCGCTGAGTTTCATCGTCCCTCCTTACATTCTCCTGTTTCAGGGCACGTCCGAGAAAAAATTACGAGAATGCTTCATCAGAGTCCCCTGTGAAGGTAGACCTCTACCGTTGTCAGTGCATAAAAAAAGCGAACCGCGCATCATAACGGATGCGCGGTTCGCTCACATAGGTCTCTTAGAGCGAAGCCATCATGTAATCGTTACGGTACTGCTCAGCAAGCTCGGCGGGAACGGTATCCGGAACGTGTACGCCCTCTAGAATTGCCATGCGGTCGGCGACTTCACGGAGCATCTGGTACATCGGGATATCAAGCGCCTGGCAAATCCATGCCAGAAGCTCCGAAGAAGCTTCCTTCTGCCCACGCTCAACTTCGCTGAGATAACCCAGGGAAACACGTGCGCTCTGTGAAACCTCGCGTAGGGTACGACCCTGGCGCTGACGAACGTCACGAAGAACCTCGCCAATAGCCTGGCGCAGAGGTACAGTCTTTGCCTCTTCCACAACGGGAGCTACCTGTTGCGGAGCCGGGTTAATTTCTTTCCACCGGGTAATACCATTAATAGATACACGCTTCTTGGTCATATGCGTTGTTTCTCCTCGTACGTAGGTCAACCAGTGTTCGGTTCTTACAGTTATTAAGCCTAACTCATTTTTTAGTTCTCGGCTAGCCTCGGGTACTGTACCGTTTATATGAGCCTGGCTAGTATATATTCAAACTTACCAAGCTATAGTTTTATTCCCATGTACCTGGGAAATCCCTGGAAACTTGATTAAAGTATCCCGTGAAAAGATACTTCAGCTGACCTCTAGATAAGGCTACGATGCGTCCTTAGTACCGTGCACAGCCTGGGTCAGCAGGAGAATTGCATCCGCCGTTGCCGAGGCGCGAATCTGTACCCGTTCCCCCTCATAGTGCCGCTGTACGGCATAGGTTGCCTCCGGAGTGTGCACACCCAAAAATACGGTACCAACGGGCTTACCATCGTGCGGCTCTGGCCCTGCAACTCCAGTGGTCGAAACCCCGTAGTCAGCTCCACAGATTCGTGCGGTTCCCTGCGCCATCTGCCGGGCAACTTCCGGATCAACGGAACCATTCTTAGCTAAAAGCTCCTCGTTTACGCCTAAAACGGATGCCTTGACCGCGCTCGCATATGAGATAACCCCGCCGCGGTAGTATTCCGAGGCTCCTGCAACGGTGCAGATAGTACCCCCGACGTCTCCTCCGGTGAGGGATTCCGCCGTGGCGATTGTCAGACCTGTACCGACCAACGCATCGTGAAGTATCTGAGCGGCTTCCTTCGCACTATGCGGTACCGTTTTGAGTACGCCCATAAGTGCTCCTCCCAACGAGATATATCCATCGTATAAAATACCGGGACAATCCATCTAGAATGTCCCAGCCTCATGACTGTGTGGGGTGCTGCGCCAGCCATGTCTGGCGAAGCTGGTGGGCATCACGCACGTAAACCGCCCCTGTCCAGACGGTAATAGCGGTTACCGCCGCCATAAGAACCCATCCGGGAACCAGCCAAGACTTGCCGAGGAGTCCTAAGGGTAAGAGCATCACCACGAGAGCAATGGTTTGTAAAACGGTTTTGATCTTTCCGCCCTTATTTGCCGCCATAACCCCGTATTTGATAACGAAAAAACGCATGATGGTGATTCCCCACTCCCGAAGGAGAATTACAGCGGTTACCCACCACCACAGCTCGCCCAACCAAGAAAGGGTAATGAACGCCGCACCGGTGAGGAACTTATCAGCAATAGGATCAGCGATCTTCCCAAAGCTCGTGATGAGGTTACGGCTTCGAGCCAGGTAACCGTCCGCCCAGTCGGTAATCATCGCGGCGATAAAGAGGGCAAAAGCAAGCCACCGCTGTGCTACATCTTCAGCTCCGAATGTTCCGCCCGCAAGGAGCACTACAACGAAAAAAGGAACTGCAATAATACGCACAACCGTCAGAATATTCGGCAGATTCCAGTTAGATACATGACGCTCGGTCTGCGATACCGCCGATACTGATTCCTGACTCACTGTTACCCTTCTCTACAGTCTGGTACCAACGACTCGTTGTTGGCTGCAAGTAACTCCCAGAGCGTAGCCCTTGCCTCATATCTTTCCAGTATACGAGGTATCGTTCCTATAAGAATGGCATTCCGATAAATCCTTGTTTGGGCTCGCAGTAATAGAAAAATTCCCGCTTCCGCAGCACGATATGCCAGCAGAAGCGGGAATCTCTCTAGGATGATGAGAACACTTTGAATACGACTGTTGGTGGGTTACCGCCCCGTGAGCTGCCAGGCGTCCTCCGAACCCTCATCGCTCTCTTCCACCGCATATTCGGCAGGCTCTGCGGGGTTCACCGCTTGTGCATACGGGTCTTCAAAAGTTTCCTCAACGGGTTCGGGTACCTCTTCACCCCGGATGCGTGCCAAGGTATTCTGCAGATCGTCCGGGCGCACCAGAACATCGCGCGCCTTCGAACCCTCAGAAGGACCAACTATGCCTTGAGACTCCAGCAGATCCATAATGCGCCCCGCCTTCGCAAAGCCCATGCGGAGTTTACGCTGAAGCATTGAGGTAGAACCAAACTGCGTGGTAATCACGATTTCAGCCGCCTGGAGCAAGTCATCAAGGTCATCGCCGATTTCCTCATCAATCTGCTTCTTCGCGGCTGAGACCATAACATCTTCACGGTAAATTGTCGGAGCCTGCTGCTTCACGTGCTCAACAACCGCATGAATCTCGGATTCAGAGACCCACGCACCCTGCACACGCATCGGCTTCGAGGCACCCATTGGCAAGAAGAGCGCATCGCCCTGACCGATCAGTTTTTCAGCGCCTGGTTGATCCAGCACCACACGCGAATCCGTGACCGATGATGTCGCAAACGCCATACGCGAAGGAACGTTCGCCTTAATCAGACCGGTTACCACGTCAACCGAAGGACGCTGAGTTGCAAGCACCAGGTGAATACCAGCTGCACGCGCCAACTGCGTAATACGAACAATCGCCTCTTCAACGTCACGCGGGGCAACCATCATCAAATCGGCAAGCTCGTCCACGATAACCAACAGGTACGGGTACTCGTGAATTTTTCGTTTACTCCCCGGCTCAGGCTGAATCTTGCCCTCGCGTACGGCCTTGTTGAAATCGTCCACATGCTTAAACCCGTAATGCGCCAGGTCGTCATAGCGTGCATCCATTTCACGTACTACCCATTGAAGCGCCTCCGCTGCCTTCTTCGGGTTAGTAATAATAGGCGTAATCAGGTGTGGAATTCCCTCATAGGCGGTAAGCTCCACGCGTTTGGGGTCCACCATCACTAAACGCACCTGATCAGGTGTAGAACGCATAAGAATCGAGGTGATCATCGAGTTCACGAACGAAGACTTACCGGCGCCGGTTGCACCCGCAACCAGCATATGCGGCATTTTCGCCAGGTTCGCAAGCACAAAACCGCCCTCGACATCTTTGCCCACGCCCATAACCATCGGATGCGGGTTCGAGTGAGCCTGCGGGGACCGTAAGACATCGCCCAGAGATACCGTCTCGCGGTCAGTATTTGGAATCTCAATACCGATCGCCGATTTACCGGGAATAGGCGATAGTATACGCACATCCGGGCTGGCGACTGCATAGGCGATATTCTTACTCAGCGCGGTCACACGTTCAACCTTCGTACCGGCGCCCAGCTCGATCTCGTAGCGGGTCACGGTCGGACCACGCGAGAATCCGGTGACAACCGCATCAACCTTAAACTGCTCTAAAACGTTGGTCAGTGCTTCGACCACGTGTTCGTTCACTTCGGATGATTCCTTAGCAGGGGGACCCGCCACCAGCATCTGTTCTGCAGGCAGGTTATAAGTGCCCTGCGAAGACTCGACGGATTGTTCGGGGCGGGCCTGCTCGGTATGCGCGGTGCGCGTGTTGTTTTGCAGGGGCCGTGATGCCCCCGTACCGGCAGCCGCAGCTCCGCTGACCGTAGCTTGCGGCTTCGTCTGCGGCATGCGGGATGCACCACTACTTTGCTGCGGTTTAGCCGGTGTACCTTGCTGCTGCACTGCTTCCGGCTGTGACTGTTGAGCAGGCTGCGTCTGAGGGCTTGCTATCTGCTTTGTCGCAACATTCTGCTCGGATGCGGCGGGTACGAGAGGCTGCACCGATGTGTCATCAAAAGCCTCTACATCAAAGAGTGCATCTGGTGCCACACGACCGTGTTCAACGGCGGCACGCTGCGCCTGAGCCAGGCGTGCCGAGGGCGCGTCCGAAGCCTCATGATCGAACACGGTGTTCTCGGTGCGGCGTTTGGGCAGGCGGCTCAACCTACCCTGAGACGATGCCGAAGAATGCGGCGCTGGGGCATCCGCAGAGGTTGCGGAAAAATCTTCATGAGTATTAACCACGGGGCTGGCGAATGCCTCATCGCCAACGTATTCATCCAATCCCTGATCGGCCTGTTGGGAACGGCCGAATCCGAACCACCGCTTAATTGACCCGAAGATACCGCCGCGAGGCGTACGGCGTTCTTCCTCATCACCGTAAAGATAGCTACGATCATGTTCCGAGGCACTCAAATCGACTGTCTGAGTCGCTGCCGTGGAATCCGCATCATAGCCGTCCTGCGGGTATGCGATGGTTGGGTCGTCATCGGTGGAGGCAACCGGCTTTTCGCCCAAGGCCATGCGAACGAGATGTGTAAGCCGCGGAATAACCTGACGCACCGGAGTAGCCGTCAATACCATAAGCCCCATGACGAAGAGAGCCAGAATAACGAGCCACTGCACAAATACTATGCGTTGCATGAGAGGTCCAAGAAGCGCACCAATGGCGCCACCCCCGGCCCATACAGCCTCAAAACCGCCCGAAAAACTGGGGTATCCGGCGTTCATCGCGAAGAAAAGCGACGCTGCAATAAGGATGAGCAGCAGGCCGAGCGAGACTCGGTTGGTGCGGCGAACATCATCCGGCGTACGGAAAACGCACCATGCCAAGATAAAGCTCAGAATCGGTACCAAAATAGCACCCTGACCGAAAACGCCGCCCAGCATGGTGTGCCATGCCGAGATTGGGGCATGGATAATGACCGGTGCAGACATGACGCGCCAGCTATACCATTCGACCCCAGCCGTAATAATGCCGAAAAGCAGAATGAAGAGCGCTCCACCATCGCGGCGTGCCTGTGGATCTAAATCTGTGCGATGCACCCCAAGAGCACGCACAGCGCCGCCCACTGTGTGGGCGATGCCTAACCACACTTTCGCAATAGCATTTGCTACGGGGTTAGTTTCGGGGGTGTTCGCGCGCTTAGACGTGCCTCGGGAGCCGCGTGCCGAGGTTTTCTTGGCTGATCCGGTTTTGCTTTTACGCCCTTGATTACTCCGTGAAGCCATATTTACTAGGTTAGCAACCTTCCATGTGCTTGGGGCTAGATGCCGTCATTCTCTCGCGACCGATGCAATCGGGGCAAGAACGTGATACGCATCCATAGTATTCATATGCTACCGTACACGGGAACGGAGCCGACCGCTCAAGCAGCTATCGGCCCCGTTTGTCGTGTATTGTGCGGGGTACGTTCGCACAGAGCGTGCCCGCACCGCCTTTCGCCGTGGGCTATGCGCTCGCTACACCGTCGGCTTAGGCTCCTCAGCCGTTTTAGTCTCAACGACCACTGGGACGATCATGGGCTTACGGCGCAGGCGGCGGGAGATCCATGCACCAATGGTACGGCGCACAATCTGCTGAAGCTGCTGTACCGTATGCACCTTCTCGGGCGCGCGGTGAAGCGCATCCTCAAGGGCGGCGGTAATTTTGGGGGTGATCTCGTCGAAGACCGAATCGTCTTCGGCGATACCGCGGGCATGAATATCTGGCCCGGTTACCACACGTTTGGTAGCACGATCGATGACCGTCACGATAGAGACGAATCCTTCTTCACCCAGAACGCGGCGTGCCTTAAGATCGTCCTCAGTCACCGAACCGACAGAACGTCCATCCACGTACAGGTATTCGCAGGGAACTTCGCCAACGATCTTCGCTACGCCGTCTTTGAGATCCACAACGGTACCGGATTCGCACAGGAGCACGCCTTCTTCGGGAACACCTGTCTCTTTTGCCAGTTCCCCGTTGGCAATCAGGTGACGAACCTCGCCGTGAACAGGCATCACGTTCTTCGGTTCCAGAATGTTGTAGCAGTACAGCAGCTCTCCCGCCGCCGCGTGACCCGAAACGTGAACCTTTGCGTTGCCCTTATGCACAACAGTCACGCCGAGTTTCATCAGGGCGTTAATGATGCGGTACACGCTGGTTTCGTTACCTGGAATTAGCGATGAAGCCAGCACGACGGTGTCGCCCGGTTCAAGCTGAACCTTGTGATCGCCATTAGCCATACGCGACAGAGCCGCCATCGGCTCGCCCTGCGAACCGGTACACATGAGTACAAGCTCATCGGGGCGGTATTCATCGACCTTCTTCAAATCTACAAGAACGCCCTCGGGTACCTTGAGGTAACCCAGTTTCTCAGCGATGGTCATGTTGCGCACCATGGAGCGTCCGACCAGCACAACTTTGCGCCCGCGCTCGACTGCGGCATCGAGCACCTGCTGCACGCGGTGAACGTGTGAGGAGAACGAGGCCACGATAATACGACCGGGCGCATCGCGGAATACGCTCGATATAACAGGTCCGATATTTTTTTCGGTGGGTGTAAACCCGGGAACCTCTGCGTTTGTGGAGTCAGGCAGGAATAGATCCACACCTTCGTCGCCCAGACGCGAGAAGTGACGCAGGTCGGTGATGCGCCCATCCAGTGGAAGCTGATCCATCTTAAAGTCGCCGGTGTGCAGCACAGTTCCTGCAGCGGTTCGGATAAATACGGCGAGTGCATCCGGAATAGAGTGGTTAACCGCGATGAACTCGCATTCAAAAGGGCCAAATTTTTCGATCTGGTGTTCCTTTACGGTGAGCGTATAAGGCTTGATGCGATGCTCGGCAAGCTTCGCTTCTACCAGCGCGAGAGTGAGTTCGGAACCAATGAGGGGAATATCGGGACGTTTCTTAAGTAGATAAGGTACCGCCCCAATGTGGTCTTCGTGCCCGTGAGTGAGAACCATGGCGACTACATCATCCAGGCGATCGACCACATAGCTGAAGTCGGGCAGGATTAGGTCTACACCGGGCTGGGACTCTTCAGGGAAGAGCACACCGCAGTCTACAATCAGCAGTTTTCCGTTGATTTCGTAGACGGTCATATTTCGACCGACTTCACCCAGGCCACCGAGAGGCACCACGCGCAGGGTGTCTTTCTGCAGTTTGGGAGGCGCCGGCAGATCATTTTCAAAAACGCTCATGCGTATCTCCTTATTTTCTATGATTCTATTTTTCGTGTCGTCTAAGGGCGCACCCGCTGTGAGTATCAAACTCCGAAGCGTATCGGGTTGCTTCGCGGGTGCTGCTCATGCGGCTTGAGAGGCTGAGAGTCCGTTCGCCAAAGGTCGTGGACGCATCTCGCCTCTAGAGGAGGGGTCCACGCCTTCACGTTCCGCTTCTGCACGGAAAGCGGACCCGCGTGATCTTCTCGCTACATACGAGTCACGCTGGGTCCGCCCGAAACTAGCCGCAGAAAGTCTTATGCGTTTTTAAGAGTCTGCGCGATAGTGGAGGAAAGCAGATCCGCTCGGATAGCCTCCGCCACTTCGGGTTCGGAAAGTACATGAGGCAGGCGTACAACAGGTGTTCCAAGAACGCCTTGCCAAGCCAGGATTTCTTTGGCAGCAACGGCGCCGGGGGCTCGTCCCATGGTGGCGTTCACAATGGGCACGAGCTGCAGGTTAATGCGCTGCGCACTCACAAGATCCTGCGCTACAACGGCATCAATAAGCTCACGGAAGAGCATGGGTGCCACATGCGCGGTAACTGAAACTAAGCCTACGGCTCCTACTGCCATCCAAGGCAGAGTCAAACCATCATCACCACTGTAGTAATGCAAATCTGTGGTTGCCATAACGTCGGTTGCGGCGCCAAAGTCAGCCTTCGCATCCTTAACAGCAACAATATTATCAAGTTCTGCCAGCCGACGGTAGGTGTCGGGGGCAATCGGGATGCTGGCACGCCCCGGAATATCGTAGAGCATGATGGGTGTACTGGTGGCTTTTGCTACGGTGCTAAAGTGCGCGTAAACGCCATGCTGAGTGGGCTTGTTATAGTAGGGAGTCACCACAAGCAAACCGTCAACACCAACCTTTTCGGCGCGACGGGCAAGTTCAATGGTGTGCGCGGTGTCGTTCGAGCCCACGCCAGCAACGATAGAAGCACGGTCTCCTACAGCTTCTTTGACGATGGCGAAAACCCGCTCGTTCTCATCATCGGTCATGGTCGAGTATTCTCCTGTGGTGCCACAGACAATCAACCCGTCATGACCGTTGTCAATGAGGTATTCCGCCAGGTGTGCAACCTGTTTTTCATCCACAGATCCGTCTTGAGCGAAGGGCGTTACCATCGCCGTGAGCAGACGCCCAAAGGGCGGGTTTACAAAAGTACCGGGGTTCATCACGTTCTCAGCCATACACCCCAGAGTACTATCTTAAGCTATTCTTACGCTACATTAATTTTGCTTTTGTCCCGAAAATTTTCACTTTTTTGTGGAGTTCTGCGTTCTTGAGCTCAAAACGCAACTTCAAGCACTCTTCATGAACACGCATGGACCCCCCTTAACAGCCACGCTATTTCAGGTCGGTCACACCACGACCGCGGCGCAGAGAAATCGCATTTCGCATAGCGGCGCGGGCACGTTTACGTTCACCGCAGACATCGTACATGCACGAGAGATTAAACCAGGCTTCCCAGCTGTCCGGATTTGCTTCGAGAACATCGGCAAATTTTTCAAGTTCTACTGAAGCAGCTTCACGATCAACCCTTCCGGAAGGACTTCGCGGCAGCGTATCTTCGGGAAGTTTGCCCTGGGCATCAAGCTCCTGAGCCATCCGCTGTATACGCGCACCAAATATAACCTCGCGTACAAGCGCCCATGCACCCACTGCGGGCAAAAGCAATAGTCCCGCCCCGAGCAGAATACCTGCGATATTCCCCGACGCAATGAGTACAACCCCGCGCTGTGCCGTAAACAGCAGATATAGCCCTAAAAGCGCCACCGTGAGCGCCGCAAAGATTTTACCTTTACCGCCCATAACTTCAATACCACAACGCGAATGCTTATCTCCTTGCAAAAAGGCGTCAAGTAAGGCGTCGCTAATTTGATCGCAGACTTTGTCAGGATGACCACGAAAAACAGTTTCATTAGTATATAATTTCATACAATGCTTTCTTGTGGTCCCTAATTTTTACTCTTTAATAGTAGCACAAAAAGCTCAAGGTTAGAATACTTATATTAAGAATCACCTTGAGCTTTATTAGATTAATAATGGTTTTAACTACTCTAAAAGTCTTACTGTAGCTTCTTGCGAAGAATCTCTTGCGCCATGCTTGGATTAGCTTTACCGCGAGAGGCTTTCATGACCTGTCCGACTAGAAAACCGAGCACTTTTTCAGAGCCAGCCTTAAAGTCAGCCACAGCCTGAGCGTTATTTGGGTCGGCGAGAACTTCATCAACAATTTTTTCAACGGCACCGAGATCGTTTTCTTGAATAAGATTGAGTTCTTTAGCGATAGCCCTAGTTTCTTTGAAACGCATCTCTGGTGTAAAGAAGCGTAGGAAGACTTCCTTAACACTGGTGCTTGAGAGTTCATTTTTAGCAATCATAGAACTAAGATCCATTAATTGCTTAACGCTTGGCATTGGATCATTCAAGAGGCTGCTATTCTCTTCTGCTAAGAGTACAGAAGTAAAGAGGTTGGAGATTTTTAGGATGGCAGCTTTGCTGGTTTCTTTATCGATACCATGGATATCATATTCGGTCTTAAGATCAGCTAGGCGATCGACCAGCTGTTTGTAATCAAGAAGAATTTCCAAGATATCTTGAGAAATAATCATGCCAAGAGTATTACGATAATCAGCTGGAAGAAGCGGCATAGCTTCACGTTCCTTTTTGACCTGTTCCTCTGTCAATCGGATTGGTGGAAGATCTGGCTCTGGCATATAGCGATAGTCTTGAGCGTCTTCTTTTGAGCGCTGTGAAGTGGTAATTCCCTTATCATCATTCCAGCCACGAGTTTCCTGAACAACCACCTCACCACGCTCCAACAAATCAACTTGGCGCTTAAACTCATATTCAGCTGCTCGCTCAACACTCCGGAAAGAGTTGAGGTTTTTGACTTCCGCTCGCTTACCTAACTCAGTTGC
>ERZ772956.950-NODE-950-length-20598-cov-5.848318_pt1 | contig 20598 bp, 26 predicted proteins | sample MGYA00580683_ERZ772956 | MGnify/ENA primary metagenome ERZ772956 (study PRJEB29015, sample SAMEA2738077) | human oral metagenome | biome: human oral; feature: human-associated habitat; material: saliva | place: China | collected 2212 ... | reverse complement strand
TTGGTGTAGTGTATGCCCTCGGTTGGTGTAGTGTATGCCCTCGCTCCACCCTCCTTTTTCGGCCCTGTGGATAAAGTTTTCCACAGGTTATATGTGAGCTGCGCCACACTTGGTGTGGGGGGTTGAAACCTGGTTGCAACTGCCGCCCTGGCAGCTAGGATTGAAGTGTTAGCGCGTGTGCATATAAAGCGCGCCGCCCGGAGTCCCTTAACTCCAAGGCGGCACTTGCACACCAAAGCCCTTGGGTAGAAGGGGGTTGGTAGCCAGTGGCTATTGTACCTGCATCTAAGAAACAGATCACGCCAATTAACCTCGAAGAGCACGGTATTGACGTTGTTGATCTGAATGTTCTCACTGATCTTGAGTTGCGCAGTGCTATCGAGCGCAACGATCTTGCTTTTCTTTTTTCTGGTTTCGTGAACTTTTCCCTGCCCCTGGATCGTATCGAGCCTGGCGTTTTTGAGTGGGAACGCGAAAACATGGGCGTAACCATGCGGGTTACAGCTGCAAAGATTACCGACCCGGCAACGGGTAAACAGGTCTATCAAATCCCCTACGGCAAAATGGCTCGCGCTATCTTGCTGCACATCTGCACTGAAGCCGTTCGTACCGGTGAACCGGTTATTGACCTGGGCGCGTCGGCTGCTGACTACCTGAAGAAGCTAGGTTTCTCCCTCGGTGGCACAACTCGTCAGACGCTTTATCGTCAGATTCAAGCCGTTGCGGGTATGCACCTGATTATGAGCGCAGAAATGTCGAACTCTGAGGGCCAGGGCTATGAGGAAGCAGAGATGCTTGTTTCAAAGAAGCGCGCTCTCTGGTTCTCTACTCGCCCTGATGTCGAAGGGCAAGATTCTTTGTTTTCGTCCTCGATTACTTTGAGCGACGATTTCATGAATGCGTTAGTCGCTCAAAGGCGCGGTATTCCTGTTGATGAAGGCGCGTGGCGCTACATCAACACTCACTCGCGCTCTGCGTTCCCGCTCGATATGTACACCTGGCTTGCCTACCGTCTGCACGTGTGCCCTAAGAAGGGCGTTAAAGTGCCGTGGGAGCGCTTGGCTGCGCAGTTTGGAACAACGATGAGCACAAAGGAATTTGCCCGTCATTTCCGTGCGCACCTGCCTCTCGTGCTTAAGGTCTATCCCCAAGCTGAAGATTCCGTGAAGTTTGTGCGCGGCGGCGTCATCCTCTACTACGCGCCCTCACCCATTCCTGAACGTCGAAGCCGGAAACGTCCGGCTATCGAAAGTCCTACAGACAAGTAGTTTTTCTGCCGAGCGTGCGCACGCTCTGGCAGAGCTCTTGTTTCACTGTTTCAATATTTTGATTTCTGCCCTTACAGGTGGGCAGGGTCGTTACGCTTAAAAGCGAACATCGCTGTTTGATGAAAGGAACAACATCATGATTCTTACTCAGGTCCTCGACCTCTTCACGAAATTCGCGGTGATTGGTGGCGGCCTGTGGGCCGTGTGGGGCGTGATCATCGTTGCCGGTGGCCTGCGTGATCATAACGGCCCACAAATCCAGACCGGCATTTGGCAGGTCGTGGGTGGCGGTCTGATCGTTGCTGCTGCGGCCCTCTTTAAAACCATCGCTCTCTAGAAGTGTGAGGCGATGAAGCAAAGAAGGGGGTGAAATCATGGACGAGGATTCGCTCATTGGAATGCTGCAAACCATTATGGGATCTGGATTTGTTCCCGGTGCGGGTTTGACTGACACAATCGAGGGATATAACTCTGCGGCTTATCATGCTGTGACGGTTGCTAATTCGGTAGTGGTTAAACCAGTTGCCAGTGCAGTTATTGCGATTATCTGCACCCTCGAACTTGCGCGAACGGCGACAACTGCCGAAGGTGATCGGCAACTGGGCGTGCGCATCGTTGCCGCAACGATGTTCAAGATGGTTCTTCTCATCATTGCCGCTCAACACGTTGATCTGATCCTCGGCGCAATCAGGGAAATCGCTCAAACACTGACTTCTGGGTTCGCTGCGCAGTTTTCTTTTGGGGATGTAAGCGATGCGAGTAAATCAGTTGATTGGGATGCCGTAAAGGAAAACCTGAAGAATGCGACGATGCTGGATAAAGTCCAGTTGTTTGCCTTCCTTACCATTCCTTGGCTTATAGCCTCATTTGCGGGTATTGCTCTCAAGATCGTTGTGTTCTTGACCTTTGCGGAAATTTACGTGCTTACAGCATTTGCAACGCTGGCTATTGCTTTCCTTGGTCATCCTGAAACGAAGCAAATCACAATCACGTATTTGAAGCGCTATGCGGGTCTTGCACTGAAATTTGCGGTTATTTCTGCGGTCATCTTCTTGTATGCCACCGTTATTTCGTCTCGTGTGGGACTTAATGCAGGGGCTTTGGAAATAGAGCCTCCACTCGGCGCTTGGGCGCAAGCGCACGTGTGGGATCTTGTCCTTGGTCCAATCGTGTTCATCATCCTTATGTTTAGTTCGACAAAGATTGCTCGTGCCCTCACTGGGGAAGGCTAAAACAATGAAAAAGAATCTACTCGTTCCTTTTGTAGCTCTCGCGCTTGCTGCTTCTCTTGGCCTTAGTGGGTGCTCAAGTGCTTCTACGCGCGCGAAAGCAGACGCTATCGCGAAAGTTAATGAAATGTCGCAATTGGAGCCGAATCATAAGCAAGAAATTCTTGAACGCATCGACCGGGCTGAATCCCCTGTCGTGATTCAAGGAATCGTGGACCAGGCGCAAGCCGAAAATGACAAACTTGTTGATGCTAAAGAAAAGGAAGAGAAGACTTTAGCTGAGAATAAGAAGAAAGCTGAGGCTGCGAAAGAATCGTTTGTTGATGTCACGTTTGTATCAAACGATTTTTTCCTTAGCAATGGGCTGACGTTCAAGCTTGCTAAAGATGGCAAGGTTGAAAAGTCGGGCAAGTGGGAAGAGATACCTGCACTTGGGATGACGAAGATTGTTTCGTGGAAGTTTCCAGATGAACAGCCGGGATATAAGAGCCTGTTAAAGGATGGAATCCCGTTAGTCTCTATTGAGCTGTGTGAGGCTTCCGGCGAATGTACTCCGTGGGTATTTACCGGGAGTACCCGTGACGAAAGCGAAATTAATGCAGGCCCGAGGAATGACAAATCGGGCAGCAAGATGTATAAGTTCCAGGCTCAGCGCTAGGGGTTTGTTGTGGCTCTGGAGGTTCGGGTTTTCTCTGAGATTCGCTCGTTTGATCCCAAGGTCATGTGGGGCATGTCTTGGCGGCAGTTGGCCCTGGCTGGGGTTGGGATTCCACTTTGCGCGGTCACGTATTTGTCGTTCTGGTGGTTTGGTTTTGAGGACTTAGGGCAGTGGCTCGTTGTCCTGGAAACCATTCCATTGGCTTTGTTCGGGTGGGTTCATCCCAAGGGGTTGCGGTTTGAGACTTGGGCGCGTTACGCGCTGGCTTCAAAGACTCGTGACCAGAAATTCATCTATGCAGATGCTCCGTTGTTTCGTGGGGAAAGGGAGGATTTAAATGTTCGGTCGAAAGAAGCAGACGCGCGAAACGAACGCGTCTGGTGGTAACGAAACCTCCATCAAAGTGAGCGCTCGTATGCGCAAGAACGCTCAGGCGGTTTTACCGTATGAGTGGATCAGCGAATCGGGCGTGTGCTCCCTGGGCGGCGGTCAGTACTCGATGCTTTTGCGCTTGTCTGACGTGGATTATGAGGTTCTTACGGACAGTGTCCAGGAGGCAATTGTTGAGCAATACGCGCGGTTCTTGAACTCTTTTGATGCAGACCAGCGTGTGCAAATGGTTGTGGTGAACCGGTTCTTGGATCCGCAAGTGTTGCGTAAGAGCGCTGAGGTGCGTTTGCGTGGTGACGCTTTGGACATGTGGCGACGCGATTTGAACGCCCTGATTCGCTCTAAGCTTGCTGACGGTCGTAACAATACGATCACTGATAAGTATTTGGTGGTGACGGTGCGCGCTGATGATCCATCGAGCGCGTCTAACGCGCTGTCGCGCATAGAAACTAAGGCCGTCGCTGATTTGCGTATGGTCGGGGGTTGCCGAGCTGAGCGCGTGAACGGCGAGGGCTGGGTTGCGGTCCTGCATCAGATTTTGCGCAGGGGCATTCCCTTTGATTTCACCTATCGCGATCTTGTTGGATCGCGCATGTCCACGAAGGACGTTGTGTGCCCGGCTGCGTTTGATTTTTCGGATGGGAAGACATTCCAGTTCATTGATGTGGAAGATTCCTACGCTCAGGTTTTGTGCTTGCGTAATCTTCCGCGTTTCATGTCGGATCGCTTGGTGCGTGAATTAACGGACGTTAATTCAGACCTGGTGGTGAGCGTGCATTACCGGCCTTTGGATCAGGTCGAAGGCCTGGACCTGGTTAATAGCCAGATCGCGGGCATGGACATGCAATCGATCAATGAGAGCCGTAAGAACGTCAGTCGAGGCCTTGCTCCTGAGTATCTTTCTCACCAGCTCAAGACCGCGCGCGATGAAGCTGAAGAGCTGCGCGCACAGCTTGAACAGTCCAATGAAAAGCTGTTTTCTGCCACTATCACAGTGATGGTTCGCGGCCACTCCCCTGAAGATTTAGCCGCTCAAGTTGAGCGCGTGCTTCAGGTGGCCCGCAAAGCCTCGTGCCATTTGGAAAAAATCCCGTTCATGCAAGAAGACGCTTTAGGGGCTTCCTTGCCTCTGGGCGTGTGCCATTTGCCGCTGTTCCGCACGCTGAATACGGCTGTTGCGGCGATCTTGATTCCGTTCACGTCCCAAGAAATCATGGATGAGGGCGGTATTTACTACGGGCAAAATCGCACGTCGAAAAACTTGATTATTGGTGCGCGTACTCAAACCATGAACGGCAACGCGTTCTTCCTGGGCACTCCTGGCTCGGGCAAATCGCAAATGGCTAAGGGAGAGCTGACCTATGTTCTCCTGTCTCGCCCTGATGATGAAGTCATCATCATTGATCCCGAACGTGAATACGCTCCCCTGGGCCAAGCCCTGGGTGCGACAACGGTCGTGATTTCCCCGACCTCCGAGCAGTCGATTAATCCTTTGGATATCGCGCGCACAACAAGCGTTGTTGACGGTGACGTGCGGCGCGAGAAAGCACAGTTCGTCCTGGCGATGTGCGAACTGCTCCTGGGCGGGTCGGTCGGCTCTTTGCCTGCGGGCATGCGAAGCGTGATCGACCGATGCACGAACGCGATGTACAAAGACTTTTTCGCGGGCGTAAAAATCCCCATGCCCACGATGCGCACGCTCTATGATCGTTTGCGCGCTGAATCGCAGGTGCCTGGGGATGATGCGGACCTGGCGGCTTCAGCTCTTGAGCTGTATGCCGTTGGCTCGTATTCGGGTTTGACGCGTCCAACGAACGTGGATACCTCGAATCGTTTTACGATTTTCGATGTTTCTCAGATCGGTAGCGATATGAAGACCTTCGGCATGTTCGTTGTCCTCGAACAGATCTGGAACCGCGTTGTGGAAAATAAAGCGAAGGGCCGTCGCACCTGGCTGTACATGGATGAGTTCCATTTGCTGTTCACGAATGATTTCGTGGGCCAGTACTGCAAGATGATTTTCCAGCGCGCCCGCAAGTATGGGTTGATGCCCACGGGTATCACCCAAAACGTTGAAGAGCTTTTAGCTTCAACGCACGCGCGCACGATGCTTGCAAACAGTGCAGTCCTGGCCTTGCTGAACCAGAATCCAACAGATGCATACGCGCTTCGTGATCTGTTCGGATTCTCAGATAAGCAAGTGGACGCGTTCACGAACGCGGCCCCTGGCCAGGGCTTGCTGAAGATGGGTGATGCTGCGGTGTCGATGGACTACCGCATGCCCACAAGCTCACTGGTCTATCAACTGTTTACGACGAAGTTTGATGAAACGGTGGCCCGCGCGTGAGCGTCTATAAGCACACTGGGGCATATGCGCTCAACGCCCTCAAACGTCCCCAAATTGGGGCTCGTGCCGCTGGCACGGTGTTTGAGGGCGCGCGCTCAGCGTCTCCAGAACAGCGTGATGCCACCGAAGAAGCTTTAGATCAGCTCACACAAGACAGTGAGCAGGCTACGCAAAAAGCCATCAAAGTGGTGCGCGATATTCGCCGCACGGCGCGCGCGGCGGTAGGCAAACAAGCCGAGCGCGGCGCAAAAACTGGCAAGGGAATCCAGGTGCGCCGCCGCTCCCCTTCCGCGTATAGAACGCGTCGGGTTGGTCGCACGCTCACGCGCGCTCCTCGCGTTGGTGCGCGCGCTGCGGCGCGTGTCGGCCGTAGCGTTGCTCAGCTAGCGGTTCGCTTAGCAATGTCCGTTACGCGCTTAGTAACTGCCGCTGTTGGGGCTATTGCGGCAGGTCCTTATGTCTTGCTTGCCCTTGGGGCGGTGCTGGTTGTAGTTGTGGGGCTGGTAGTGGCTCCCTCATGGATTGCGAGCACTAGCGCGAAAGAAGAGGATGCTGCAATCAATGCCCCTGCTAGCGCAACGGCAATCACAAGTGAGGCGGCAACCTATCTGGGTGCTCCGTATGTGTGGGGCGGTGAAAGTCATTCTGGCGTTGATTGCTCGGGCCTGGTGAAAATGGCTTTTAAGAAGTCCGGCGTGGAAGTGAACCATTTAGCGGACTGGCAGTCCAGGCACGGCGAGAGTGTGCCCTTAAGCCAGGTGCGCCCTGGCGACGTGGTGGGCTTCCGCTCACCTGGGCACGCTTCTTTTGGGCACGTGGGCATCTACGTGGGAAACGATACGTTCATTCACGCTCCGACCTTTGGTGTGCCCGTGCAATACGCAAAGTTTTCCACGTTCTCACGCGGCTACGCTGAGGTCGTCGCGCGCCGATACATCAAGGACACTGACGCTGCCCCTACCCCGTCTAACTAGCTAGCTTGCTAGCACGCTATCCTTGGATTTAAGCGGATAGAATAATAATGCTGTAAAGCACGCTAGCAAGCTAGCGTGCTTTTTGGCCTCTTGATAGAATGAAAATGCAAGGGCGTATGCGCCTTGCTTTGATGGAATCGAGGTTGAGGCCATGACACAGTTTGTTACACCGGACCTTGCGATGAGTCGCGATGAGGTTGAGGCGATTGTGCGCACGTACGCACCCGAGGGCTATGCGGAGCTTGGCCTAGATCGCCTGCTAACGACTGCTCAAATGGTCCGTGAGTTTGAGGCGGGCAACCTCGAAGACGAAGAACTATGCGCGCTTCTTCCTCATTTCGGCTACTACTACACAGGTACGCGTCGAAAGATCGATACTTCCGAGTTTGATTGGATGGAACTACTCGACTTTCACGCTGTAGCCGACATGATCCGCGCTCACGCTCCCGGGCTTTTAAGCCGCTTGGGACTTGAGCGACTGTGCACTGTTCGGCGTATTGCCGAAGAATACAGGGCAGGAAACGTTACCGAGGATCAGCTCATTACGTTGTGCGCGCACTATGACATGGGGATCTATACGTTGTCCGATCCGCCTGGCTGGCTCGATATTTCGGTTGGCACCGTGGAAGGCAACTACAGTCACGATTTAGAGTTGGCGCGGCATGATGGCCTGATCACGTGGGAAATATGCGACGCAATCAGCGAAGCACGAGCGAAAGTAAGGCAGTCTCAAAGTGAGTGAGACTCCCTCGCTAGAGTGGATCTCTTCCCACTATTCGCTTCTCCAAGAACTTGAACCACACTTGCGCCACGATGCCCCTACGGCAACGGTGAATAATCCCGCCTGGTTTGCCCCAGATGATGACGGGAAGCTAAGCGTATTAAAGGTTCGAGAAGACCTTCACAATCAGATCATTGCGGAGTTTTTTCAGGGACATTCTCCTGTTCCTGAAGGCCAAACTCCCGTTGCGATTGTCCTGGCTGGCCCGCCTGGATCGGGCAAATCAACGAGCTTGCGCACGTTGTTTGAAGAGAGGGATGCGCATATTACGGGTGGTTTGAACCGTAATGATTTCGTCGTGATTGATGCTGACGCGATTAAAACCGCGCTCATCAAGCAGGCGCGTGCGGATGGTTCGTTGGATTCTTTCATCAAGCCCGCTGTTGTGCGACAGCTTGAAGCACAAGCGGGAGAAGTTTTTTCTGACCTGGATTTAGCGAGTCTCGTGCACACTGAGTCCTCGCTTATCGCACGTAAAGTGCGTTTATTTGCTGTGCGCAGCGGATACAACGTGATTATTGATCAGGTCAGCGCAAAGAAACGTCCTGTGAAAGAGCTCTTCGAATCCCTTGAGGCTCAAGGGTATTCCGCGCGCGTTGTAGAGATTGATGCTTCGCGTTCGTTCTCCCTTGAATCCACGTTCGCACGGTACGTGCACGCCTGGGAGAAGGGCGGTACCGCTCGGCGAGTGCCAACCGAAGTGGTTGATTCTATCTACACTCCTGAAGGCGCTTCCAAGCCGCGTGAGGTGATTCAATCCATCCTGGATGAAACGCCCTGCAAGGTTTCCTCCTATCGGCGCTTTCATGCTGCCGTTTTGCGTGAGGCTCCCGTCCTGGTGGCCCAGGGCGAGCGCACACCTGATGGACTAATGCAGGTGAGCCACGAACCGAGCGTTCGCGAACACGTTCCCATGACTAAGGAAGCGTTGCTTGCGCGTCATCGGGAGCGTGCCCGTGAGGTGCTTGCGAAGCATGTTCCAGATGCGGCTAAGCCCTCAAAGGGGCTAGCACGCTAGCAGGCTAGCACTGTGTTTCCAGTGCTAGCCTGCGCTTTATGTATAGCTGTAAAGCTATAGCGTGATGGGGAGAATGTATTCTTTCCCAGTTTCGGTATCGATTACGTGGGCTTGGAAGTCTGATCCTGGAGCGCTTACCGGCCCTGGCGTGTACACGTAGGTTCCGGTTTGTGGGGCTGGGAGTTTACGCGATTTAAAGGGCGGTAGGCCTCGAAGCAAGTACAAGCACTCGTCCCCGCTCATGCGTCCGATTTCATCGGGCGTGAGCAATTCGCGTCCAAGCGTGCGCACGGAAGTAGACATACTGCCCGTGGTGCCGCGCTGTACGGATTCATCGCGTGAGTGGATGGTTTCCTTGCCCAGTCTCTTGGAAAGGAACTCGGTTGTGGACGGTTCCGCTCCACCCAGGAACAAGAGCGAATCGCAGTTGCCTACGATGGTTTCCCAGTCGTCCTTGTACAAGGCTTTTCCTTGCGCATAGGTTTGGAGAATAGGGGAAACAGACAGGCCGCGTGAACGCATAACTGCGATTTTGCGTTCAAAGCTCGGGATCGCACCGATGTTTGCGAACTCGTCCATGAAGCATTGAACGGGAATCGACAATCGCCCGCCCGCCTGGTGGTCGGCAACGTAGAGCAGCTTCTCAAAAATACATTCGTAGAAGATGGATACAAGGAAGTTGTACGTGGCGTGCGTGTCGGGAATGATGAGGAACAACGCGGTTTTTTCATCCCCGACCTTGTGCGCGGCGATGGTGTCCGAGCCAAGGAGAGTGCGCATTGCGGACATGTGCAGGGGTGCCATGCGCACACCCAAAGAAATGATGATTGATTTCTTTGTTTCACCCGCTCCTTGCGTGTACGTCGTGTACTGCTGAAGCGCAAAGCGCAGGCCTTCTAAGGCTTGCGCGGCTTCAGCGTCGTAGGCTTCGGGCGTTTCCTCAAAGGCTTCGATTTCTTCCCTCACGGCCTCGAACAGAGCATCAACTTCATTGATTTCGCTGGCCTCTTCGCCCTTTTCGGCTGCGCGCATACGCGAAAGAAGATCGACAACATCAATGAGGCTACCCTGGGGGCCTTCAGTGAAATAAACGTAGGCGATCAGGGCATTCAACAGGGCGTGCTCGGCTTTTTCCCAAAAGTCCGCGCCCGTAGACGGCTTGCGCCCGTTGGTATTGGCAATGAAGTTGTGCGTGAGGATCTGACAATCCGCTTCAGGGGCTTGAGGGTTGAAGTAGGCAAGGGGATTGAAGCGTTCTGAGGACGCGAAATCAACAAGATTCAGGCACCGAATCTTGTAGCCTTCCTCTTCAAGCATCGTTCCACTGGCCCGCAATAGCTCGCCTTTAGGGTCAGTGACAATGAAGCTGGTATTGGCCTGGTACAGGTTGGGAAGCACGTAGTAGCGAGATTTACCTGAACCTGAAGAGCCGATCACCATCGCGTTCAAATTGCGTTGGGTGGCGCGCCCGTCCAAGTTCAGCCGTTCAGTGCGGGTAAAAACCATGTTTTCCCGCGCCTTCTTGTTGATGTAGGGGCGAATATCCGCGCTCGTACCCCACTCGGCTGAGCCGTGCTCGCGCCCGTCGCGCCACTTACGTTTCGTGGTTGCCTGGTATGCCCATGTCAGCCATACAAGCAGCGCACACACAAGCGCAACGATCAGATCAGTTTGGGCAAACGACACGTGCCAAGGGTTTGAAACAACATCGTTCACGCTGTTGTTAATCAGGTCGGTTGGCCCAACTCCCGCTTCATGATCGCTGCGCACCTGGTAGGCAATCTTGTTGCCAAGCCAGGCGACGATCATTGAAGCGATCAGCGGGAAAATGAGCGCGCTTTTCTTAAACGTCGTCATTGTGTGCCTCCTCTAAAGTGCGCCTATACCTGCGGTATTCAGCCTCTCGTGCGTGCTTGTGCTCCTGAGCGCGCACCTGTGCGCGTTCTTTGATGCGCTGCGCTACGTCTTCGCGCGTGCGCACGCGCTCGGCGGTTTCCGCCCTGGCTGGCTCCTGCGTGCGAGTAGGAACCGGCGGTGCGCAAACCGCTACAAGACTTTGGATGCGGGAAATCAGTTGTTGCGGGCTGTTGGCTGCAACAATCATGCTTTCCCCGAGCTGATAGATGTATGCCGGTAAGGCTGGGATCTTCAAGGAATCGATGATGAGCTCAGCCTTAAGCGTGCCCGTCTCAATGAAAGTCACCGGCGCGAATTCTTCTAAGCCCGCGGCCTCGTCCTGGTCGTGGGCAAGAATGAGAATCCGCGCGCCGTCGCTGTTCACAGCGCACCCCATTTGCGGGTATCAACCGCAACCGCGTGGGCATCAAAGGATGCAAGACTTCGCCCTGCGATGTCTTCAACGCGTAAAACGCCGTGAACAATCACCCCATCGCCTGGGGTGAGTCCGGCCTGGATGAAACCGCGTGCAACCTCGCCCTGGGCGTAAACCCACACGCGGTTATCTCCAACCTCCAGTGGGAAAGAAACATCTTCCCCGCGCACGTCCACGCCGTCCCCAATCGTGCCCTGGGCGAACATGAACTCCGCCTCGTCGGTGTTCATCGCACGCCTTTCACGGGTACTGAACGCGACAGTGCGGCCGTGGGTGCTTCGGCTTTAATGTCTTTCGCGCGCGCTTCGATGGATTCTTTAACGTCCACCCGCGTTTTAACCTCGGGCGTTTCCGCACCTTTCCCAACTGCCGGTTCTTCCACGGCGGCTTTCGGTTCTTCCACGGCGGGTTCCTCTGCCGTGGGTTGCTCCACAGTGGTTTGCTTCGCTGTGCGTTCTTCAGGGGCGTGTCCGCGCTGGCGTTCTGGGACCGTGCCTACAACTGTCGCGTGGGTTTGCTCTAGCGCGTACTCGATTGCGGGCATGTCCTTTGCGGAAAAGTGCACGTAGCTTTTTCCATCGGCTCCGTTCGTGATGGAAAAATCTACCCCGTAGGCTTTCAGTTCCTTCCTGAGCTGATTCATCAGCTCAGGACTGACGGCCTCGTGGCGCACGTCCCCGCCTGCGCTCTTTTGTAGCGCGCGCACACTAATTTGCCCGTGCTTGAGCGGATTCACGGCCTGTGATCCGGCCTTGTGTAGAGCTTTCCTAGCTGCGTTGAAAGCACGGATCAGCATTTCAATGCTGACCTTGGTGATTTCAACGCTGATTTGTGCGCCCGTCTGCGCTAAAGCCGCTACGACTTGTTCCCCGTCCATGATGCTGTGGACTCCTTTCGATTTCATCGAGTGTGTGAATGGAATGAGCAATTAAGGCTTCTACGTCCCCGAATTCGATTGCCTGCGCTTCGAGGTTTTCAACCAAAGTGCGCGCTTGAAGCACTCCCTCGCCGCTGTCAGTTGCCTTCTGTAAGGCAACAACAGCTGCTTCAAGGTTCTTCAATGCTTCCGTGTGTTTTCTTTGCGCACTTACAAGGACATCTCGGCGTTCCCAGGTACTCATGGCCTTGAGGTCGGCATTGAGGTTGTAGCGGGTAAACGTCTCGTGCAAGGCAGCTGCTCGCATGTCTACCCATCGGTAGTAGCGCTTTTGCGCTGCTGTAATACCGCGTGTAGGCACGTTCTTCCGCGCCTGGTCCCTTTGAAGATGCATGACTTCGGGCGGCGCAAAAAAGCGGTACAGCTTAGGGGTTTTGATCTGACTGTCAAAGCATCCCCACCGATCAATGACCGTGTTCATGCGCTCGTCATCCAGGTAGACGCGAACGTGCCCGCCGTGGTCCACGCACGCCTGGCGTGGAACCACAAGCCGCGTTCCTTTCGGTGACCCAGGCAGTTGAATACTGACAGTGTTTTTACCGTGGGGCTTAATCATGTTCGGATTAAACACTACGAACTCACTCACGCTCGCCCGTCCAATACGGGCCATAAGCGCCTCTTCTGTGTATGCCGCTCCTAGTCGGACTCCGCGCACAGGACGCTTCATTCCCTCCACGTCACGGAACGTGATGTGACGGCCCCGCACGGCAACCTCCACCCCAAGATCTGTAAGAAGCGCGCGCATGTTCTCGAAAGAGCTCGCGCGCCGTACAGCCTGGTCGATCACGTCGCGCAACTCATCCAACTTCGAACTCCCGCGCACACTCGCATACACGCTCCCGATTGCTCGCGCGGCCCCGCGCTTGGGTTCTTCAACCACGGATAGCCCGTGTGCCCGGCACAAATCATCTGACCATGCGCGCCACTGTCCAAGCCTGGACAAAGGCATCTGGTAGCGATGCAAGGTCTCCTGATTGACGGCGTTAAAAATGATGTGATTGTGGATGTGGTCGCGGTCAACGTGAGTTGCGATCACGTACTGATGCGCTCCGTCTTCGCTGATCTGGCGTGCGAACTCTAATCCGATTTCGTGGGCCTCTTCGGGACTGACTTCGCCGGGCTTAAACGACTGGATCGTGTGATAGGCAAGAACGCTGCCGCGTTTGCCTCGCGTGTGCGCAGCATCGCTGAGCGCACGCACGTAGTCGTACTGGTCGGCGATCAACTTCATATCGACACAAGGCCCAACGTTGGAATCAACAAGGGTTCCCGAATCGGTCTTGTACGCCTGGGCGATGTAATCCAAAGCGCGGCTAACCGTCGAATTAATCTTGATGACTTTCACGGTCGCCACTACTCACACCCCCATCCCTATATTGCGCAAGGATGCGAACGGCTTCTTCTAAAAGCTTGCGCAACTCGTTGAGTTCTTCTAACTCAACGGCTCGGCGCGTATTCACGTGGCGGGCAACCTGATTGACGTTAGTGCCAATAGGTGCCAAGGCTGCAAGCACTAAACGCACATCTCCGGCGCGTTCATTAACCGTGATCTGAGGATTTAAAACAGCAACCCTAGCGAAGTCCGAAAAAGACGAAACCCGCGCACGCTCCATCGCAGCTTCAACGCGTGCCCACTCATCAGCACTGAAATAAACGCCCTTCATAATCGGACGCGCCCGCTTGGGTTGAACCTTATCTGTCATGGCGCGCCCTCCTTTCGCTAAAGCGTCTATTCATTCTCGGGTGTGGGTGTCCCACGCATCTTAGGATTTGAGCAATCATAGTGTTTCCAACGGAAACGCTATGATAATCATATCCGATGCTTGCTAACCAATCTACCCCTTTCGGGATAGATTGGAATGCTACCGCACTTATAGGAAAAACCTAGCCACGGGTCTACACTAAGTCTCGTCATCTTCGATGAAGATTTGGGAGAAAAGAATGGAACTTTCAGCTACCGAAAATATGCGTGAGCGTCATCGTATTGAGCTTCGCGCTTCGCGCAGTGTCGACGCCGCTAAAAAAGCAATCAGTGATCAAATCGCACTCATTAATGAGGCGATTTCCTCCCTTGAATCCCTCGGCTATTCCACGCGTCAGGCGCGCCAAATGCTCGCACTCAATGGTGCGTGGGCTCGCGCCCTTCACCTCGCGATTCCAGCTGAAGGCGAGGGAGAAAAAGAGCCTTCATTCCCTCAACCGGATGAGGGAAACGAAGGCGACAACAACTATTAAAAGGTGTGGGGACCAAGCGATATTCGCTTGGTCCCCACACTGCTTTTACAAGTTACTTTTCGGCTCGCACCTTGAGGATATCCGCCGCGTGTACCTGGGCTTTAGCCAGGACATTCGGATCACTTGGGTCAACGCCGGTGTAGGCCTGTAACGCCTCTACAACAACCTGGGTAACGCTCGTATTATGAGCGGTTGCCCAGAGCTTCAGGGCCTCGCGAAAGTCGCTTGAAACGCGAATATTGAGCATGACCGGCTTCTCGGTCGTCGCGGGTGCTGCGTCCTCAACTCGGAATGTGTCAGCGACGCTACGCGTGCGCTTAGGGGCATTAAACTTCACTTCAGTTCTCCTTTAAGCTCGTTCCAAACCTGCTCGTATCCGTGCAACTCAATCGGGATCGTTCCCGGTGCTCGAACGATCTCCTGGCGTGTGGGAATCACGGTGTTAAACCGTGGCACCCCGCCCTCATCCAGGTAGGCCACCGTCTCCCGTAGGGCGACGGTGTTCTTTTCCGCGCGCACAACAAGCACCTTCCAGGGCACGCCTCCCATGACTTCGGCGGTGGCCACGGTGCGCCACATGTCCGCGCTCCCTACGCCAGAGGCAACCACAACGAAATCTGCCGCGTCTATCGCCGCGTCAATCACTGCGCCCTGGCCTGGCGGGGTGTCGATGATCGCCACGTCTACGCCTCGGTCAGCAAGACCGCGCTTCAAAGACGCCACATTCATCGTGACTACCTCAAAGGGCAAGCCCTCCCCTTCTTCCTCAGCAAGAAGAAACCAGTCTGACGCGGTGCCCTGCATGTCCATATCAACGACGCGAACGCGCAAACCTTCGCGCGCCGCTGCCGCCGCTAAATACATGCTCGTCGTTGTCTTACCAACGCCGCCCTTCGTGTTCACAACAGCCACAACAGCCATGAACTTCTCCGTTCTCCTGAAGCATTAAAGCTATACATAAAGCGTGCTTTACATCTAAGAATAGTGTTATAACACTATTTGTGCAAGTAAAGCACGCTTTATGTATGTATATTTTTGTGGCCCTAGCCCTGGGCCAGGGCTGCGAAAATATACATACAAAACTGCTTGGAAATGACCTGACGGGTGCTAAAATAGGAACTGTTAAGCCTTCGGGTTTAACACCCTTTAGGAAGACCGCTTTTAGCGGCATTCCTGTTGGGAATCAGTTACCCACCTCTCCCTGGGGTGGAAATATTCCCCGCGAAAGCGGGGATGAACCAACTTAGTGCATTAGAGCATTGGTTGAAAAACCGTTTTCCCCGCTCACGTGGGGTTGGCTCAAACTTCGTTTGGAAACAGGGAAACTAAGTGGGCACCCATTGGGTGCCCACCTTTTTATCCCCTAACGATCCCTTTCACCTGCGGAGGCGTTTCGCCTCGAAGAACTACCGCCTGCATTAGGCCCTTTAGGGCCTAATGCAGGCGGTTTCGCTTTTACGCAAACAGTTGGTGCACACAATGAGGATTGACTGCCTCTAGGACTGTAAGAATCTCTTCCCAGGACGCTTTCCCAGTGTCGATATTTAATTTTTCGCACTGGTCATGAAGGTAAAACATGACTCCCTCTCGGTTTCTTTCCTCGGCCTCGAAAAGTTGGTGCTCGTCTTCTCGGCCTCCGTAATAAACGGGTAGGGCATCGTAGGTGAAGACGCTTTCAAAGATCGGAATGAAGCTACTGCGTGAGTCATGCAAGCCCTCTCTCACTTCTTGCATCATGGCCTCAATCGCTTCTTCTTCCCCATCCCCGTACATGTTTTCAATTGTCTTTTGAAACCACGCCTCCAGGTCAGCCTCGGAACCATTCTCACTGTCAATGAAAATTTCATTCGGCGTGCAAGCGCTGAAATTATTCACGTAAAAACCAACAAACCCACAGCGGTTCATGACAGCCTCCGTCATTGAGTTTCAGGGGAACCTTTTTCCTCCTGATATACATATCTTACCATAGGTAGTATAGTTTAGGCAAGTGGTAAACCTGGGTTTTTTCGCAGAAAATCAAGGAAAATGGCCCTGAACCCGAGGGGTTCAGGGCCATTTATAGTTTGCTTTTATGCGAGCAATTTCTCGACTCGCTCGGGGGCAAGATCCTCTAGGACAATGAGGATTTCTTCCCAGGACGCGTTTCCGGGGTCAAGGTTAATGGCCTCGCAATGAGCGTAGATTTGGTTCAAAATCGCGTCATGGTCGCGGTTTCCTTCTCCAAAAACTTGGTCTTCTTCGATCTGGCCGCCCCCAAAAAGCAACTTGATTCGATGGACCTCGAAAATGTTGTAAAACACGCCGCTAAGCGGATGAAACTTTTCGGGGTTTAAAAGCGTTTGTTCAACCTTAAGAAGAGCTTCGATCAGATCCCGGCAATATTCGTCATCTTCTGGCAGGCCAGGAAGGACCTTACGCAACCACGCTTCGTTATCCTCATCGGTATTGTCCGGACTAAGAATGAACGTGGCTGCCGGTGTGAGTGGGCTGTTTCGATCAACCAGGTAGATAACTTCTTCAACCTTTTTCATTGTCTTTCCTCTCTCATTGAGTTTCAGGGGAACCTCTTTCCTCCTGATATACATATCTTACCATAGGTACCATAGTTTAGGCAAGTGGTGAACCTGAGTTTTTCCGCAAAAAATCAAGGGAAAAATAGGGAAAGCTGGGAGAGCTCAAGAGTTGTTGACATGTCAACTGATGGTTTATCTCTTCCTCTACAGCCTTAAAAACTTCTCCCGCTCTCAGCCCAGGCGGGCACACCAAACCCCGCTACGCTTGCTCTTCTTACTGCCTTTGAGGCTTTGGGAAAATTTTTTTCTCTGGTAAAACTCCTACGCCTAACCTAGCCATTGTCTTAGCCACGGGATAACTAGAGATGGTGCTGTCAGCTGTAGGTTGTCTAAGCCACGCGCTTAGGGTCCCGTGGCGCTCATGTAATGAGCGCCTTGATTTTCGAGATCCTGATTTTTGTTCGCAAAAATCGGGATTCCGGGTGTGCCGAAAAGGCACACCCGATCACAACAACTCACCCTCTTACCGCTCGCGTTATTGACGCGAGCCATGCAAGCGAAACGTGGGAACCACTTACCCAAAAAACACGGCCTAAGCGCCATATATTTTGGGGGCACCGCCTCCGTTGCCCCCAAAAACATGGTTATTTATCGCATGCGATGCCGTCGCCGTCAGCGTCAAGCTTGCTGCGGTATCCTGGCTGGCCCCGGTAGATCGGGGCTGCGCCTGCGGCCCTGGCTGCTGCGCAATTCTTGTAAAACACCTCCGGTTCCGGTGCGGGCGCTGGGGCGCGCTGCTCCTGGTGCACAACAGCCGGGGCCGGCGCTTCTTCGTGCCGTTCTGGCTGGGCCGGTTCCGGCGCGGGCGCGGGCGCTTCTGAAGTTGGTTCAGGTTCCGGCGTGGGCGTTGGGGTTGGGCTGGTGGTTGTGGGAGTAGGGCTTGGACTCTTCGTTGTGGGGCTTGGCGAGGGCGTAGGGGCTACTTTCGCCTTGGCAGTGAGCTTGATCGTCTTGCTCGTCGCGGTCTTGCCCTTGCCCGGATCCTGGGCCGTCACAACATACTCCGCACTGTTGTAGAGAATTTTCCCGTTCGCATCTTGCATCGAAATGCTCTTATACCCAGCCTCATTAAGGGTTTTAACCGCTGCCGGTAGGTCCTGGCCAAGAACATTGGGGATTTCTGGGTCATGGGACGCAAGGCCACCCATAAGACCTAGAACGACAATAACAATCGTCCATTTCTGCCATTTTTTAAGACCCTTCCAAAAAGCCTTCATCTTCTCCCCCATTGGATATATTCCGGCGTGCATCGGCGCACCCTAGAAGCATATCAGAGGTTTTACAGCCTACTTTCACCTCCTATGAAGGATGAAAGTAGGCTGTAAAAAGGACCCCGCCTCGACTGCCCCCAAAAGCGGTTATTTATTGCAGGGCGTTTCACTACTGGGCGACTCCAAGCGATGGGCGGCAACAAGCACCCTGATTTCGTCATTATCCTTTTGAGCTTGGTATACGATCCCTCGAACCTCTCCGTTCTGGTTAGCTTGGTTGATTCGCTCAAGGATTTCTTGCTTATGCTCGCCCTGGACGTAGGTCAGCTTGTCTACCTGCTCAATCCCCCATGCCTTGACATCACTTAACGGTTCCTCTTTGGAGTGAGTGAACGAGGGTAGATTGATCGCGCCCCACGATAATGCCGCGCAGACAATAAGAAAGATCACTAGGCAGATAATCCGTTTGGTTTGGCTCATGCCCGCTGGAGTAGTGTTTGATTCTTCATCAACGGGTTTCATCACTTCACCTTCTTTTTAAGGTCGGTTCGTGCGCCTTTTCCTGGCCTGTTTTTCATCCATTCGTCGATGGTTTCTTTGCTCCATCCTCGAACGAGGTATGAGGGGGCTTCGATCATGACGTCTGGCTCTGGCAGTAGACCTTTGGCGACGTAGGATTTGACGCTGCCTGTCGTTAATCCGAGGTATTCGGCAATGGCTCCGGTGCCCATGTATGTTGTCGTCATTGTTTTCTCCTAGTCTTCAATACCGACAACCCAGGTCGGGATGTTGTCGTCATTGAGCATGTTCGCGGCGATTGCTACGGCAACCCTGTGGGTCTGGATTGGCAGTAGCTTGCTCCAGTACGGCTCCATTGTTTCGTAGTCGCTTTGGTGCTCATAGCAGCGCAGATACAGGGGTTCTCCGGTTTTCGGCTTATCCCCGTCCATTGGCTCCATCAGCTGGTCAATGAGTAGAAGCATCTCGTCTTCTAGCCCTCCTAGAAGCATGTGGATGCTTGCGGGGTCGCGGGGTTGTCCTTTGCCGATTTCCCAGTTACGGATAGTGGCTTCCCCAACGTCGATTAACTCCCCCAGCTGTCGCCTGGACAGCCCGAGGGCTTCGCGCCTGGCACGAAAGCCCATGCGACTAAAAATATTCATTCAATTTCTCCTTCTTTGAGAATGCGGGGGGTCCTTCCCTCCCAACACACTTAGCTTACTACAATAAGTGTGGTTTAGGTAGGAAAGTGGGCGAGGCGTTAATGCCTCGCCCACTTACTAAGCAGCAACGCGGGTTTCGTCAATTTGTGATTGTCCTGCGTACTGTTGCGCGTGAGACTTCGAGGATTCTTGCTATTGCTGAGATGCTTTCCCCAGCTTTGCGTAGTTTCCTTGCGGTTTCTTTCTGCTCGTCTGTGAGGGCGTGGGGGCGGCCCATTTTTGCGCCCCTGGCCCTGGCTGCTTGTAGTCCGGCTTTGGTGCGTTCGGATATGAGCGCGCGCTCGTATTCTGCGAACGAGGCGGCGATTTGAAAGAACATCTTGCCCAGGGCTGTTGACGTGTCGATGCCTTCTCTGAGGGACTGGAAGTGCACTCCCCTGGCGTGTAGGTCTTCTAGGGTTTCTACAAGGTCACTGAGGGACCTTCCTAGCCTGTCGATGCTGACTACTACGAGAGTGTCACCTCGGCCCAGGCTCCGGTTACAAGCCCTCCATTCGGGCCGTTCCATGTTCGCCCCTGTTGCGTGCTCTTGGTAGATCGGATCGCACCCTGCGGCCTGTAGGGCTTGTAGCTGACTTGCAAGGTCTTGGTCTTCTGTAGACACTCGCGCGTAACCGGTGATGCTCATGTCCACAATCCTAGATACGGGTTGTGACCATAGGGTTACTTTTGGCCACCATTTTTGGTTCGGCGTGTCAATCCTATTGAGCTCTTTTCCCAGCCCTGGACAAAGGCGACCGTTTCAGCCCAGGCCTGAGCCTGGGCGCCCACAAAGTACCCACTGAGCGCACCTAAAGTACCCACCCTCTAGGGGGTGGGTAACTGCTGGGTTTGGTGTCGGGTGTTTTCTTTGTGGGAGTAGGGGAAGGTGGGCGTTGGTGTAGCGTAGTACAACGGTTGGTGTAGCGTAGTCCCTCCGTTTTTCTGGCCTTTTCGCACGACATGCGCCCACAAAGTCCCCACCCTGAGAGTGAACAATTTTTTCTTATCGTCTAAAGAAATAGAAACCTAGCCACGGTCCCTAGCCACAAAGCAGCTAGAGATGATGCTGTCAATGGTGGGAGTCGAACTACTCATCTGCTTGCCTAGCCACATGAAAGCGTAAATAAAAAGAACCACTTGACATCGTGCAGATGTTCCGCAAACTATCCACCCCATGAATCTAAATTAAAAATTTTTTAAACCTCAGCCATTTCCTGAGCGATTGTCGCTAGCGGTAGTGAGGTTTCGCTTGAGCGCGGGTCTTTATATTTGAGAGAAATATTTGATTAATACTTGGCCCCGCACAAAAATAACGACTTTTCCCTTAAGGGAGTAAGGAAAAGTCGAGGTTAAAAACTACGCCTTGGTGTAGTGTATGCCCTCGGTTGGTGTAGTGTATGCCCTCGGTTGGTGTAGTGTATGCCCTCGCTCCACCCTCCT
>ERZ772956.937-NODE-937-length-20778-cov-8.281523_pt1 | contig 20778 bp, 17 predicted proteins | sample MGYA00580683_ERZ772956 | MGnify/ENA primary metagenome ERZ772956 (study PRJEB29015, sample SAMEA2738077) | human oral metagenome | biome: human oral; feature: human-associated habitat; material: saliva | place: China | collected 2212 ... | reverse complement strand
CAACCCGATAGTTTAGAGATGTATTTTTCTAACCAACCCGATAATTTATACTATCTTTTTATAAACATTTTAAATTTTTTTACCAATTCGTTGCAATGTCAAGCTGTGTAGGATTATGTGCCGCAAAGCCGCCTGTATCTACCACAATCCCCGTTCCCAGAGAAGTTTTTATAAAGGAACCTTTCGGTCTGATTCTCAAATTTGCGGCAACCATAACATAGCCGCCCAAGGTCTTTACTCCATCAGCTCTAACTGCATAGGGATATTTTCGTGCTGAGAAGCCCATTCCTCTCATAATACTCACACAGGTACTCATGTCCAAATTATAATATGTCTCTTTCCCTGAAGGTCCCATAATCGTTCCCCTGCCCCTTGTTAGCGGTAATCCGTTCCAGGAACCTTTATAGGTTTTCTTGGAATTTGCTTCTGCCTCTTTTTCTCTTCGGGTTTTCTCGCTTTTCGCATCTTTCTTTTTCTTGGCAGCTGCAACACGCTTTTCCTGAGCTTTTAACCATTTCTGTTGTTTCTTTAAGGCAATGGCTTTTTTCTTTTCTTCCACTTTTACCACAACAGTTCTCGCTTCATTTACTCCTGGAAGTGATGCTCCTTCATCAACTTTTACAAGCCCCTTTGACTGCTGTGCAGATAAGTCATTTTTCACATATTCGCTTGCTTGTGCATTTACCTTTACACTGTTAAAACAGATAATCCCTAAAAGCATCATAGGTACAAGGATAACTGCCACTACTATAGTTAAAGAATCCATGCATCTGTTTAAAAACGCACTGCTGCCTTTTAGAATTCCGGGCTTTTTCTCTTTCAGATTCATAAGTCCTCCATTTTTACTAACATTCTTCTATTTTCTGTTCTTTCACTAATATTTCCACTATGTTCTAATATTTTCTCCTTAGAGAGTTAAAAGCAAAAAGTGCGAGAATCGGATAAATTTCCAATCGTCCAAGCAACATATCCACTGTCATAACAATCTTTGAAAACATGCTATAACCGCTGAAGTTTGCAGTAGGACCGACTTTTCCGAAACCCGGTCCGATATTGTTGAAAGTTGCAATAACAGCAGATAAATTCGTCTCAAAAGAGTAATTCACCGGGTCCGCTGACACCAGTATAAACGATATCGCAATTATTATAAAGTAAATTACAAGATATGATTCCACGCTTACAATTGTTCTTTCGCTCAACATCTCCCCATTCAATTTTATCACCTTAACCTCATCCGGATAAAGTCTATTATGTGTAGTTCTCTTGTGGGCTTTGTAAAGAACAAGTAATCGTGAAACTTTCAACCCGCCGCCGGTGCTTCCTGCGGTTGCTCCCACAATCATGAGTAAAAACAAAATTGCCTTTGACAAACTATTCCATCCGTCGAAGTCTGCTGTGGAAAATCCTGTAGTCGTAATTATACTGCCCACAGTGAAGGCAACATTCTTGACCGTTTCCCCCAAAGTGGCGGTATCCTGTGTTTTCCCAATCATGTTAATCGTAATCACTATAATGCTTACAAATATTATCCCAAAATACAATCTAACTTCTTCATCTCTGAATACATTTCTGAATCTTCTTATAAGCAACAAATAGAAAAGGCTGAAGTTTATTCCAAACAAAATCATAAATACTGTGGTTACATTCTGTGCAAGTACCGTATAGGTTGCAAATCCGCTATTTAAAACTGCAAAGCCGCCCGTCCCCGCCGTTCCGAAAGCTATGCAAAAGGCATCAAATACCGGCATCTTTGCTATGAGTAAGAATATAATATCCAGAACTGTAAGTCCTATATAAATCATATATAAAATTTCTGTAGATTCCTTAAGTCTTGGAACGATTTTGCTCACCATGGGCCCGGGGCTTTCCGAGCGCAAAAGGTTCATGGCATAGCCATTATCATTTCCCTTTGCCGGAAGAATTGCGAGGAAAAATGCCAAAACTCCCATACCGCCCAGCCAGTGGCTAAAACTTCTCCAAAAGATTACCCCTTTACCGAGCTTTTCTATATCGGAGATTACCGAGGCTCCGGTAGTTGTAAAACCCGAAGTAATTTCAAACAGACTATCCACAAAATCAGGCACCTGACCTGACAAAAAAAGTGGTAATGCTCCCAAAACACTAAGTGCGACCCAGCAAAGTCCTGTGCATATAACATCTTCCCAGGTGCTCATTTTTCGCCCTGCATTACGGGAATACAACAACATAATCCCTGATAATATAAGCATGATAAGCAGGGTAAGCAAGAATCCTCTAACTCCGGATTGATCTCTTGTATACATTGAAATTCCAAGAGGTGGCAACATCGCCGCAAATTCGACTAAAATGATTGTCCCTAAGATTCTTATCAATCGTTTTCTATTCATTAAAAGGTCTCCTTAACGAAACAAATCATCAAATTTCTTTATGTCATCTCTGGAAAATACCGCAAGGACTCTATCTCCCTGTAAAAACATAGATTCACCGTCAGGCAGTATATTCTTTCCTTTTCTATTGATAGATGCCAACACTACATTCTTCTTGAATTTAATATTTTTAAGCTCCTCACCACAGTGCCCCATTCCGCTGCCCACAACAAATTCTGCAATTTGGGCATTTCCATCAGCAATGGAACGGATGGAAACCGCTGCGGAATTCCTGCCTATCAAGGCTCTGACAAATCTTACGATAACATCACCACACAACTGATTTGGGTTAATCACACTGACATTATCGATCTTATTCAATAAAGCTGCATAGTTTATATCTTTGAGTTTGATTATACTCAAGGGAATTTTTACCAAGTTTGCAAAAGTTGCCAGCACAGCATTGCTCTCGTCATCATTAGTCAAGCAGATAAGTGCATCCTGTTCCCTGACATTTTTCCTCTCCAAAAGTGCAAGTTTTCTTCCGTCCCCATGGATTATACTTGCATTAGGAAATTCCAACGCCAATTCTTCACAAATTTCTCTGTCCGTATCAATAACAGTTATGTCCATCTTCTGCCTTTGAAGGCTTGTGATGAGTGCTTTAGCGGTTCTTCCCCCACCTACAATCATAACCTTCTTTACTTTTTCACGCTTCTTGCCAAATACCCTCAACAGCTTGCTGAGATCATCTTCTTCAGCCGTCACATAAATTCTATCGTTTTCCTTTAGAATAAAATCTCTCTCCGGTGTAATCGCCATTCCATCACGCTTTACCACGCAAACAAGGGCTCCGGAATGAGTAATCTCCTGAACTGCACTGACAGGTCTACCGCAAAGTTCACTCTCCGGGTGAAGTTCCGCCTCAACCACATCTGTCATGCCCTTTGTAAATCTCTCTCTATGTAAAAATCCCGGATATGTCAAAATTGCTTCTATATCTTTCGCCGCATAGGTTCCCGGATCTATTATCATAGACAATCCGAACTGTTCGCGAAATACACTTGTGGTTTCAAGATACTCCTGACTTCTAACCCTTGCAACTGTTTTAATGTTCGGATTCATGCTGTGAGCTGTCATACAGCTAAGCAGGTTCTTTTCGTCAGAATAAGTTGCAGTAATTAACAAATCTGCATCTTCAACCCCGGCTTTTCTAAGGGTTTCCATCGCAGCACAAGTCCCCTTGACAGTCAAAACATCCTGGGTCTCTTCGTTGTACTCAAGTCTATCTATATTCCGGTCAACCAAAACAATATCATGACCTTCCTTTAAAAGTCTGCCTGCAAGTCCTGCTCCTATATTACCGATGCCGGCAATGATTATTTTCATACTCATACCTCTATGTAAAATATAATTTTCTAAAAAATCCTCAAAACGATTTCCCCATGAACCTCATTCAAAACGGTACACAAATCGTCTTTCACACAAGTGGGATACCAGTATATCACTCCGATTTTAAAAATTCAACTCCACCTTTTCCCAAAGCCTAACTACTGCAATGCCTGCCCCATGCCGATTCTTTTTGCATAATCCACAGGTGTATTCCCTTCAGAATCTGCAATATTCTTATTCGCTCCATGTTTCAATAAAAGTTTTACAAGCGGCACAATATTATCCTTGCTCAAGTTCTGTTCATCCTCATTAAACAGAAAAACCGATGCTAACGGTGTATGCCCCTCTTCATCCCTCAAATTAACATAATATCGCTTTTTATCCAAAAGGTACTTAACCAATCGGTAGTTTCCCCTGTAACATGCGTAACTGAGTGCAGAGTTTCTATCGGCAGGATGGATAGGGGCTTTGTTTGTACAGTATTTCTCAACGAATTTATACATCACCAAAATTTTCTTTTCCAGCTTCTCTCTTTCGCTGCCCTTGTTACAATCAAGCAGTGCAATTTCAAGCAGCGCTGAATTAACATTGGCATCTTCCGGGGTTCCATCCGGCTTAGCCCCATTCTTTAGCAGTAAAGTTATAGTATCAAACATTTCATCAGAATATGTTCCGGAACTTGCAACAAGTCCTACCATATTGACTCTATCGTTTACAGGTACTGCTCCATTATCTGTCAAAATCTTAACAGCCTTGTAATTCCCACAGGAAATAGCAAATTCCAAGGGGGTTTCATTGTTCCATTCAGGCAACAAATTAAGCGGAAAGATGACTCCCCCGGGGGTATTTATGTATGTATTATCCTTTGCCAGCTCCTCTACCTTTTTAAGGTCGTTATCTGCAATGGCATCTGCCATAGATTTTGTCCATATGCGTCCGGGGCCAAACATTGACCACGCTGTAGGAAATAATACTGCTATCACTATAATAAATATGATAATTTTCTTTTTCATCACAGTCTCCAAACCGCTTTTACCAAGTTTATATTATTGAAGCTAAACCTGTACATAAATGCCTATTTCTTATGTCAAATGCGGCAATAACTTGTCAAACTCACATAATAACTAGATTGTACCACACTTTTATACATAAATGTAAATAAAGTATTTGAAATAGTACTCAATGAATGGTATCATTGATATGTAATTTATTTCAACGACTTGGCAAAAAGTTTTCGGCTTAATCCAATCGTTATAAAGAAGATAAAAAGTATGTCTCAGTAGCTCAGTGGATAGAGCGTCGGTTTCCTAAACCGTGCGTCGGGTGTTCGAATCGCCTCTGGGACACCAATTGAAAAAGCCTTGCAGTTACTGTGTTTTCAGTGGTTACAAGGTTTTTTGCTCTAAAACATTATGGAGATAATCATTATATTTTATTGAATAAAAAAACTCTATGTGATACTAAGACATCATAAGTAAACTGTAATGATACTACAGGCTATCATATTTTTAGTAAAATAAAAAGTCTTTTTTTTTCAAAATAAAAAGTTTATCATATTCTAAATCAACTAAATTACCTAAGTATAAACATATAAAAATATCATATAAAACTTTGAAAACATATAGTTTGGCTGGCTTTGGTACAGTTACCGGATTAGCAGGGATAATTGTAACAATTTTAGCCTTCAAAGAAGTAGTTGGAGTAACAGTTGCAACAATAATAGGAATAACATTAAGTGGAATCGGGATTGCAACCACATGGGCGAGCATAAAAGAAAGTAACTCTAAACATGGTTTAATTATACATCTAAAACGAATAAAAAGAACTTATACTAAGCAAGGGAAGAAGCACACTTTCTATACATATACCCCATACAAAAGGCTAACAAAATATTAATATTCAGGAGGTACATGAAATGACTAAATTAATAAATTATCTACAATTAACTCTATTATCGTTCTTACTGATTATAAGAATATTCCTGATCAGTAAACCAATACCTTATTTTGTCTTAACATCAATATTGGGTTTAATATTTTTATCTATTTGCATATCAAACTATCAGATTTGGTCAAATATTAGTTCCCATTCAAACAAACTTTCACTTTATGCTTTCCATTTATGTACTATTAATTTGTCATATATGGTGATGTTTATGTATATTATCTTAGCAATAAATCACTAAAAGCTGTAATATAGCTACTCATTCCGTCAGAATGAAGAAGTGATAGATTGACCATTGACCGTTATGTATGAACTCAGAAAAGGCGTGGGGAAACGAAAGGTTACTAGAGGTCGTAATCCTTTTCCCTGAAGCCCTCAGCAGAAAGCCACGGAAGGAACATCATAGAAAAAACAAACGAATTCCGAGCTCAAGTAAGGGAGTATCCATTAAGCATTATTCTGCTGAGCAAATTCTATGGTTTGCCGATGAGATTAATGAGCTTTCACGAAAACTGTTAGAATATACTACTCCAGAGGGACTCTTTGATAAAGTTCTTAATAAAGTACATTCAATTGTCAAAGTTCAGGTAGCTTAATTGAGCTTTAGTGTTCAATTTTAAATTGCAATTTATATCTTTTTTAAGTATTTAAAATCTTTAAGTAGCAAATTTGAGTGATGACTTAATTTCAAAGTTTTTAATAAACCTCTCAAAATTTTCGCATACCTCATATTTTCAATATTGTACTGAAAAAAGAACCTTATATTATACTTAAGTATTAAAAATACAGTTGCAACTATGAGTCTTATATAGTACAATACAGTCAAGATTGTTAACTTTATAACAAGATATCGGTTCTTTGGAAAACACCACATATACCGAGTCTTGAGCTAAAAGACGGGGCATTAGCTTAGAAAAAATTTTTAAAATTTTTTCTAAAAATGTATGCTCAATAAATACTTACCGAACTTATTGGACATGCATTAAAAAAGTTTCAATCATCTTCACAATAAAATATTACAAAAGAATGAAGAGGAAGTAATTATGTATAAGGTTTCAGAAATCGGCGAGGCATACGCTCGCAAAGTGATTACAGCAGATGAAGCTGCGGCAATGGTAAAATCGGGAGATCGCTTGCACTTTGGACTTGGATGCGGATCAGTTGTAGAAATTGATGAAGCTTTAGCCAAAAGAGCCGATGAGTTAAAAAACATTGATGTTCTCAGTACCGTAACCATTAGAAAGAAGCCCTTTGCATTATATTCTGCAACAGAAAGCAATGACAATGTGCGATTCATCTCTGCACACTTCAGTGGTACGGACAGAACTATCTGCAAGGACGGAAGATGTTGGTATATGCCTATGACATTCGCAGAACTTCCGTCTCTTTGGAGTCAAAATCCAAAAGGTATAGATATTGCAATGTTTCAGGTTGCTCCAATGGATAAGTACGGAAACTTTAATATGGGACCTCAGCTTTCTGATTACTGGGGAGTGTTGAAGGTTGCCAAAAAGGTAATTGTAGAAGTAAATCCATTGATGCCTGTCGCTCTTGGCCCTGAAAACAATATAAACATTCAGGATGTGGATTTTGTTGTAGAAGGTCCCGGAAACGAACTTGCTGAAATACCGGATAAAGTCGGTGGGAATGTAGAAACAAAGATTGCTGAATATGTGGTTGACAGAATGCAGTCAAACTGCACCCTGCAACTGGGCATCGGAGCACTTCCATGTACAATCGGTAAAATGCTCGCCGAATCTGACCTGACCAACATAAGTGCACATACAGAAATGCTGGTAAACGCCTATGTGGATCTCTTTGAAGCAGGAAAACTCAGCACTGAAAAATCCACAGACAGAGGAACTGTCCTTTACACCTTTGCCGGCGGAACCAAGAAACTGTACGACTTTATAGACAACAACCCGATGTGCTGCAATGCACCTGTGGACTATATAAACGACCCACATGTAATTTCAAGCATGGATAATTTTATCTCTATAAACAGTTGTGTTCAGGTAGATCTTCTTTCTCAGGTATGTTCTGAAACCGTAGGTGCCAGACAGGTATCGGGTACCGGCGGTCAACTGGACTTTGTAATGGGTGCATATCGTTCAAAAGGCGGAAAGAGCTTCATCTGTACACCGTCAACCAGAACTCAACCGGACGGCACATTGGTCTCCAATATATCACCGACACTCAGACCAGGTGCAGTTGTTACCACTCCAAGAACCGCTACCCACTATATCGTGACGGAGTATGGCGTTGCAGATATGAAAGGACGCTCCACTTGGGAAAGAGCCGAAAGCTTAATTGAAATTGCACATCCGGATTTCCGAGATGACTTGATTAAAGAAGCTGAAAAAATGGGTATTTGGAGTACTACGAGCAAAGCAACTTTCTAAAACCGACTAAATCGGATAGAAGATATCTTTTGTCGGGGTCTATTACAGATTATTTTGGGCAGAATTAGTCCCAGCTTATTGGAATGCTTGGAAAATATCCAAACAAACATCTATATATTTTTTAGGAAAAGGGACAGATCAAACTTAGTCCCTTTTTCTATGTATTCCGGCATTTATATATTTATTGTATACTTGTCATTCTATCTGAACTTCTTTTTCCTCTTACACATATTTTGAAATGTACTCTTTACACCACAGAAATTTCTATTGACAACCCCCTATGGTTTTTATCCTTGCAACCTAATTGCATTATTGCTATAATTAAGCATGGTTTGGAGCGTAATTTTAGGAGGAATATAGATGGCAGATTATCAAGGTTACACAAGTCCTTTATCACGGCGTTATCCCAGCAACGAAATGAAATATATTTTCTCTCCGGAAAAGAAATTCAAGACTTGGAGGAAATTATGGATCGCCCTTGCAGAAGCGGAAAAAGAACTTGGTTTGGACATCAAACAGGAGCAAATTGACGAGTTGATTGCAAAGAAAGATGACATCAACTATGAAGTTGCCGAGAAACGAGAAAAAATTGTAAGGCACGATGTCATGTCCCATGTCTACGCCTATGGAACTCAGTGTCCGAAGGCAAAGGGCATTATTCATCTTGGTGCTACCTCATGCTATGTAGGAGATAATACAGATTTAATCCTCATGTATGAAGGTCTTCAACTAATCCGCAGAAAAATTATCAATGCAATTGCACAGCTGTCAAAATTTGCCGATGAGTACAAGAGTCTGCCTTGCCTTGCATTTACACATTATCAGGCGGCACAACCGACAAGCGTCGGTAAGCGTGCAACTCTCTGGCTAAATGATTTGATAATAGACCTTGAAGACTTGGAGTACCTGCTCAGTACCATCAAATTACTTGGCTGCAAAGGTACAACCGGAACTCAGGCATCTTTCATGGAACTTTTTGCAGGTGACCACGAGAAATGCAAAGCTTTAGATAAAAAAATTGCGCAAAAAATGGGATTTGAAGGTTGTTATGCTGTTTCCGGACAAACTTATTCACGAAAAATTGACAGCAGAATCTTAAATGTTCTTGCGGGAGTTGCTCAGTCAGCGCATAAATTCAGCAACGACATTCGCCTTCTTCAGCATATGAAAGAAGTGGAAGAACCCTTTGAAAAAAATCAAATCGGTTCATCCGCCATGGCATACAAGAGAAATCCTATGCGTTCAGAGCGTATGGCAGCCCTTGCAAACTATGTTATGAGCGATGTGATGAACCCGCAGTTAACTGCGGCAACCCAGTGGTTCGAAAGAACTCTGGATGATTCAGCAAATAAGAGAATAAGCATTTCGGAGGCATTCCTTGCCACCGACAGTATTCTTGAATTATATATAAATATTTCCACAGGGCTTGTGGTTTACCCTAAGGTAATCGAGGCTCATTTAATGGCAGAACTTCCATTCATGGCGACGGAAAATATTATGATGGATGCCGTTAAGGCAGGTGGAGACAGGCAGGAGCTTCATGAAAGAATCAGAGAACTTTCGATGGAAGCCGGAAAAACCGTAAAGGAAGAAGGAAAACCGAACGATTTACTGGACAGAATCGCAGCGGATCCTGCCTTTAATACAAGTAAAGAGGCTTTACAGAAGGTTATGAAGCCAGAGAATTATATCGGAAGATCTGCACAGCAGACATCTGAGTTTCTTGACGGGGTCATAAAGCCTATTCTATCCGCAAACAAAGATGCACTGGGTCTGGAAGCGGAAATTAGCGTATAGGAGGAGATTTTATGATCAAAGCAATCGTTGGAGTCAACTGGGGCGATGAAGGAAAAGGAAAAATTACAGATACCCTTGCAGGCGAAGCGGATATAGTCGTTCGTTTCCAAGGGGGAAGCAATGCGGGACACACCATAAAAAACGAATACGGTAAATTCCCTTTGCATATGCTTCCATCAGGAGTTTTCTATCAGCACACAACCTGTGTTTTGGGAAACGGCGTTGCCCTTAATATCCCGAAGTTGATTGAAGAAATTGACGGAATCGTAAGCAAGGGAGTTCCCACTCCTAACATTATGGTTTCCGACAGAGCACACATAGTTATGCCCTACCATATTTTACTCGATGCATATGAAGAGGAAAGACTTGCAGGAAAATCCTTCGGTTCAACTAAATCCGGAATTGCACCCTGTTATTCCGACAAATATGCAAAGATAGGGTTTCAGGTTAATGAACTTTTCATGCCGGAAAAAGAACTTAGAGAACGCATAGAAAATGTCTGTACAATTAAAAACACACTCATAAAACACCTTTATCAAAAACCTGAGCTTGATGCAGATGAGCTTTTTCAGACAATGATGGAATACAAGGAAATGATCAAACCTTATGCAGGAAATACTTCAGCGTTTCTGTACAATGCGCTTTCAGAAGGTAAAAACATTCTTTTAGAGGGACAGTTGGGCTCAATGAAAGATATAGACCACGGTATATATCCAATGGTTACTTCCTCTAACACCATAGCCGGCGGTGGTTCTGCCGGAGCCGGAGTTCCTCCTTATGCCGTAAAAGAAGTTATTGCAGTAACTAAGGCTTATTCATCGTCAGTAGGTGCCGGAGCTTTCGTAAGTGAAATTTTCGGGGAAGAAGCTGAAGAGCTTAGAAAACGCGGTGGCGACGACGGCGAATACGGAGCTACAACAGGTCGCCCAAGAAGAGTCGGCTGGTATGACTGCGTGGCATCTCGTTACGGCTGCAGAGTCCAAGGTGCTACGCAGGTAGCACTGACTGTTGTGGATCCACTAGGATACTTAGATGAAATTCCTATTTGTATAGGCTATGATGTGGGTGGTGAAATCCATGAAGATTTCCCTAACACCACCTATCTATATAAGGCAAAACCGATTTATAAAAAGATGAAAGGCTGGAAATCAGACATCACCGGCATTAGAGAATGGGATAAGCTCCCAAAGGAATGTCAGGAATATGTAAACGAAATTGAGCGCCGGCTCGGGGTTCCAATCACTATGGTCTCTAACGGCCCTGCACGAGAAGACATTATTCCGCGTACCCCGTTGATTTAGTTGTTAAAAAAGGAAGGTAAATTATGTACAAAGAAGCACTTAGAGCCGCTTGGGCAGAAATCAATTTAAAAAACTTTGATTACAATGTTAAACAAATTAGAGCAAAAATGGGTAACGACAGGGAATTCATCGGCGTTATCAAAGCAGATGCTTACGGACACGGTGCAGTTCAATGTGCACAGATTCTAAGAGAAAACGGAGTAAAAACATTTGCTGTTGCAACTCTTCAGGAAGCCATAATTCTCAGAAATTCAGGGGCTACAGAAAGGATTATCTGCCTTGGTATAACTCCCGATATTTATGTTGATACCCTTATCGACTATGATCTGATACCTGTGGTTTGCGATTCATTAAACGCAAAGGCAATAAGCGAAGCTGCCGCTGCAAAGGGCAAGTTTATCGACTGCTTAATCGCAATAGATACAGGTATGGGGCGAATCGGGTATCTTGCCGATGACCTGAACTTTGCAATTGAAGACATCAAACGCATTTCCGTTTTACCGAATGTGAGAATTCTCGGTCTCTTCTCCCATCTTGCAACTGCAGATACCTACGATAAATCCTTCTCACACGAACAGGAAATGAAATACAAAAGGTTCTATGAAGCGGTTACCGCTGCAGGTATTCCACTTCCATTCAGAACTTTAGCAAATAGTGCCGCAATAATGGAGCTTCCCACAATGCTGTTTGACGGATGTCGCCCCGGAATCATTCTTTACGGACAATATCCTTCACAAGAGGTTGACAGGAATAAGTTGGACATCAAACCTGTAATGCAGATTAAGGCGAATATCATTCATCTAAAATTCGTACCCGTCGGTTTCTCCTGTGGCTATGGCAGAAAATTCATTGCAGAAAGACCCTCAACCATCGCAACGATAGGTCTGGGTTACGCTGACGGCTATCCTCGTCCATTCTCCGCAAACGCCAAGGTTATCGTCAACGGAAGGGTTTGCCCTGTTGCAGGAAATATCTGCATGGATCAGTTTATGGTTGATGTTACAGATGTTCCCGGCGTAAAGGTTTATGATGAAGTTATTGTCATGGGAACAGATGGTGTAAATACAATAACGGCAGATGATATTGCAGTTGCAACCGGAACTATTAACTACGAAATCACATGTGCTTTTGGTCAAAGACTTCCAAAGGTCTTCATAAAATAGTAATTTCTAAAACAAACTAAAACTTCGTTTTCTAAAAACGAAAAAGTTCACCTAAAAAGAAAATTTTTTAAAGAAAAATCCCTTCATCTCAAGATGAAGGGATTTTTCTGAAAGTGTGTGTATTCAATAAAAGAAGGAAAGTTGGTATATTCAATACCAAACTCTTTTACAAACTCAGTATAATATATTTATGTGATGGTTGTGTGAAGAAAACGATATATATTCAAAAAACATTATCAATACATAAAACTTATCAGATTCTTTATACAGCTCATACAATAGAACTTTTCTCATGGAAACAGTTTACTTCATGTATATCCATTCTATGGAATCCCCATCGTGCAATCTTTTAGAATCGGGTGTTCCCTGTATTAACTTACCGTTGACTTTGAACTGCCATGTCGCCTTTTTATTGTATTTAGTATCATTATTTGCAATTTTATTTATGGAAGTTATAGTATTGCTGGTTGTATCCACCAAAAGGGGAATCTCAGACATACTTGCATAAAGCTCGGTTGCTTCCAGTACATTGGATTTCTTTTCTACCTTAAATTTAAAATTTTCCATATCAGGGGTCTTTGCTTTTTTAGGATAGTCTATGGAAATAAAAATTTCTATAGGATTTGTCACCTCAGGCTTTGATTTTTCTTTTCCACAACCTGCCAGGATTATTCCCCCCGAAAGGGAAATTATTAAAATTATAGTTATACTTATCAATCTTTTCATCTCTTTACCTCTTAAGTTTATTTTTTGTAATATGATAAAACCGTTCACACAAAGCAGGCATTGTCATTTTCCGCAAAGCAGATATTATCATTCGGTTTTTAAAATGTCTGGTTCATCAACAGGTTAAACAGCTCATTCTCTCCTTCTTCGTCCATATCGTAAATAGTTTTTCCTTCTTTTATAATTCTGATGCAGTGCATATTTGCAAAGAACTTCATGCTGTACTGAAAAGGATTTTTTTCAAAAACAGAAAAATCTGCAACAGCACCTACTGTTATTTTACGCTGTATTCCCATAACATCTGTTGTAAGACTTCGTATGGCTTCGGGAACGCTTTCAAATCTGTCATAAAAATTTGAAAAAGGTTCACAGAAACCGGAAGTGCAAGGTTCCAACTCGTTAAGCAATGTATTCTCGGTTCTTTCGGCAATCACCGTAAGAAATTCATTGCCCGCTTCTTGAACTTTTTCAAAGACAGATACCGGTAATAAAAGTGAAGTTATCCCTTTATCCTTCAACACTTCAACACTGTCATCCAGCCAATCATCCTGAAAACATTCGTATCCTTTATTTTTAACAGCATTAAAAAATTCTGCAAAATAAGAATGACTTTCAAAATCAAGAAAGCCGGGAAGGACATATGCACCGTTGAGATTTATATTTTCCATGTTGTCGTTAAGCTTTTGAAAGGGATTTATCGTTCCGATCCAAGTAATAATACCGTCTTCGACTTCTAAGGCATTCCCTTGACTGTATTCTTCTCCGGTCATCAGTAAATTTGCGTTATAAAATAATGTACTCATCATATTCCTCAATTAAGTCGTATGTTCTGTAAGAAAGCGGCGATGATATTTGATTTCAGCGTATTTTAGAATTTTTTTCATATATATTGCATCGTAGGCCCCACCCACAGCACCTACAATAGGGATTGTCTGTAAAAACTTAGTGTAAAGAAGTTCGGAGGAAATCGCTTCCGAAGAAATTGCAATTTGTTCCTCCTGCTGATAATGCTCGGGTATTTGCAAACCTTTTTCAATAAACTCATTTAAGAAATTATTGCCTTCATCCAGTCTTTTTCCGTGTGATAGGGAAGTTTCTATGATTTTAAGTATAAAAAATTTCTCTTCAGGGCTGTCGTAGTCATAACCGAAGTTCAGTGCCACCTGGTATATTCCCTTTAACATAGAGCCCGTAAATATCACAATATCAGGAATACCTATTCCCGCAAGACCCATTCCTATTCCTGCACTGCCGGAAAAAAGCAGGTTGGCATTTCCGCTGCTGCTGGCATTTTTTGAAAAACGCTTAAGGGAACTGTAGTCATTCTTGATTCCGGCAGTTTCTTTGTAATCCTCAAATCTCTCTAGGATACTTTCTTTATCGTAGGTTTTTTCAATTATACCGGTTCCTTTGTTGAATATAAGTTCAAAGGCTTTGGCAAAGCCTGAATTGAGCTTATCCTGCATAGAAGCAGGTACCTTTGACTCCAAAAACCCCGTTAATCTGGACGGTTTTTGAAACCTTCCCTTCTGTAAAAATGCGTATTCTCTCCGCTGCATTCTATTCCATTCTTTTTGCCATGGTGTTGATAGCATATCAGCCTCCTTCCAGTAGTATAGCACGAAAATTCTTCCTTTTGAACACTAAAAAAGGATACACACCTATTTCGGTCAGTATCCTTTTAATTATAAAATCAATGTCAAAGCCACAGCTCTCAACATTTGACACAAAGCCTGAATTGACTATAAAATATGGTTCTCCAAAATCTGCGTTTTGAAGTCAAAGTCATTAGTCTGCATATAGTACTGTGCGCAGTCTACAAGGGCTTTCATCGGGCAAAGACCTATAATTTCCGTCTTTATCAGATGAACTCCGTATCTTGCCGCCTCAAACTTAACGGTTTCAACTACTCTATATAAAGGAGTCTGTTCATAGTTAGTCATATTGCAGGAAACCTGAGCATATTTCTTTCCGGTATCCTCTTCAACGATTTCAAAGCCCATTGACTTAACACATTTAAAGCCCCCATCCTTTTCACGAATAATTTTTGCGATATTCTTTGCTACTTCAACATCCTCTGTGTCTAAATCAAGATTGAATGCCACTAGAGGGGGTCTTGCACCCACTGCCATAACTCCTGCCGTCGGATGGATTTTCCGTCCGCCAAAATCCGGTTCCCAGATTTCTTCCTTAACCTTCTCAGCCATGCCTTCAAACTGACCTTTGCGAATCTTAACCAGATTCTGTCTCTCAGGTCGTGTTGCAGAACTTTCATAGAGGAAAACCGGAACGCCGGCTTCTTCTGAGATTCTGTTTCCCACAACCTTTGACAGCTCAACGCAATCTTCCGTTGTACAGTCCTTAATAGGAAGGAAAGGCATTACATCAACTGCTCCCATTCTCGGATGTTCGCCCTCATGTTTTGTAAGATCAATAAGCTCAGCCGCTTTCTTAACAAGCTTAACACTGGCCTCCTCAACTGATTTTGCATCTCCGATATATGTGATAACTGTACGGTTGTGACTTTCGTCTGAAGAATAGTCAAGCAGCGTACAGCCTGCCGTATTTCTAATCTCATCAATACAAGCCTCAATAACTTCAGGTCTTCTTCCTTCGCTGATATTTGGAATACTTTCAATAATTTGTGCCATTTTTACCTCCTGTCATGAGTGACCTCCCATCAAAAGTCAAATTAGGAAACTTTAATCCGGTTATCATCTCATATTATCCAACTAAAACATATACTTATAATTTTTATTCCCAAAGGGTTTTCATTCAAAAGTTCTCACTTCATATATATTTATAAAGATGTCAGAATCTCCTCAAAGCATTCCTTTGCAATTTCTTCCGCTTCCTCATACATCCTATGTCCTACTTCTGCAAAAGTCTTTGCCTTTGCTTCATCTTTAACTCCCGGCAGGTTGATTTTAACATTGAGCCAAGCACCGTAGATGCAAGCCTTTAGCTGCAAAATTCCGACTCCAAGGTCACTTGCACAGTTCGGATTTGAATTGCCAACCAGGCTTTCTGCAAGTTTAAGTCCTTCATATCCCAATTCCATGGTTCTGAAAGGAACTTCCGTTGCAACCAGTGTTCCCTCTGCGATAGCCTGTCTTCTGGCAGCCTTTTCTTCATCTGTAGATTTAGGCATTTTGAATGCTGCAGATATAAGGTTGAAGGCATCTGTATCCTTGTCAACAGCTGCTGTCAGTTCTTCATAAAGAGCAACTCCTCTTTTCTTTGCATTCATACAAACATCTTCAAAATCCTTATACTTTTCCTTACCCAGAGTAAGGTCGGCAACCATCATGAAAAGCCCGCAGCCCTGTGCCCCCGAAAGAGCACTAACTGAACCTCCGCCCGGTGCCGGAGCATCTGATTTCAGTACATCCAGAAATTCTGTAACTTTCATATCCACTAATTTCATTATACAATCTTTCCTTTCTTTATAACCATTTTTGCCATATTTGAGCCAAAGCGATAGCAAAGCATTTCCATATCCGGAGCATTCCAGATAACCATGTCCGCCTGCTTGCCGACTTCCAGACTGCCAACCCGCTCACCTATTCCTATGGCACAAGCCGGGTTAATTGTAACAGCCGTCAAAACTTCTTCAGGAAGCAATCTGTACTTAATACATGCCAAATTCATTACAAACTGCAGATTCATAGAAGGGCAGGAACCCGGATTAAAATCACTGGCTGCAGCAACAGGAATCTCCATCTCAATCATTTTTCTTGCCGGGGCAAAATTTGCTCCTAAATAAAATGATGTTGCAGGAAGACACATTGCCGTAGTTCCACCCTTTGCCATTGAATCCAATCCCTCTTTGTCAATTGAAATCAGGTGTTCTGCACTAACTGCACCCATTTCTCCTGCCAATACGGAGCCTCCGATTGCTTCAATTTCGTCAGCATGAATTTTGAGACCAAAGCCAAGTTCTTTAGCACGCTCAAGGTATCTTTTGCTCTGTTCATAATTGAAAACCGAGTCTTCAGTAAAAATGTCAGCAAAATCCGCCAAATCATGTTCCTTTACATAAGGAAGTATTTTTTCGCAGATCATGTCTATGAATTCGTTACCTTTGCCCTTATATTCTTCAGGAATTGCATGGGGACCCATGAAAGTCGCCACCACATCCATAGCGTGCTGTTCATCAAGGGTTTTAATAACATTCAGAATCTTAACTTCATTGTCAAAGTCAAGTCCATATCCACTTTTTGCCTCACAGGAAGTAACCCCGTATGCCATCATTTCGTCTAAGAACTTCTTCGTCTTAAAGATCAAATCCTGCTCTGAGGCTTCTCTTGTTTTCCTAACCGTATCAAGAATTCCTCCACCTGCTCTCAAAATATCTAAGTAGGTTGCCCCCTTAAGTTTCATAGGAATTTCATGCTGACGATACCCTCCGAAAACTAGATGAGTGTGACCGTCTACAAGTCCCGGTGTAACGAGAGCATAATTGGCATCAATTACTTCATCGGCATTTCCCGACCTCTTAGGAAGTTCCCCTTCAGATGTGATCTCTGCCACAACTCCGTCTTCCACGAAAATCGCTGCATTATGCAGTTTCAGATTCTCTCCCTGCTGACTTCCCCTATGGCTGTAACTACCTGTCGGAGTCTGTAAGATTCCGATATTTTTAACTAAAAGTGTGCCCATAACTTACTCCATAAATTTATCAACAACGCTATTTATCAGAGAATCTTCCGGAATATACGGAAGCGTAATATGTCCCTTTCCTTCATAGTTCTTGTTGTATTCTGCCGCAGTTGAAAGAGCATTTTCATTGCGAGCCCAGCTTCTTCTGGCTACGCCCCCCATTACATCCCACATAATAGCAGATTTAATAATTTCGTCTGTTCTTTCTGAACCATCGAGAAGCAGACCGAAGCCACCGTTTATCGCTTTTCCTATTCCTACACCACCGCCGTTATGAAGAGCACAAAGTGACATTCCTCGAGCGGCGTTACCTGCATAACACTGAATTGCCATATCAGCCATTACATTTGAACCGTCCTTGATATTTGAGGTTTCTCTGAAAGGTGAATCTGTACCCGATACATCGTGGTGATCACGACCCATCATAATAGGACCGCATTTTCCTTCCCTAACCAATTTATTAAAGGCAAGGGCAATATCTCTTCTTCCTTCCGCATCCTGATAAAGAATTCTTGCCTGTGTTCCGACAACCATCTTATTTTTCTTTGCATCACGAATCCAAACCCAATTATCTCGATCCTGAGCACGCCTTTCCGGATCAATGGTATCCATTGCTGCTTTATCGGTAGCCTCAAGATCTTCGGGCTTTCCTGACAGACAAACCCAGCGGAATGGACCGTATCCATAGTCAAATAGAACCGGACCCATAATATCTTCAACATAAGAAGGCCAAATAAATCCATCCTTATCGTCAACACCGTTCTTTGAAATTTCTTTAATTCCGGAGTCGTACATAGCCTTCATAAAGGAATTGCCGTAGTCAAAAAAGTAACTGCCTTTTTCAGCAAGTGCCTTAATTGCATCGTAATGTCTCTTGAGAGTCAAATCCACCTGTTTGCAGAATTCGTCTCTGTCCTTTGCAAGAAGCTCCGTTCTTTCCTCAAAAGACATACCTACCGGACAGTATCCCCCGTTATAAACATTGTGACAGGATGTCTGGTCTGAAAGAAGATCAATGTGGAAATTCTCCTTAACGGCAGCTTCCAGCAAATCTACGATATTACCATGATATGCAATTGAAATACTCTCCTTCTTTTCGCGCTTCTCTTTTGCAAGAGTAAATATTTCTGTGAGGTCGTCCATGATTACATCCACCCATCCCTGATCGTGACGAGTTTTAATTCTTGAAAGATCGACTTCAGCAAAAATTCCAACTGCATTTGCAATATTTGCAGCCTTTGGCTGAGCACCGCTCATTCCACCAAGACCTGAGGAAACAAAGGTATGACCTGCAAGGTCATCCTGCTGGGAAACACCGAGATATTTTCTTCCTGCATTCAATATTGTGTTAAAAGTTCCGTGAACGATTCCCTGAGGTCCGATATACATCCAGCCGCCGGCAGTCATCTGACCATAGTTCGCTACACCCATTTCTTCTGCAACTTCCCAGTCCTCCAGATTATCGTATTCACCTATCATCATTGCATTTGTAATAATAACACGAGGAGCATCAGGTTTAGACGGGAAAAGTCCCAGAGGATTACCTGATTCAACGACTAAAGTCTGGTACTCTGTTAATTCTTCCAGATACTTCATAATCAGTCTATATTGAAGCCAGTTCTGGCAAACAGAGCCTGTTTCTCCGTAAGTAACCAATTCATAAGGATAGAGGGCAACCTCAAAATCCAAGTTATTGTCAATCATAACCTGGAAAGCTTTGCCTGCAAGACATTTACCCTTATATTCACCGATTGGTTTTCCATAAAGCCTTCCTTCCGGCCTGTAACGATAGGCATAAACACGACCATATGTCTTAAGCTCCTCCATGAATTCAGGAGCCAACTTCTCGTGAAGTTCTTCCGGAACATAGCGCAGTGCGTTTTTTAGAGCAATCTTTGTCTGAGCCTTGGTCAATCTAAAGCCTCTATCAGGTGCACGACGAATACCCTCTTCAAATTTTGGATATTCCGGATAAATTTCATCAAGCTTAATAGTCATTGCACTTTTAATTTCATTGTTATTAAGCATTCTTTACCTCCATTTCGCAAATATTACTTTCTTATATGTCTAAAGCCTATTTTAAAATAGGCTTTAGTATTGATTCAAAATATGACAATAAATAGTAACTTCTGAACAGGTTATTTTCAGTCTTATTGATCACACATCAAATTATCTTAATTCAACTACTTTTTCCACAGCTTCCAAGAGACTTCCATCCTTTATCATCTCATCGAATTTAATCAGTTCCTTATGCATGATTATATCGCTGTCGATTGGCTCTGACTTTGTACGAATAAAATCATAGGCTGCTTTTGTTGCCGGTGCAAGATTGTCGATTTTGCTTTCACCTATTTCCTCACGAAGCCAGATTCCCTGTGCTGCAGATGCAATTTCGATTCCGATTACCTTCTGTGCGTTATCAAGAACCATAGCGGCCGTTCTTGCAGATGTTGTTCCCATGGATACATGATCTTCCTGATTTCCTGACGACGGTATCGAATCCACGCAAGCCGGATGGTCGTATATCTTGTTTTCTGAAACCATTGAAGCTGCTGCATATTGAGCAATCATAAATCCGGAGCATACTCCCGCATGCTTGGTCAGAAATCCCGGAAGTCCTTCTGCAAGAGCCGGATTGATCAGTCTTTCCGCTCTGCGCTCCGAGACATTGGCAAGTTCCGAAACAGCAATTTTCAGAAAGTCAAATGCAAGTGCCATTGGCTGTCCGTGGAAATTTCCTCCTGAAATCACATCATCATCATCCGGAAAAACAATTGGATTATCCGTCACAGCATTGATTTCTCTTGAAACTGCATCAAATACATATTTAAAAGCATCTCTGCTTGCACCGTGAATCTGAGGAATACATCTCAATGTGTAGGGATCCTGAACCTTGGTTTCCTGAATTCTCTTGGCATTTTTGCTGCCTTCCAGAAGTGTCATAAGATTAGATGCCACATCAATCTGTCCCTGATGTCCTCTCAACTCATGAACCTTATGGTCATATGCCTTGGTGATTCCATGCAGGGCTTCCGAGGTCATTGCT
>ERZ772956.936-NODE-936-length-20785-cov-5.689532_pt1 | contig 20785 bp, 15 predicted proteins | sample MGYA00580683_ERZ772956 | MGnify/ENA primary metagenome ERZ772956 (study PRJEB29015, sample SAMEA2738077) | human oral metagenome | biome: human oral; feature: human-associated habitat; material: saliva | place: China | collected 2212 ... | reverse complement strand
TTTTCCCCGCCCCCGAGCCCATCGCGCTTTTCTAACACAACCTTCACCACAGATATTGCTGAACGGGAATACTGCCGCCGGGGCGGGCGTTAAACCCCTGCACCACACAAAAACGCAGAACACCCAACCGCATGAGAGACAAGAATACCCGCATGAGCATCACCACCGAGCCGCCGAACCGCGCCAGTGCACTACCCCCGCTCGGGCAGGGCGCGCACACCCGCCGCCTAGGGGTTATCGCGCTGGTGGCAACCTTCGGCGGGCTCCTCTTTGGGTACGACACCGGCGTTATCAACGGTGCCCTCGACCCCATGAGCCGCGAACTCGGCATGGACAACACCATTCAAGGCTGGGTCACAGGTTCCCTCGCCTTCGCTGCCGCCCTCGGAGCCATGGTCACCGGGCGCATCTCAGATGCCATCGGGCGACGCAAAACCATCATCGGACTCTCAATCCTCTTCATCGCGGGCGCGCTCGCATGCGTCTTCACCCCCAGCATTGCTGTACTGTTGATGGGTCGCACGATGCTCGGGCTCGCCGTGGGAGGCGCATCCGCAGTTGTGCCTGTATTCCTCGCCGAACTTGCACCCTACGAAATTCGCGGATCACTCTCCGGGCGTAACGAACTCATGGTCGTCGGAGGGCAGCTAGCCGCATTCATTATCAACGCCATCATCGGCAATCTCTGGGGCGAACACGATAGCGTATGGCGGTGGATGTTCGCCGTCTGCGCTCTGCCTGCGCTCGCGCTTTTCATCGGTATGCTGCGCATGCCCGAATCCCCACGCTGGCTTATCGCGCAGGGGCGCACCGAGGATGCACGCGCCATTATGCGGCGCATCCGCCCCGCCGAACGTGCTGATGCCGAAATTGCGGACATCGCGCGTTCACTTGAGGAAACCCGCACCCAAATCAGCGCGGAGACTAGGGGAAGCACGGGTAAAATCCTGCGTGAAAAATGGTTTGTGCGGATTCTGCTGGTTGGTATTTTGGTGGGTGCCGGGCAGCAGCTCACCGGTATTAACTCCATCATGTACTACGGCATTAAGGTGCTCAAAGAGGCCGGGTTTGACGAGGGTTCGGCGCTCATTGCGAATATCGCGCCGGGCGCTATCGCCGTGGTCGGCTCAATCTTTTCGCTGCGCATGATGGAACGCGTGAACCGCCGCACGATGGTGATCGCTGGGTATTCGCTGACCGCGTTTTTCCACCTGCTGATCGGGGTAGCGTCTATGCTCCTGCCGGAGGGCAGCCCCGCGCGTCCCTATATTATCCTGGCGCTTGTGGTCGGGTTCGTGGGGTCGATGCAGACCTGCCTGAACGTTTCGACGTGGGTGCTGATGAGCGAGCTGTTCCCGCTTCGGGTGCGGGCAGTAGGCATGGGCCTTTCCGCATTTTGCGGGTGGATGATGAACGGTCTGCTTTCCCTCGTATTCCCGGTTATTTTGGGGGCGCTGGGGCTGACCGGCTCATTCTTCGGGTTCATGGTGGTGAACGTGCTGATCGCCGTGCTCATGTGGCGTAACCTGCCCGAGACCCGCGGCAAAACCCTGGAAGACGTGGAGGCGGGCGTTATCTCGGGCGCCGCCTACCCGTTTGCGGCTACTCGGTAGACGGCACCCCCTCTTAGCTCGCGAGCAGGTAGGATTTTCCGACCTGCTAGTACCGATAACCACCTGCTCACGGAAGAATAAGACCGCTGGATGCTCTGCAGACCCACCCAGCAAAGGCATTCCTATCCTGCGAGGGCGCGGGTTAAGTGATAGTGTCAAAGATGTTATAACTATCCTTCGGTTGTGGTGCCGTCGCGCGATATTCCCGCTGCCGACCCTACGGATAGCGCACGGTCGCGCATATTTGACGGCACCCGCATACCTGTGACTTTTAGAAGGCAGAAAGTCGTGGCAGACAACGTAAAAAATGATTGGGATTTGCGCAGCGAAAAGGTTCAGAAGAACCAGGTAGCCGCTTATGACGAGATGCGCCGCCGCTGCCCCGTAGCGCACGACGAGTTCATGGGCTACTCCGTGTTCAAGAATGCCGATGTGCAGCATGTGCTCGACCATCCCGAAATTTACTCGAATGTCGTCTCGACTAGGCACATCGCCGTGCCAAACGGTATGGATGCGCCCGAACACACAACGTTCCGCGCCGTGAACGACAAATACTTCACCCCCGAACGCCTGAGGGAGTTCGAGCCGAAAATCCGTGAGGTCGTCAAGAACCTGGTGGCCGATCTGCCGCGCGGCACCGAGATTAATGTGATGGATGGGTTCGCGCAGGCTTATGCGATGCGCATCCAGAACGCGTTCATGGGCTGGCCCGCAAGCCTTGAGAAGCCACTGATCGAGTGGATTGAGAAGAACCGCGAGGCTACGCTGCGCCGCGATCGCGAGCAGATCGGCAAGGTCGCCCTTGAGTTTGACACCTATATTCGTGAGCTTCTGGATGCGCGCCGCGAGCAGGCTGCCGCCGGGAATCCGCAGGATGTGACCGCCGAGCTGCTGACCGACACCGTGCAGCTGCCCGGTCAGGATCCGCGCACCATGACTGATGAAGAGATTGTGAGCCTGATTCGTAACTGGACGGTGGGGGAGCTTTCGACCGTTTCGGCGTGCGCCGGGATTATCGTGAACTTTTTGGCGCGCAACCCGCAGGAGCAAGCGCGGCTGCGTGACTCACTGGGGGAGGGGCATACGGAGATCGCCGCAGCGGTTGAGGAGATTATGCGCCTTGAAGACCCGCTGGTGACAAACCGCCGCGTGACTACCGAAGATACTGTGCTGGGCGGGCGTACTATTCCGGCTAATTCGCGGGTGACGATTAACTGGTCGAGTGCCAACCGTGATGAGGACGCGTTCGAGGATGCGCTCGCCTATAACCCGCATCGTGATCAGTCCCGCAACCTGGTGTATGGCGATGGTATTCACGTCTGCCCGGGTGCACCGCTGGCCCGCCTGGAGCTGCGCCTGCTCATGGAGGAGCTGCTGAAGGCAACCAAGAGTATTGTTCCTGGTGACGAGTCGGATGCACCCGCCACCGAGAACGCGACCTACCCGATCTCGGGCTACTCGACGGTCCGGGTGGCGTTTGGGTAGGGTTTTGTAGGAAGCTCTAGAAGATAGCGAGTGAGCATACAGGTAGTTGCTCATCCTTATATAGTTAGAACCTCGGACTAGGCGAGTGGGTCGGGAGTAGCTCTATACTCCTGAGTTCTACATTCTGTGGTTGGATTTTTGCTCACCGGGCTTCTGTATATATATTTCGTGAAGCACATTTTATTTATATAGCTAATATTTATTCAAATATAGCAGTATTATTTATCATACACATACAGCACGTTTAATAAATTTAATAATTTCGTTACTAAAATAGTGGCTGCGACACGATGTGGGACAAATTTTTTGAAAATATTTTTGACATTCCCTGCCCAATATACACCGTTCGATCCCTGGTCATTTAAACAGTGTTAATAGAGTTTGAAAGTATCCCATCAATTTTGGTTTTTACCTTGATACCCTAACCTAAACACTGATTTTAACCATCGTTTAAAATTATTTACAAATAAAATAAATATTACGTTTTACCGTTTATTAGATTTTCTTAAGCTATCTATCATCGTTCTTGAATATTTTCTCTAGGTTTGTTAAATTTAATTCCATCAATCGGATAGGTTTAGTTAAAGATGTTTAAGGATTGTTTTTAAAGAACCCTATGTGGTTGATAGTGTTAGTTAGGATTATATTGCTCTAAAGTTTTCATGACTGAAAGAAAACTGAAAGGAAGTAGTATGCGTAAGGATGTTGCCCCTTTGGAGGAGCTCACTGAGCAGGACCTCAACCTGATTAGCGGAGGAAAGGCGTCATGGTGTAATGACATGTCCCGGACTTCCAACATGAACTTCTTCACATATTGGTATTACTGCACCTAATAATTTTCATGAGAGATAATGGTTGACCATATTTGTGAGTTCTAAATAGTGAATTTTCGAAAATAATGTCATCGTTGTTCTCTATATCGGTATGGTAATCGTTGCCTTAAAATCATGGTTTGACTTGCCCCAAAGAGAAATCTCTGGGGCAAGTCAAAATTTATGATAAACGGCTATCCGCAAGAGTTAGAGTACTCTCACCTTGAGGACTATTTCATTTAAGGGTGTCACCTCACCCTGCTAGTACCAGGTGTACAACGCCGATGAAACGCGCTTTGAGACCAAAGAAACTTACGAAAGTTTATCGGTAGTACAACCGGAATCTGGGACGGACTCGATACGTCATAGAACGACCGCTCTGGAACGTACATGGTGCCCGGTGCGGACTGGGCTTCGAAAAGTGTTGTTATTATTTTCGGTTCTGTTCCGTCTGTGGTTCTACTAAGGCACAAACCTAAGTGAATAAACCCCATAAATTTACTTACAGGAATAAGTAAGTTTTATTCAAATAAACAGCTAGCTTTAATGAAGTTTCATATTTTATTTAGACAAACTAATTAAAATAGCTGTCGAAACGATGCTGATGGCACTACATGAAAAACTTTTTAAAAAATTTTTCAAGGAAGTGCGCCTGGTGAACTATGTTTGAATATAGATATTTAAGTATGATATTTATTTTTGAAAGAAAACTATAAATTTAGGAAGCTTTGGCGCTATGGCGAGGTGAACACCGATTTTAGTGATAGATGAAAATATTTCCATATATAATAATATTATTAATGTTTGATCCAAACACTCTCTTATAGATTGTAAGATTAACCCTTGAAGTACGCTCATGGATATTGGTAGCGTTGAATCATTGGTTAGGTCAGGCTTATTGATTGTCTTCAAGGGTAAGTAATTTTGAGGAATCGTTAGCTGTTTACCTGACTAAGCCCATATTTCCTAAGGTTACGAGCCAAGGGAAGAGGGCGATAGACTCCTAAATATTTGTCGAAGTTCGTTTAGCTTGGTAGTGACAATAATGTTTAGGATTTGAATCTAAGTATTCCTAAATTTTTTAGGGTAAGAGAAAGGAGACATGTTATGTCTATGGATGTCACTCTGTTGGAAGAGATTGCTGAGCAGGATCTCACCCAGGCAAGCGGGGGTACAAACCCCGCAATACACAGCCTAGAGTGGGGAAATAAAGGTTGGGTATGTACTGCGACTAAGGAATGTATTTGTTTCTGGTAATTCTCAACCTTTAAATTAAAAGAAAATTAAAAGAAAGGAGACACGTTATGTCTATGGATGTCACTCTGTTGGAAGAGATCGCTGAGCAGGATCTCACTCAGGCAAGCGGGGGTCTTGAGCTTGTTCCTGCCGATCTCTCTCCGGCAGTGGCAAGTATATTGATAGGGAATAAGGGCTTTGTGTGTACTGCAACTGCAGAGTGTCAACCGATTTGTAAATAAAAATACCCTCGTTTGTAAGATAAGTTCATGTGAATTGTTGCTATTCGTACGCTTTCTATTATAGCTCTATAATATTTTAGATATAAAAGAATTGGTGTATTGTAATGGTCAATTCAAAGAAGGCGATAGATGAAGGAGAATATGAGTGCTAGTCAGAGAGCTAATTCCCGAATTAGATAATGAGCAATTCCAACAGTTACTTTCAGATATATCGGACACTGCCTTGTTGGAGTTGTTGGAGACTGCATCAAAATCTGAGTCTATCGTGCGGTTGTCGGCTCCAGCGTCTATGACGCTGGGGTCGGCTTCCGAACCTTTCATGTTTCACATGCTCTTTACAAACCTGATAGGGCATGAACGCGAACGTGTACGTCAGACTGTCCAAAATTATGCATACGCTGATATGCAACACTTCGATGCCCTCACTGAACAGCTCATGGGTGAACTTACGCGGCGGTTGCTTAATTTCTATATGCGCCCGCTGGTATCTCATATCAAAAAAATCTCTGCGCAAGGGCTTTTACGGGGAGAAACCTCTGAAGAACGCTACGAAGACTATTGCCGCCGCTGGTATGAAGACTTTCAGGATGATTTTTATACCAGCTACCCGCTCCTTCAGTATGTTCATACGACGATCGTGGATCAGTTTCACATAGCAGTGTCGGAGATTTTTGAGCGAGTCCAAGCTCATGAGAGTGATATACGAAAACTTCTCGGCATCACAGATGCTGAATCTCTGAAGCTAGAGTCTCTTGTGCTAGCTGGCGACCACCATAATGGCGGGCGCACCGGCTGTGTGCTTATGTTTCGTCAAGGAACTGTAGTGTATAAGCCTCGTAGTGTCGAAGGAGAGCGAGCCTACTACAACATCATTCAGAAACTTGCTGCTCATGGTGCCCCCGCCATGCGTGCCGCTCGGGTAGTGGTCGGTGATGGGTACGGATTCATGGAATTTATTGAGCGGGAAGAGACCGACTTTTCCTCCAAAGGTTTCCTGGAATCTTCAGGTCGACTTGCGGCTTTATTATATGCACTTCAGGGTAAGGACATGCACGAAGAAAATATTATTCCTTCGGCAGATGGACCTATCCCTGTAGACCTGGAAACTATACTTCATCCCATTTATATTAAAGCTGAGAGCAATATAGAAATCCCCCAAGGTAGTGCTTTTTTACGTCAGTTAGATGGAATTTCGACCAGTGCCTTACTTCCGACTCGTCTTAGGCGAAGTGACCCATCTCAGGGGTATATTGATATTGGTTTTATTCAAGGTGAGCAGGGTAATAATCCTTTTAAGGGGATGAAAGTCGAAAATCCTTTTCGAGATGATGCTGTAGTGCAGCTTGTGCGTGAGTCTGCTCATGAAAGTAATGGAATAAGTTCCAAGACGACTGCTGAAACGTTGGAACGACAACATGATATCCAGGCAAATAGAGCGCACGCTTTCGTAAATGGTTTCGTTAAAATGTACTGTTGGATATGCGAACACCGCCATAAGGTAATGGAGATCATTCGTATTGAATGTACGGGGATAGTACTTCGAGCTGTTCTTCAGCCAACTATGTATTATGGGCAACTTATGAATATGTTGGGTAGCCCCGAGGCGCTAGCTTCTCGAGACATCTTTAGAACAATAATGTTTCGTACCGCAGCTTTTGGGAATAAACGTTCCTTTGCTTTGATTGCGGCGGAAGTGAGTGATCTTTGGAAACTTGACGTTCCCTTTTTCGTACATCAGACTGATCATCCGGAGGTTACATCACTTGATGGATGTGTCGTCGGTACAGGAATTAAGAATGGGGCACTTGACGAAACTCTTGAGCATATTACTCATATGGATGAGGAAGATCTTGACGATCAGGTTAATCAAATTTGGTCTGCATTTATCTCTCCCTATCCCTCAAATACTATAACTAATGCTCCTACAGAGGCTTGGACAGGTCGAGGAGATCTTCAAAAAGAATATGATTTCAGTATAAAACTTGCTAAATATCTAACATCAAGGTTACGCCCAGGTATTAGTAACCGTGATTCATGGACATGGGTATCACCTACTCCTGGCTCCCGACAACATACTGATGCATGGGATACCACGTTACTTGCTTTGGACTTTTACACTGGTTCCATTGGAGTTGCACTGGGGGTGGCGCATGCGTTTCAGGTGCTTAAAAAGGAAGATTATGCAGAGGCTGTGTATCGGGTTTTTAACCCAATAATAGATGTTATTATTTCGGATGAAAATTCTCCGCTAGTACTAGAGAAGGTACGCGATGCAGCCTTCATGGGTGAGCCTGGTATCGCTTTTGCTCTTGCCGGCGCCGCCGAGTATTTGGATGATCCTCGTTTGAAGGAAGCCGCGACCGTGTTGGGGAACCGGGTTGCTGGGCGTCTGGCGCAGGCGGAGCATCCGAGCCCGGATTATCTCACCGGGCAGGTAGGTGCGGCAGCCTTGTTGTTGGGTTACGATCTTGCCGATGATCGGGAAGTGCTGCTGGGTGTGCTGGATCGGCATGCTCAGGATATTATTGACGGTCAACTTGAGGAGGAGTGGTGGTCTCATAGCGGGTTCGCCCACGGTATTAGCGCCTCCATCTTTGCGTTGAGCCGCTGGAATCAGCAGATGCCCTCCGAAGAACGTGCCCAGCACGCGGTCAAGATTCTGCTGGATCGCCTGCGTGAATTCGATAATGGGGAAAGCTGGGAATCACAGATCTCCGGGAGAGGCAGCCGAGGCGGTGTCTGGTGCCACGGTACCGCAGGTATTTCCCTAGCCTTAGCAGCGGTACAGGTGTGGATGCCCGTGCTCTCCGCCCGTGCCGATCTTGAGCGTGCTGTACACCATGCCCTGCATGAGGGGACCGGCCGTAACCTGACCTATTGTCATGGTGATTTAGGTACTCTGGATATTCTGGAATGGGTGATCGCTCATGTTCCCGATCTTCCAGATGCCGATAAGATTCGGGACGTTCTCGAGAACGGGTACAGTACCTCCCTGCTGCAGAAAACCCTAGAAGATAAATCCGTGCGCTACTCGTTGACTCCCTCATATATGGTGGGTACCTCCGGTGTGCTATCTTGGCTGGCTCGCCGTATTGGTGGCACCCGGTTGTATACTCCGATTATTCCCGATTCCACCGAAGCATAAGGCATCAAGTCATGGCTTTTCCTGCTGTTTTGCAGACCGCCCAGACCGAGTGCGGTCTGGGCGTGAGCGCCTCCATCCTGCAGCATTATGGGCGCTATCAGACGGTCTCAGACTTGCGTTTGTCTATGGAACCTGGCCGTGAAGGGCTGAACCTCCTGCAGGTGAGCAACCTTCTCACGGACGAGGGTATGGAGGTCGGCGCCTATCGGGCAAGCTCGTTGGAGCAGCTTCGGGATATCGGCAAGCCGGTGATTCTGCACTGGAATAATTCGCATTATGTGGTGCTGGTGCGGATGCGTCATGACCGGGTGCAAATTATGGACCCTGGGCAGGGTTTGCGAACGATTAGTCTTGAGGAGGCTGAGAGTTCCTTCTCCGGTAGCGTGCTGGTGCCGACTCCGCGGGATGATTTCGAGAAAAAATCCCGGAACGTTTTCAAAGACTGGCAGTTCCATACGTTCTTTACGAAGCAGATGTTCGGTCAGTATGCGCTTTTCATCCTGTTACTTGCAATTACCTATAGCGTGACTTTTGCGGTACCGATGGTGATTCAGCATGTGGTGGATGCTCAGCTGAGAGGCGAAGAGAATGTTGTGGTCGGCATCACCGCCGGTGTCATTGCCGGTATTGCGGGGTACTACCTGGTATCGATTGCGCGTGCTGCAACGTTGGCGAGTATCGTCTCATCCATTGGGTATAAGCTTCTGGGGGATCTTTTTGCCAGACTTCTCAAGTTGCCGTTGACGTATTTTGCGCTCCGCTCACCGGGCGATATTCTTTACCGGTTGGCGAGCGTGAATATTCTGCGTGATTTTCTGTCGTCGCACCTGACCGAGTTTGTTATCAATATCGGCACGATGATCGTGATTCTTATCTTTATCGCCCAGCAGTCCGGCGTGGTTCTGCTTATTACCTGCGGGGTTCTGTCCGTTCTGGTCGTGATTTGGATTGTAACGGCGCGTCCCACCTCTCAAGCGCTTGATGCTGAGTATTCGCATGCTTCTGAAACTCAGGTGATTGAGCTGGATGCCATTAACACTGTGGCGACGATGAAGATGACCGGCTCGGCAACTTCGACCTTTGGTAAGTGGCGTGAGACGTATCTACGGTCGTTGGCGTCGATGCGCCGCCGTATGGTACTGCAGCAAGGTGTGTTGGGTTCTGCTGCGTCAGTGGTGCAGCTGGGCGGTCCTCTGATTCTGTTGCTGTCATCGCTGCCGCTGGTTAATAACGGAACGTTGACCCTGGGGCAGGCTATTGCAACCGAGGGCATTTCCGCGCTGTTGTTTTCCTCGATCTCGTCGGTGATGTTTGGCATTATGAATATCGCGGCGGTGGATCGTGCCGTTGCCCGAATTACCGATATTCAGCGGTACGAACCCGAACAGGACGAAGGAACCGTTACAGACGTGTTTGATAGCGATATTGAACTAGACAATGTCAGTTTCACGTATCCGGGTGGTATGGCTCCGGTCCTCTCGGAGGTGTCTCTAACGGTTCCGGAGGAGCAGGATATCGCGATCGTCGGTTCCTCCGGGTCTGGTAAGAGCACGCTTGCTATGTTGCTGTGCTCGCTGTACACCCCGGTTTCGGGTGCTATTCGTGTGGGCGGAATCGATATTCGTGATTACTCGCTGGATGCTCTGCGTTCCCATATTGGGTATGTGCCTCAACAACTGCAAACCAGGACAGGCAGCCTGTACGATAACCTCACGGCGGGTCTGGATGACGGGCGTAGCCGTGAGGAGATCGAAGCCAATATCTACGCTATGGGCATCCTGGATTTTGTGAAGGATTTACCACTGGGGTTCGACACGATTATGGCTAACGGGGGCGAGAACTTCTCGGGTGGTCAACGTCAACGCATCGCGATTGCTACGGCTCTGCTGCGGTATCCACGGATTTTAGTGCTAGACGAGGCGACCAGTGCGCTTGATACCACAACCGAGCGGCAGGTGACGGAACTCATTGCGCAGTATCAGTGCACGAAGGTCGTAGTGGCGCACAGGCTTTCGACAATTCGCAATGCCCAGCAGATCGTGGTCATGGAACACGGATGCGTGATGCAGGTCGGCTCCCATGAGGAGTTGATCTCGGTGGAAGGTCGGTACCGGGATTTGTACTACCAAGAAGAAAAAAGCAGCCACGAGGAGTACACCTCACCAATAGCCGCATAGACGATTCCTCCTGGTCGACCCCGCGGTTTGGGAAAGTCATTATGGATATGCGCGGCGGCTCGCACGAGTAAATAACCTGAGCCGTAGAGCAACCGGAAACTTCGGATGCTGTCGCACAAGCGTGCTGCCTGGGCGACAGCATCCAAATTTTTTTGGTGCTTCTTCAAAAACCAGCGCGGCAAGTTCTCTATAAACCGCATAATATTTCACCCATAAAGTTTAAATTTCTAAGCAACAATACTCAGATTTCTCGGGAATTTTTAATGGTTTTGTTATCTTAAAAATGATACCAAACCGTTACAAAAACTTTTTCAAAATTATTTTTCTAATAAAAAAACAAAAGTTATTTTAAATAATAAAAAACTTTCTAGGCGCTTTATTTTCTGAGTAAACTAACCTAATCCCTTGAAATTACAGCTTAAAATCGTAATGATTATTGTTTTGAATCAGGTTTAAAATGCTTGACATCAATATTATTTACCATTTTAAAGAGTGCACAATAAATTTTTGACCCCTAGAGTACATCTTGAAACACGTTTATCAAGTTGTTACTGTAGAGTCACCGATTTCAATAGAGAGAAAACCGACTCTGATAAGGACTTTTGTTCCATGACCTTGCCGCATGATGAGAATAGAAGATATATCTCACCACCCCTATATGTCGCAGCCCGCGACGAAAGTTCATAGTCAATGAAGATGTGAGGCTTTTGTTGCTTGGCACCTGTAGCACACGCGGCATCCCCACATAATTCTGATGACATAGCTCTGGCAGCCTGTGTCTAATAGCTATGTTTACAGTGCTACAGAAATAAGTAACAAATTTTACAAACTTCCTTTCCTTGAGGCGTTAGCTCGCCGTAAGGAAGGGTAGTGGGTTCCAGGCGAATACTGTGGAAAAGCAAACACCTGGAACCCAGTCAGAGAATAGTTTGATGTCTTCAGCATCAAACTAAACACCGATAATACTATTCCTGAACGGATCAGGAATATTTAAGGAGGATAACCATGGCTAAGGATATCACGCTCCTGGAAGAGATCTCGGACCTCGACCTGGACCAGGTTAACGGCAGCGGTCACGGCGGCGGCTACAGCGGTGGCGGCTACAGCGGTGGCGGCTACAACGGCGGCGGCAACTACTGCGGTAACGGCTGCGGCAACTACAACTTCGGCTTTGGCTTCTGGGGCGGCAGCTCTTCCTAAGTCCGGGGAATAAGTAAATACGATAGATAAGGAGATACCAGGTGTTAATCAGGGAACTTCTTCCTGAACTGGATGATGAGCAATTCCGACGCCTAGAAACGTATGTATCTAGCACTTCGTTGTTAGAACGTTTGGGTACCGCATCCAATACTCCCGACTCCGAGTCTATCGTACGGTTGTCGGCTCCGGTGCTCGAAGCACTGGGGCCGACGGCCGAACCCTCCATGTTTCACGCGCTCATCGCCCAGCTTGCCGAGGGGGAGCGTGACAATGTTGAACGTGCTGTTGCCGCATCGGGTTACGCCGCACCGTCGCGGCTTCCCCTCCTGGTTAGTCAGTTTTTGGAGAACCTGACCGCGCGTTTGACTAATTTCTACCTCAGACCGCTGGTTGCGCACATCAAAAAGATCTCTTCGCAGGGTCTTCTGCATGGCGACACCCCCGAAGAACGGTATGAAGACTACTGCCGACGTTGGGGCGAAGAATTTAGTGACGACTTTTATGCAAGCTACCCGCTTCTGCCCGGTGTTCACGGCAGGACTATTGAGCAGTTTCATGCGATGATTGCCGAGATTTTTGAGCGGGTGAGCGCTCGTGAAGATGATATTCGCGAGCTTCTTAACGTCAAAGATGACGAACCCCTCAAACTCGAATCCTTTGACCTGCCCAGAACTCGTTACGGCGGCGGACGCGCCGGTTGCCTTCTCGAATTTACCCAGGGCGTGGTGGTCTACAAATCCCGCAATGTTGAAGGCGAATGGGTCTTCTGGAAAATCGTTCAAGACCTTGCCGCGCAGGGGGCGCCTTCGATGCGTGCTGCCCGCGTGATTCGGGGTGACGGCTATGGTTTCATGGAGTTTATTAAACGTGAAGACGCAGACTTTTATGCTGAAGATTTCCTTGGAGCCTGCGGGCGGCTGGCGGCTTTGCTCTACACCCTGCAGGCTAAAGACCTGCACGCCAAGAATCTGATACCCCTGCGCACGGAACCCGTTCCGATTGACCTTGAAACGATCCTCCACCCCGTGCATATTCTGACGGAGGATATTCAGAGTCCTCCCGAAGGCAGCGTTTACCTGCGCTGGCTGCGCGGAATCGCATGCAGCGCGTTCTTGCCTACCCGCCGCACACGCCGCGATATTTCACTAGGGTTCCGCGACGTAGGATTCCTGCACGGCGAACAGGGGATGAACCCTTTCCACGAGGTAACCGTCGCAAATCCCTTCCGTGACGATGCTGTGGCTCGTATCAACCGTGAACCCAGCCCAGAGAACCCAACCACGGAAGACACAGATCGCGCCGAAGAAGCTAACGCCAGCACCCCAGAGGGTCGGCGTATCTCTGAGGCAGCCCGCGCCCGTGCCTTTGAACGCGGATTCACGCAGATGTACCGGTGGGTTTGCGAGCACCGCGAAATCATGACCGAGGTGGTCCGCACAAATTGCTCCGGGCTGACGCTGCGTGCCCTGCTGCAATCCACCAGGTACTACACCCGAATCCTCAAAATGCTCAGCAGCCCCGAAGCGCTGGCCTCCGAAAAAGTCTTTGCCACGATCGCGCTGCGTGCCGCAACACTGAGCAATAACCGCCCCCTTGAGATGATCGGGGCCGAAGTAGAAGCCCTCTGGCGGTTCGACATTCCCTTCTTCATGCATCGCACAGATGGCTCCGAGATCATATCTTTCGACGGGCACGACGTAGGGCTGACCATCGACAGCAGCGCGCTCGATGAAACCCTGGAACATATTGCCGCCCTCGACGAAGCAAACCTTGAAGAACAGATTCAACAGATCTGGTCAGCCTTCGTATCACCCTACCCGCCGGATCGCATACTCGCGGACGCATCGGCAGAGCTACTGTCAAACAGGCAGAGCGTGCAGCATGAACGAGAACTCTGCGAGAGCATTGCCGACCGGCTAACAGCGACGAACCATCCGGGCGGCAGAGAGGAAGACGCCTGGACCTGGCTGGCACCCACCCCCGGCCTGTGGCAGCAGCACCTTAGCGTGTGGAATACCGAAGTCCTCGGCATAGACCTATACACCGGCTCAACCGGGGTAGCACTCGCCCTCACCCAGGCCGCGCGGATGCTCGAAAAACCGGAATACACGCAGACGGCCCGTCGGGTACTAGACCCCATCGCGCAGGATGTTTTCGCTGACAGGCTTTTCAGCATTCCCCCCGAAACCTGCGACGGCATATCCTGCGGCGAAACAGGCATCGCCTTCGCGCTCGCCGCTGCCGCAGAAAACCTTCAGGATACCCGTTTTGCTGAGGCAGCCGTCAAGGTTGGCAACCGTACCGCCGCACGCCTGGCGCAGGTTGAGCATCCTATGCCCGGGTACCTGGATCACCAGGTAGGGGCTGCCGCCCTGCTCCTGGGTTATAACCTCGCCACCGACCGCGCAGCCCTGCTGGCGGTATTAGACAGGCACGCCCAAGACATTATCGCCGGTATGGCAGAAGAAAACTGGTGGCACCGCAGCGGATTCGCCTACGGAATCAGCGGATCAATCTTCGCGCTCGCCCGGTGGAACCGCCATATGCCCTCACCCGAGCGAGCCCGCGAAGCCGTCGAAATTCTTCTGCGCCGCCTCAACGACTTCAACACCGGGGACGAATGGCGAGCCCAGCTCACCGAGCATGACAGCGGCGAAGAGCATGCCAGCGGCACTTGGTGTTCCGGCAGTGCGGGTATTGCCCTCGCGTTCGCGGCACTGCATCTGTGGATGCCCGAACTCGCCAGCCGCACCAACCTCGACCGCGCGGTACAGCATGCGTTCCGCACCGGAACCCGAAGCAACCTCACCCTCTGTCACGGCGACTTCGGCACCCTGGATGTGCTCGCCTGGATAGCCGACCGAATCCCTGACGTGCCGTGCGCAGAGGCTATCCGGGATGCCATCGAGAACGGTTACAGCGCATCGGATATTCGGGCAGTCCTCGACGATAAATCCGTGCGCTACTCGCTGACTCCCTCGTTCATGGTCGGTACCTCCGGCGTGCTGTCCTGGCTGGCTCGCCGGGCAGACAATACTCGCCCGTACAGCCCTCTTATCCCCGAGCCGTTCGAGGTTCGATAGTATGGGTTTTCCTGCTGTTCTTCAGGCGGCGAAGACCGAATGCGGGCTGGGCGTGGGGGCGTCCGTCCTGCAGCACTATGGGCGCTATCAGACTATTTCAGACCTTCGCCTGATTGCCGAACCCGGTCGTGAGGGTCTCTCGATGCGCCAAGTGCGCGACCTTCTCGTTGAGGAGGGTATGGAGGTCAAGGCCTTCAGGGCGCCCTCTCTCGAACATCTTCGGGATATTGGCAAGCCGGTCATTCTGCACTGGAATAATTCCCATTACGTGGTTTTGGTGCGCATCCGTAAGGATCGCGTGCATATTATGGATCCCTCCACGGGAATGAGGGTGATGGACCTTCAGGAGGCTGAAGAGTCTTTTTCCGGCAGCATTCTGGTGCCGTCCCCGCGGAGCGATTTCAAGAAGAAATCCCGCAGTGTCTTTCAAGATTGGCAGCTGGGCACCTTCTTCACGAAGAAAATGTTCGGCCAGTACGCGCTGTTCCTGCTGCTTCTCATCATCACCTACAGCGTTACCTTTGCTGTGCCCATGGTGATCCAAACCGTGGTGGATGCGCAGCTCAGGGGTGCAAGAAACACCGTCGTGGAAACAACGGTCGGTGTGGTAGTCGGTGTTATTGGCTACTACCTGGTTTCCATTGCGCGTGCCGCAACGTTGGCGAGTATCGTCTCGTCCATCGGATATAAGCTCTTGGGCAATATGTTCGACAGGCTGCTGAGGCTGCCGCTGACCTATTTCGCGCTGCGTTCCCCGGGCGATATTCTCTACCGTCTCTCAAGCGTGAACACGCTGCGCAACTTCCTGTCTACAAGCCTGACCGAGTTCGTGATTAACATCGGCACGATGATCGTGATTCTCATCTTTATCGCCCAGCAATCGAGCCAGGTTTTGATAATCACCTTCGTGGTTCTTGCCGTGCTGATGCTGATCTGGTTCGTCACGGCACGCCCCACCTCCCAGGCACTCGACGCCGAGTATGCGCACGCCTCCGAAGCGCAGGTGGTTGAGCTTGACGCTATTAACACCATTGCAGCCATGAAGATGACGGGTTCTTCAACGCCCACCTATAACACCTGGCGCGAAGCCTATATGCAGTCGCTGGCTTCGATGCGCCGCCGCATGGTGCTGCAGCAGGGTGTGCTCGGGTCTGCCGCATCCGTGGTGCAGTTGGGCGGTCCTCTGATTCTGTTGTTGGCGTCGATACCGTTGGTGAATGATGGAACGCTCACGCTCGGTCAGGCTATTGCGACCGAGGGTATTTCTGCGCTGCTGTTTTCGTCGGTTGCTTCGACGATGTTCGGCATTATGAGCATTATCGCGGTGGACCGCGCGGTTGCGCGTATCGTGGATATTCAGCGTTATGAACCGGAGAAGAGCACGGGATCTGTCACCGATATTGCTGATGGTGACCTTGACCTTGAGAACGTGAATTTTACGTATCCGGGCGGTAATAAACCTGTGCTGACGGATATCTCGCTGCGCGTGCCAGAGGGCCACGATGTTGCTCTCGTGGGTTCGTCGGGTTCGGGTAAGAGTACCTTGGCTAAGCTGTTGTGTTCGTTGTACAGCCCGGTTTCTGGCACGATTCGTGTGGGCGGAATCGATGTTAAAGATTATTCTTTAGACGAGTTGCGTTCCCATATCGGGTATGTGCCGCAGCAGCTGCAAACCAGGTCGGGAAGTCTGTACGATAACCTCACAGCGGGGCTGGATGACGGGCGTAGTCGTGAAGAAATCGAAGAGAGTATTCTCGCGATGGGCATCCTGGATTTTGTGAAGGATTTGCCGATGGGTTTCGATACGATCATGGCGAGCGGCGGCGAGAACTTCTCGGGCGGTCAGCGCCAGCGCATCGCGATTGTCACGGCTCTGCTGCGGTACCCGCGGATATTGGTGTTGGATGAAGCGACCAGCGCGCTTGATACCGCGACTGAGCGGCAGGTGACGGAGCTGATTGCCCAGTATCAGTGTACGAAGGTCGTGGTGGCGCACAGGCTTTCAACGGTGCGCAACGCCGAGAATATCGTGGTCATGGAGGATGGGCGCATTATTCAGAGCGGACGCCACGATGACCTGATGATGGTTGAGGGCCGGTACCGGGAGCTTTACTCTCAAGAAGAGCAGAGCAGTCAGGCGGGGTATATTTGGGCGCAGTGGCCCCCCACGAAGGTTTCTCGCCACGGCTTCGGTTTGGGAATGTTCACCTCGTAGCTCATGACTCTGCTGGATGCGCGGTGCACGCGGGCGTTCTGTAAGTGTTTGGCAACCGACATAACAACTTCGGGAGCGATGGTTTGCAGCGGGAACAGGGTTCCTCTGGCTCGTTACCTCGCCAGCTTCGGAACGTTATTGTATCCTCGCGCACTCGGCATAACGTCCCTCAGCGGCTGAAAACCATCGCTTTCACTTCTCGCTTCTACGCCATTTCCTAGTACATGACTTCCCAAGCGGTGCCGAACCGGTCGATGCAACGTCCGTCGTAGGCTTCCCACACCTGCTTCTCAAGCGGGTAAAGTACGGTTCCGCCCTCTGAAAGCGCTGCAAAAACGCGATCCGCATCGGGCACAGAATCAGCCGAATAGACCAGAAAACTTGCTGGTGCGCCTTCGGGTGCTTCCTCATGCATAACATCCGAGCCCATGAGAGTCATGTTATTAAACTTTATAGCGGTGTGGGCGATCTTCTCACCCCACTCTTCCTTGTACATCCCTGCGCTCTTGAGCGTGTCTGCCATGTCCTGGTAGCGGATGAGGCCCTCTCGCTGCGCCCCGAAAAGCTTCTCATAGAAGTCGAAAGCTTCACGGGTGGTTCCGTGGTGGTTTGAAAGATAAACATTGATCTGTGCCATGTGAAATTCTCCTAGTAGATTGGTGGAGGCAATAATTTCACGGTAGCAAAGCCACACTATCTTTGCTTATCTTCAATTGCGCACTTACTGACTCTTGCGGGGTGACGGCAGGTAACGTGCCAGCAACGCCGGAAAATTCATGGTGATAGGCGGGTCTTCGGGCAGAGGCATGCGCATTGTCAGATGAACTGGGTCAGGTGTTGTCGCCGCATCAAATGTTATGGGAAAGTCTGCTTTAGCTCGGTAATTCTGACTAAGCGCCTTCAGCGGGTGCGCCCCGAAACGCACCTCGCACGCCAGCAGGTAGTAGGTTCCAGACGGAATATTTGTGAAGGTATGTTCCACAGAACCAACCGCCGCCACCCCAATAACCGGCTCTCCCTTAGGAATCGCGGTAGGAAACAGCCCCATAAACGTAATATCACTGCGGTAGCCTGGCGGATACACTGCGCACACCGTCAGCCGATGCGGTGTTGTAACGGTGCTTTGACGGTGCACAAACTGGGCATTATAACCACGTAGCCCTGAGAGTAGGTTTTGAGCATTGAGAGACTCCCGTAGATATTCGCGAGGTGAGTTACCTGTATGTTGCTTGAAGATACGAGAGAAGGTCGTCAAGCTGTTGTAACCAGCGCCGATAGCGCAGCTTGTCACAGTTTTAGCGGGCGGTGTGTTCAGGAGCTTTTCAATGCTGTGCTGAATCTTCAACGCCTCAACATATTGCTTAATGGTGTAGCCCCTCACTTGTCTAAAACGGCGTGAGAGATGGTAGGGGCTGTAACCGCAGGCTTTAGCAATGTTGGCAAGAGTTGGCTTATCTTCTGCATGCTGACGAATGTAATGTGTGATCTTGGTGGTATCCATAAGACTTCTGGGAGCGTGCATAAAATCTGGAGGTTCATATATGAGGCTAATAAAGGGGAAGGACTATCCTGTGGCTACTACAAAGCCGCGCCTGCCGCCGATGTAGTGGGAGAGCACCATGAAAACAGCCAGAACAAGCTCTTGGAGATTATCATCGAGAATTTCGAGGGCGTAGTTGTATTTCAGAACAAAACCCGGGCGAGTAATTTTGGCGATGATCTTATCTTCCTGGGTTATCGTGAATTTGCCGGATCCGCTGCTTCCTTCCAGGAGGAATTCTGCATCGGCTGTTTTAATGCTGATGCTCGGGTGGAATGGTTTCCACTCTAGCCTTTCTAGGGAGGCGCTGCTTCCGTCAGCGAAGTCTGCGGTGTAGTGGTGTTTGGCGTCTGGTACACGGCTGACCGTGATGACTTTTTCTTCGGTATCTGCCTTGGTGAAGACGACGCTTTTCCCACCGAGACGGAGCCTGCCATCGGTTTCATAGACTGGTTTGAAATCAGTGTTGAGGATGTTGTACCGGTATTCGGGGTAGGCCATCTTTGATTTGGCGTAGAAAGTAGTCATGGATTGTGTCTTTCCGTAGAAAAATTAGTGGTCGTGGGGCTTACTTTTTCTGCGCGGAAGATTTCTTGTGTTCGCGGTACATCATCCAGAACCCGCAGACGATAAGAACCGCGCCGAGTATAAAAGAAGTTGTGAGATCGAGCGGTAATATACGACCGTCACCAATACGGGGTAGCGCTAAAACGAAAGTTGCTAGGGCAAAGACCCAGAGCGAAGACGGAATTTCTTTACGTTTTGGATGTTTATCCGGGTGATCATTATGCGCCATGTTCGCTCTTCTCATAGGTTGCCGACTAGGGGGTATGACATGTTGAGAGAATACGCTCACTATCACATTATACTGTTCAAATTTATAGAGAACAAGGAATTTGTGCATCATTTATATTTATTGTTATGTATAAAATAGTTCTACTTATCGACTGCTTAAAAATATAAAATATATTAGGGTTTACGCAGCATATTCGTGATGTTATTGTGATTCAAATAGATGTAAAACCTTTTATTAGATTCTTGTGTAGAAACCGGGAAAAATACCCGCCATTTCACCCTTAAAGACTATAAGAGGTCGAAAGATCAGGGTCTCTTTTATTGGTCTGATAACTACCTCTACAACATAAACTCAACGGACAATAAGGATACTCTGCGCATATACAGCCTGCATGAGAATAAGCTGATTAAAGAAAAAGAACTCCCCGACATGAAGGCTATCCTGTCGAAGCATCAATTTACGTATGCCATGGTGGTCACAAACGAGGAAGAGCTTCTCAAGCTATAAAAATAAGAAGGCTTATCCATAGGGTCTGTGCGCCCCAAATCCTGCCTTCACCCCATCAGCGTGCATCTTTGATAGGCTTCAGAGTAAGTGCCGTGAAGATTTTGCCAGGGTAAAACACTCATGGAAGGGGTGCTTATGGCTGTTAAGCGTATCGTTACTAACCTTGCCGCTGATAAACCCGAGTCTGCCGCTACTTTTTATCGGGATGTCCTGGGTCTGGAGCTGCTCATGGACCACGGATGGATACAGACTTACGGCAATGCGGAAACTATGACTGTGCAAGTCAGCATAGCCAGTGAAGGGGGCTCAGGTACACCGGTTCCTGATTTATCGATTGAAGTAGATAATCTTGATGAAATCCTCGCTCGCATTCATGCGGCAGGTATTGCGCTTGAATATGGCGTTGCTGAAGAGCCCTGGGGAGTGCGGAGGTTCTTTGTTCGCGATCCGCTGGGGAACCTTGTGAATATTTTGCAGCATGTGTAGAGGACTCGTCATCAAAATTATCGCCAGAAAATGGGTTATCAAATCGCTGGAAGAGCAGCTAAACCCTCATAAATTTAGCTTTCCTTAGATCCGGTGTGCGAAGACGGCACTACGGCATGTATGGAGTCTGCGGCGAGAGCATCCGGAGTGGTGGAGTCCAAGCCGAACCCAGCGCAAGCCGAAGACCCCAGCCAAACAATTTTTTAAGGTGCCCTTGCCGGGTAGAGCGTGAGACCCCGCGGCGTCGG
>ERZ772956.934-NODE-934-length-20791-cov-2.657986_pt1 | contig 20791 bp, 18 predicted proteins | sample MGYA00580683_ERZ772956 | MGnify/ENA primary metagenome ERZ772956 (study PRJEB29015, sample SAMEA2738077) | human oral metagenome | biome: human oral; feature: human-associated habitat; material: saliva | place: China | collected 2212 ... | reverse complement strand
AACGTTTCCTTTGCGTTGCAGGCATACCACCGCCTGGGCCCCCTGCGGGCTGCGGGCCTTTTCAAGTTTCTTGTACCGGAGCGGGGCGCCGCGCCGTCCGCCCGGTTCCGCCAGGGGATCCCCGATGTCACTCACGTCCGACGACATTTCACGTCTCGGCGAACTTGCCCGCATCCGGCTGGATGATGCGGAGCGCGCCCACATGCTGGCCCAGCTCGACGACATCTTCGGCATCATCGAGAAGCTGCGTGCCGTCGACACCACCGGCGTCGAGCCCATGACCCACGCCGGCCATGTCGGCCAGCGGCTGCGTGACGATGTCGTCACCGAAAGCGATCATCGCGCCGAGAACCAGCGTTCCGCGCCGTCCGTGGCCGATGGCCTGTACCTCGTCCCGCGGGTGGTGGAGTAAGCATGAGCACAACCAAGACCCTGCTGGAAACCGGCAACCTCGGCGCCATCAGCGCCGCCCTGCAGGGCGGTGACGTCTCGGCCCGTGAACTGGCCGAACACTGTCTGGCGGCCGCTGCTGCCAGCGACATCAACGCCTTCGTGGACGTGCAGCCCGAGCTGACGCTGGCCCAGGCCGACGAGGCCGATACCCGGCTGGCCGCTGCCCGCCAGTCCGGCGAGCGCGCAAGCCCGCTGCTGGGCGTGCCCATGGCCCACAAGGATGTCTTTGTCACCCGCGGCTGGAAGTCCACCGCTGGCTCGAAGATGCTGGCGGACTACCAGAGCCCCTTTGATGCCACCGTCGTGCGCAAGGTGCGCGAGGCCGGTGCCGTCTGCGTCGGCAAGCTCAACTGCGACGAATTCGCCATGGGGTCGGGCAACGAGAACTCGTTCTTCGGCCCGGTGAAGAACCCCTGGGATCCGTCCCGCGTGGCCGGTGGCTCGTCGGGCGGCTCGGCCGCTGCCGTGGCAGCCGGCCTGGTGCCGGTCTCCACCGGGACCGACACTGGCGGTTCGGTGCGCCAGCCGGCTGCCATGTGCGGTGTCACCGGCATCAAGCCCACCTACGGGCGCGTCTCGCGCTACGGCATGATCGCCTTCGCCAGCAGTCTGGATCAGGCCGGCGTGTTTGCCCGCTCGGCCGCCGACTGCGCGCTGCTGCTGTCGGCCATGGCCGGCTTCGACGAGCGCGACGCCACCAGCCTGCGCGCCCCGGCCGACGACCTGGCCACCGTGCCCGCCGCCGACTGGGGCGGTAGCGCTGACATGCCGCTCAAGGGGCTGCGCGTTGGCGTGCCCGACGAGTTCCTGGGCGAGAGTCTGGCCCCGGCCGTGCGTGATGCGGTGCGGGCGGCGCTGGCCCGCTTCGAGGCCCTGGGGGCCACGATGGTGCCGGTCTCGCTGCCGCATACCGAGCTGTCCATCCCGGCCTATTACGTCATCGCCCCGGCCGAAGCCTCCAGCAACCTGGCGCGCTTTGACGGTGTGCGCTATGGCCACCGCAGCGCCGATGCATCCGACCTGAAGTCGCTCTACATGAACAGCCGCGCCGAGGGCTTTGGTCCTGAAGTGAAGCGCCGCATCATGATCGGCACCTACGTGCTCTCGCACGGCTACTACGACGCCTACTACCGCAAGGCCCAGCAGCTGCGCCGGATGATCGCCGACGACTTCACGCGCGTCTTTGCGGACGTGGACGTGATTGCCGGTCCGGTCTCGCCCGAGACAGCCTGGCCCATCGGTCAGCAGACCGATGATCCGGTACGCAACTATCTGGCCGACATCTACACGCTGCCCGCCTCGCTGGCCGGCCTGCCGGGCCTGTCGCTGCCCTGCGGCTTTGACGCCGCCGGCCTGCCCGTGGGCCTGCAGCTGGTGGGGCCTGCGCTGACCGAAGCGCGGTTGCTGTCCATTGGCCACACCTACCAGCAGCACACCGACTGGCATCTGCGCCGGCCGGGGCAGGGGGCCTGAGGCATCTTCCTTCCGAGGGTCAGGGCTTTCTCATGACATCCGGCCGCCGGGGCTACCCTGCAGGCAGGCGCATGCAAGCGCGCCATGCCGAAGGACTTATCCGGCAGGCCCATGGATAGCCCTACACAACGAGGAACAGTCAATCATGAATGCTGAATTACAGAATCACGCCCCCCGCCAGCGCTGGCTGCAACGGGCGGCCCTGTTGCTGACAGCCGTCGCGCTGGCGGCCTGCACGACCATGCCCATGGTCAAGCGCACCAAGAAACCGGCCACGACGACCAGGCCGCCGGTGACGGCACCGCAGCCGGCCACCCGGGCGCTACCGGGCGAAGGCACGCTGCAGAACTTTGCCGGCACCTGCCAGCAGACCGACATCGACGGTTTTGGCGAGAACGCCACGCTGCGCGTGACGGGGGGTCAGGTGCAGCAGCTGGACTGGCACGTGAAGGTGGGCAAGCGTGGCCAGTGCCACTTCAACCTGCGTGATTTCCGCCAGACCAAGAATGCGCCGCACATCGAGCTGGCTTCGCGCAGCCGCGGCGCCTGCAAGCTGCTCATCTACCAGGACGCCCGGCGCGTGACCCTGGCCCACGCCAACTGCCAGTTGTTCTGCACGCCGCGCAGCGTGGCCGAGGAAGCCTGGCCGGTGATGTTCAATCCGCAGACGGGCCGCTGTGCCAGTCTGAACCGCTGATACGGGAAATACGCTCATGCAATGGGAAGTGGTGATCGGGCTGGAAGTTCATGCCCAGCTCTTGACCCGGTCCAAGATCTTTTCCGGGGCCTCCACCCGATTCGGGGCCGAGCCCAACACCCAGGCCTGCCCCGTGGACCTGGGGCTGCCCGGCACCCTGCCGGTGCTCAATCGGCAGGCGGTCGAGCATGCCATCCGATTCGGGCTGGCCATCGGCGCGCAGGTCGCTCCAGTCTCCATCTTTGCCCGCAAGAACTACTTCTACCCCGATCTGCCCAAGGGCTACCAGATCAGCCAGTATGAGCAGCCGGTGGTGCTGGGCGGCACGCTGGACATCGCCATCCCCGCCGAGAAGGCCGGTGATCCGCCGCGCATCCGTACCATCAACCTCACCCGTGCGCACCTTGAGGAGGACGCCGGCAAGTCATTGCACGAGGACTTCGCCGGCATGTCGGGCATCGACCTCAACCGGGCCGGCACGCCGCTGCTGGAGATTGTCAGCGAGCCCGAGCTGCGCAGTGCCGCCGAAGCCGTGGCCTATGCGCGGGCGCTGCACGGCCTGGTGACGTGGCTGGGCATCTGCGACGGCAACATGCAGGAAGGTTCCTTCCGTGTGGATGCCAACGTCTCGGTCCGGCCGCTGGGCCAGAAGGAATTCGGCACCCGCGCCGAGATCAAGAACCTGAACTCGTTCCGCTTCCTGGAGCGGGCCATCCAGTTCGAGGTGCGTCGCCAGATCGAGCTGATCGAGGACGGTGGCCGCGTGGTGCAGGAAACCCGGCTCTACGATCCGGATGCCGACGAGACCCGCTCGATGCGCACCAAGGAAGACGCGGATGACTACCGCTACTTCCCCGAGCCCGACCTGCCGCCGCTCGTCATCGATCCGGCGCAGATCGAGGCCGTGCGCAACGACATGCCCGAGCTGCCCAGCACCAAGCGCGCCCGCTACCAGGATGAGCTGGGCCTGCCGCAGGCCGACGCACTGACGCTGACCAGCAGCCTGGCCAGCGCCCAGTTCTTCGAGGCCGCGCTGGCGGCCCTGCCCGATGCCGCTGCCCAGGCCAAGACCCTGGCCAACTGGATGATGGGCGAGCTGGCGGCCCAGCTCAATCGCGATGGACTGGACATTGCCGACAGCAAGGTCAGCGCCCCGCAGCTGGCCGGGCTGGTCATTCGCATTGCTGACGGCACCCTCTCGGGCAAGCTGGCGCGCGAAGGCCCCGTGCAGGGCGGGCCGGAAGTGGTCGATGCCCTCATCGACCGTCAGGGCCTGCGTCAGATCAGCGGCGACGATGTGCTGGGTCCGATCATCGACCAGGTGCTGGCCAACAACGCCAAGTCGGTGGACGAGTACCGGGCCGGCAAGGAAAAGGCCTTCAACGCCCTGGTGGGTCAGGTCATGAAGCTCAGCAAGGGCAAGGCCAACCCGCAGCAGGTCAACGAACTGCTGAAGAAGAAACTGGGCTGAGATCGACAGGGGCTGCCCGGAACGGGATCCGGGCGGCGCCGATCAGTCTGTGGGTTCCTGCTGCCCCGGCAGGTGTGACAGCAGCTCGGCCAGTCGGGCCGCATTGGCCTCGAAATCGCGGTTCAGGCGCGTGCGCTCGTTGCGCCGCTCTTGGATCAGCGCATCTTCGGCCAGAATGGCGTTGGCAATCGACGAGATGCGCTGCTGCACCGCATAGGGTAGGCGGGCATTGGGCCGATCCTGCTTCTTCTGCCACTCGGCTGCCTGCTCGCGCTCCTCTTTCAGGTTCTGGTCCAGCACCAGGATGCGCCGCATCGCCGCAGAGATTTCCTCGTCGATCAGCTGGATCTGCTGTTCCTGGCGCTTGCGCAGGTCTTCCGGCGTCTTGTAGGTCAGCAGCAGGTGCCGATCATGCGCCTGCTGCGCCTTCAGCGCCCGTTCCTGTTCCTGGCGAACCAGCGCCTGCTGGGCCGCCTCGCGTTCCTGCTGCCGCGTCAGCGGCGGCGGCAGCACCCGGCGCACCGAACCGTCACGGTTCAGCTCGCGCATGTTGCGCCGCGCGCAGGCGTCAATCGGCTGATCCGACGAGATCACCCGGCCATTTTCGTCCTTGCAGACGTAGATGGAGGTGCCGCCCCGGGGGGCGTTGTCCGACACCGGCATCGACTGCGCATGCGCCATGGCCATCATCCCCGACGCCAGGGTCAGGGAGAGGGTTAACAGCACGAAACGGGCATGATCGAGGCTCATACCCGCCACTGTAGTCAGGGGCGACGCCCTGTGCCATAGCGGCTGCGATAGTCGGCGATGGCCAAACGATGAGTGGCAAGCACCTCGGCGCTGTAGCGTTCCGTCGACGGGCGGGCGTCCGACTCCAGGTAGCCCAGCAGATCGTCCAGCGTGGCCAGCGCATATACCTCGATCCCCCAGCGTTCGCGCACCTCCTCCACGGCCGACTGCGCCGCCACCACCTCGGCGTTGCCGCCACGCTCCATCCGGTCCAGCGCGATGAACACCGCCGCAGGCTCCGCCCCGGCTGTCCGGATGATCTCCACCGACTCCCGCACCGACGTGCCGGCCGAGATCACGTCATCGACGATGGCCACCCGCCCCGTGAGCGGCGCCCCCACCAGATTGCCGCCCTCGCCGTGGTCCTTGGCTTCCTTGCGGTTGAAGCAGAAGGGCAGATTGCGGCCCCGCGCCGCGCAGGCCACCGCCATGGCCGAGGCCAGCGTGATGCCCTTGTAGGCCGGCCCGAACAGCACATCGAACTTCGGTACGGTTTCTTCCACCTGCAGCAGCCGATCGGCGTAGAAACCGGCCAGACGGCCCAGCCCTTCGCCGTCGTGGAAGAGCCCCGCATTGAAGAAGTAGGGCGACAGCCGCCCCGCCTTCGTCTTGAACTCACCGAAGCGCAGCGCTCCGGTGTCGAGCGCGAACTGGATAAACTCGTGGGAAAGATCTTTCATCATAGGTGCCTGCATGTTGCGAGTCGTATCCCAGAATCTTAACGGTATCCGGTCCGCCGCCCGCAAGGGCTGGTTCCCCTGGGCCGCCACCTTTGGCGCCGACGCCATCTGCGTGCAGGAAGTGCGTGCCCAGCTCTCCGATATGGACGACACCATGCAGGCCATCGGCCCGGCCGTCGGGCGCTTCCACCTGGCCGAACGGCGCGGCTACAGCGGTGTGGGCATCTACACCCCCCATACCCCCCGGACCATCCGCGAAGGCTTCGGCCAGCCCGAATTCGACGCCGAGGGCCGCTACATCGAGATGGATTTCGGCACCCACGCCATCATCTCCGTCTACGTCCCCTCTGGCTCCTCGTCCGAAGAACGTCTGCAACGCAAGTTCGTCTTCATGGAAGCCTTTGCCCGCCACATGCAGGAACTGAAGGACAGCGGCCGCGAGATCATCCTGTGCGGCGACTGGAACGTCGCCCACAAGGAAATCGACCTGAAGAACTGGCGCTCCAACCAGAAGAACTCCGGTTTCCTGCCCGAAGAACGCCAGTGGCTCAGCAGCCTGCTGGACGACATCGGCTTCGTGGACGTCTTCCGCCGGCTGGACCCCCGCCCCGAGCAATACACCTGGTGGAGCAACCGTGGCCAGGCCTGGGCCAAGAACGTGGGCTGGCGCATCGACTACCAGATCGCCACCCCCGGCATCGCCGCCACCGCCACCCGCGCCGAGATCTACAAGGACGAGCGCTTCTCGGACCACGCGCCGCTGATCATTGACTATGACTGGCCCAGGGGGTGAGGGGGCTGGGTGACCGGCGATCCGGGCAGTCATTTCTGACTGCCGACGGCAGATGGCTCTCTTGGGAGGGATGGTTCCTTGTTAAGGTCATAGATCTCTCCAATGTTCACGTGCGAGCTGGGGATGGAGAGCCTCTTGGTGGTTTTGGCGTCTCCATAGGAAATCAGGGTCTCCCCTCCGATGTCGTTGAGCAGGATCGTGGCATTCTTCAGGATGATGAAGTTGTTGCCGACAGGGGCAGTGTTCCGGGAGTTGGCGGCAAATAGCTCGCCATAGGGGGCTTTGATGTAGATGTCCTTGTTTTTGATTCTGATGTTAGCTATTTCCATCACTTCGTCAATAAGATCCCCAATCTTTGAAGGATTGTTCATGTTGGGGACGTAAATGGGTACCGCGAAAAGGATGGCTATCAGAAGATGAAGAACGGGTTTCGGAATTTCTTCATGTATTGACCGTGAATATTGACTTGCTTCGTGTCTTCCTGTTTTGAATACGGACATGGCAATGAAGTAAAAAAATGAAAAGATGATCGCTGTTAGTGTTGCGGAGCAGATCCCTGATGTGTATGTAAGGACGGCTATAGAGAGCACTGATGTAACGATTCTGGCAATTTTCCCTGTTTGCTCTGTTGTATCTGTTTTTAATAACTCCACAGCTATATCGTGTGCCGTTGTTTTTTGGGTTGCCATATTGCTTATCGCGTATGCGACGACCCATCCAATGGACATTAAGAAACAAAAGAAGAAAATATAGAGTGCCCCGAAGATATATGAAGCAATGAGTATGGTGACGCCGTTTTCTAAGGATATGTTGACAGGATAGTGTCTAATTCTTGTTAGATAGACTGCCACGACAATAATTCCGACAATGGAAATGCTCTTGTTGGAAAGCATGGGGATTAGACTGTTCTTCTTGATTTCATCGAGCATCGATTTCAGCATGTCGAGCATGGTTAGCCTCCCTGTTGGTTGTATCTTTTTCATGTAGTTTAAAAAATCGCCCGACAGGCGCAAACCCATCGGGCGATCATCGGCAGGCTGTACTGCCGCGGGGCAATGAGCGGTCCCGCCCTGGGGCGTCAGCCCGTCGGGCAGGATCGCAGGGCCATCAGGCCACGCCGCCAGCCTTGTGCTTCTTGCCGGCAGCCACTTCGGCCACGGCCAGGGCGGTCATGTTCACCAGCCGGCGCACGGTGGCCGAAGGCGTCATGACGTGCGCGGGGAAGGCGCTGCCCAGCAGGATCGGGCCGATGGTGATGCCGTGTCCATCAGTGGTCTTGAGCACGTTGAACAGGATGTTGGCCGAATCCAGGTTCGGGCACACCAGCAGGTTGGCGTCGCCATCCAGCGTGCTGTCGGGCACCAGGCGGTCACGCAGTTCCGGCAGCAGGGCGGCGTCGCCGTGCATTTCGCCGTCGCAGTTGATGTGCGGGGCCACGCTGCGGAAGATGTCGCGCGCCTGGCGCATCTTGATGGCTGACGGGCGGCGCGAGCTGCCGAACTGCGAGTGCGACACGAAGGCCACCTTGGGCGGGATGCCGAAGTTGTTCACTTCCTCGGCTGCCATGACGGCGATCTTGGCCAGCGTCTCGGCATCGGGGTCATCGTTGACGTAGGTGTCGGTGATGAACAGGGTGCGGTTGCCCATGGCAATGGCGTTGACGGTGGCCAGCGGGGTGCCGGGGCGTGCGCCGATCACGTCGCGGACGTTGCCCAGGTGCACGTCGAAGCGGCCGAGCGTGCCGCACAGCATGGTGTCGGCATCGCCCAGGCGCACCATCAGGGCGGCAATCAGCGTGGTGGAGCGGCGCACGGCAGCCTTGGCGGCTTCCTGCGAGACGCCTTCCCGTCCCATCAGACGCCAGTATTCTTCCCAGTAGGTGCGGAAGCGCGGATCGTCGTCGGGGTTGATGATCTCGATGTCCTTGCCGGCCTTCATACGCAGGCCGGCCTTCTTGATGCGGGCCTCGATCACCGAGGGGCGACCGATCAGCAGGGGGCGGGCCAGGCCTTCGTCGATGGCGGTCTGGGCGCAGCGCAGCACGCGCTCGTCTTCACCCTCGGCATAGGCCACGCGCTTGAATTCCGGCGCGGCGGCCTTGGCGGCAGCCACGACCGGGCGCATCAGCAGGCCGGTAGAGTAGATGAAGCGGTAGAGCGACTGCCGGTAGGCATCCATGTCCTCGATGGGACGGGCAGCCACGCCGGAGGCTGCAGCGGCCTCGGCCACGGCCGGGGCAATGCGCAGGATCAGGCGCGGATCGAAGGGGGTGGGGATGATGTAGTCGGGACCGAAGTTCAGGTCCTTGCCGGTGTAGGCGCTGGCCACCTCGTCGCTGGCCTCGGCCTTGGCCAGGGCGGCGATCTCGCGCACGCAGGCCAGCTTCATCTCTTCGGTGATGCGCGATGCGCCGCAGTCCAGCGCACCCCGGAAGATGTACGGGAAGCACAGCACGTTGTTGACCTGGTTCGGGTAGTCCGAACGGCCGGTGGCGATGATGCAGTCGGCGCGGGCGGCACGGGCATCTTCGGGGCGGATCTCGGGCTCGGGGTTGGCCAGGGCCAGGATCACCGGCTGGCGGGCCATGGTCTTGACCATGTCGCCGGTCAGCACGCCGGGGGCCGAGCAGCCCAGGAAGACGTCAGCGTCCTTCACGATGTCGGCCAGCGTGCGGGCGTCGGTGTCTTGCGCGTAGCGTGCCTTGGACTCATCGAAGCCGCCCGGGCGACCCTTGTAGATGACGCCCTTGGAGTCGGCCACGTAGATGTTCTTGGGGTTCACGCCCAGGGCCACGAAGATGTCCAGGCAGGCCAGGGCCGCAGCGCCTGCGCCCGAGACGGCTACCTTGACCTCGCCGATGGGCTTGCCCACCAGTTCCAAGCCGTTGACCAGCGCCGAGCCCGAAATGATGGCGGTGCCGTGCTGGTCGTCGTGGAAGACGGGGATCTTCATCTTCTCGCGCAACTGACGCTCGATGTAGAAGCACTCGGGGGCCTTGATGTCTTCCAGGTTGATGCCGCCCAGGGTGGGTTCCAGTGCGCTGATGATCTCGACCAGTTTGTCGGGGTCACGCTCGGCCAGCTCGATGTCGAACACGTCGATGCCGGCAAACTTCTTGAACAGGCAGCCCTTGCCTTCCATCACCGGCTTGCCGGCCAGCGGGCCGATGTCGCCCAGGCCCAGCACGGCGGTGCCGTTGGTGATCACGCCCACCAGGTTGCCGCGCGAGGTGTATTCGGCGGCCTTGGAGGGATCGGCCTGGATGTCCAGGCACGGATAGGCCACGCCCGGCGAATAGGCCAGCGACAGGTCACGCTGGTTGGACAGCGGCTTGGTGGGACGGACGGTGATCTTGCCCGGCGACGGCTGGGCATGGTATTCCCGCGCGGCATCGCGCAGGGCGGATTCGGCAGCAGATAGCTTCTTGGTCATGAAATCTGTATAGGGTTGGAGGGGGCGGCAGAACACTGAAGATTACACCCTTCACGGTTTCGTGGGGCACAAGGCAGAGGGGGCCTCATGGGGGTGGCCATGTGTCCGTCCCGGGCACCCTGAGCGGCAGCGCGTGTGCAGGTCGTGGCTGCCGGTGGGACCTGGATGCGGTGTCGCATATTTCACGCATCGCGCCTTCATTCATGCCGTGTCGCTGCCCGGCCGTCAGCAGCATGGGCGGGGTCTGAATGGCGGCCATGAAGCCGGGGCCCACGCGCTGCTACACTCGGTGGATGAGCGATTCCCCCAAGCCCGCGCCCGGGTTGTGGCAGACCTATGGGCAAGTCTTCGCGTCGCGGCGCATTGCCGCGATGCTGCTGCTGGGCTTTTCCAGCGGGCTGCCGCTGGCGCTCACGGCGGGGGCGTTGCAGGCGTGGCTTACGGTCAATGGCATTGACCTGCACACCATCGGCTACTTCGCGCTGGTGGGGCTGCCCTATACCTTCAAGTTCGTCTGGGCACCGCTGCTCGATCGCTTCGAGCCCCGGCTGCTGGGGCGGCGGCGAGGCTGGATCCTGGTCTTTCAGCTGGCCATGGCGCTGGCCTGCCTGGGGCTGGCCCAGCTTGATCCGGCTCACCATATCCATCTGATCGCCGTGCTGTCAGTGGTGGTGGCGTGGCTGTCGGCCTCGCAGGACGTGGTCTTCGATGCCTATCGGGCCGACCTGCTCTCGCCCGAGGAACGAGGCGCCGGCGCCGCGGTTTCGGTGTTGGGCTACCGGCTGGCCATGCTGGTCTCGGGCGGTGGCAGCTTCATCCTGGCCGATACCTGGCTGGGCTGGCCGGGCACCTATTGCATCATGGGCGTCATGCTGCTGCTGCTGATGGGGGCCACGATCTGGAGTCCGCGCATTGCCCGGCCGCAGCAGGCGGGGGGCGATGCTGGTGCCGAGCTGAAGGGCTTCGTGGTCATGGTGCTGGGCGGTGCGCTGCTGTGGTGGCTGTGCACGCAGGCCAGCCGGCCGGTCCTGACGTGGCTGCAGGCCGGGCCTTTGGGGCAGTTGCTGGCCGAAACGGCCGTAATGCTGCTGACCGGCGTGGGCGCCGTGCTGGTGGCGCGCCGCGTGGGCTTTCCATCTTTTGTGGCGCCCTGGGATGCCTTCTTTGCCCGGCCGCATGCGCTGGCCTTCCTGCTGCTCATCGTGCTGTACAAGCTTGGGGATGCCTTTGCCGCCAGCCTGTCCACCAGCTTCCTGCTGCGCGGCGTGGGTTTCAGTCAGGCCGAGATCGGTCTTCTGGCCACCATCATCGGCGCGCTGCTGGGGGGGGCCTGGCTGTCGTCGCGCTCGCTCTACCAGTCGCTGATGCTCTTCGGCATCCTGCAGGCGTTCTCCAACGTGGGCTACTGGCTGCTGTCGGTGCTGCCCAAGAGCTACCTGCTGATGGCCGGTGCCATCGGCATCGAGAACCTGTGCGGGGGGCTGGGCACGGCCGCCTTCGTGGCCTTCCTCATGACCCTGACCGACCGGCGCTTCTCGGCTGCGCAGTACGCGCTGCTGTCGGCGCTGGCAGCCATCGGGCGGGTCTACGTGGGGCCAGTGGCCGGCGTGGTGGTCGAGCAGCAGGGGTGGCCCAGCTTCTTCCTGATGACGGTGGCCGCGGCGCTGCCGGGCCTCCTGATGCTGTGGTGGCTACGCCGCGAGGTTCAGGCGCTGGATGCGCGCCGTACCCGCACCGAGGCGCTGCCGGATCTGGACTGATGGCCTGCTCTACTTGCTGAGCTTGCGCACGTACTTCCACACTTCCTGCTCGGCCGCAAACTTGCCGATGCGCAGCAGTGTCTGCCGGGCGGCCGGCGTGCGCAGCACCAAGGTGGCCATGGGCACGGCCACGGCCAGCCCCACGGCCGTCGTCAGCGTGGGGTAACGCAGCAGCGCCTGCATCGTCTTGCTGCGCGGGAAACTGTCACGAGGCCGGCCGTCGTCCCGGAAGTCGGGCGCATCCTCGTCAATGGGCGTGCCGTCTTCATCCACCAGCAACGGATAGTCCACCGGCGGGCGAGTGCGCGGCCCGGATGCTGTTTTACCCCTGAAATTACTGAATGCAGAATTATTTGTGCTTCCGGTGCTTCCGGTGCTTCCGGTGCTTCCGGCGCCGGCACTGCCTTCGGGGCTGCGGGGGGTGTTGCCATGGCCTGCCGCGCCGGTTTGTTCATGCCCCGGGCCATGCGCCGATCCAGCGTCATGAGGCGCCGAGGCTTCCTTGGCCGCGGCACGACGCAGGATGTCAGCCAGCGACTCTCCCGCCACGGCGGACGGGTGGGCCTCGTTGGACGCTCCTTCATGTCGCAGTGCGCCGCGTTCGGTGTTGTTGCCGTTCATGGCCAGCGCACGGCGGCGCTGGATGCGCGCAAAGATGTCCTCGGCGGTCTCGTCGGTGCGGCTGGAACGGGGCATGTTCGGTTTGTCGTCATTCATGATTCTGAATTACGCTCACGTTCCAGGTCTTCCTTCAGGCTGCGCAGATCGTCGGCCAGCACCTGACGGCTGAGGGGAAAGGGTTCGGGGTGGCCTTTGAGAAGGCTGCGGATGCGCAGCACCAGGACCAGGCTGAGGATGACCCAGAAGCCGGCGGCGATGCCCAGCGCATGCAGGCGCCAGGGGGTGTCCCAGGCCAGGGCTACCAGGGTGGCCATCAGCCACACCAGGCAGATGATGGCAATGACGCCAGCAGCCAGACTTGTGCCCACCAGCTTGGCCAGCCAGCGGGATTCGGTGCCGAGTTCCAGCGCCAGCAGGCGGCTGCGGTCGTCCAGGCCTGCCACCAGATCGGCGGCGGTCCGCTTCATCCGTCGGATGCGGGGTTCGAGGAGTTTGCCGAACATGTGTCAGGAGGCACAAGGCCATGAAGCGCCGGCGGTGCCTGCGCTGGGAATGGGAACCCGCTGGCTGGTCACAGGGAGAGACCGGCCAGCGGGCAGGGGCACGGGAAGTCCGTTCAGGCGCTTCCCGGCCACGCAAGCGCGATGATCAGCGACGCGACAGCAGGAAGCCGATCACCAGACCTGCGGCGGCAGCCATGCCGGCCGTCTGCCACGGCGAGGTGTGGGCGTACTCGTCCACACGGGCAGCGCCTTCGCGGGCGCGGCGGTGCACTTCCTGGGCCGTGTCGTAGGCCACGTCGGACATGCGATGGATGGAGTCACGCACCTGGTTCAGCGCAGCACGCACTTCCGGGCGGTCGGCCAGCGAGTCGCTGTCCAGCAGATCGGAGATGTCGGCTTTCAGGGCATCCCACTCACGCTCCAGGTGGTCGCGCGAACGCTCGGCGGTACGGCCGAACTGTCGGCGGCTCTTTTTCAGGCCGCGCTCCAGTTCTTCCAGGCGGGCAGCCAGTTTTTCGGTGATATCGTCAGCCATCTTGGTTTCCTCAAAGAGTCAGTGAAAGTCGGAGATGCGCCTGTGTCAGTCGACTGGCGCCTTCCTGGGGTTCCGACCGGTGAGGGCATCGGCCTTCCACACAGGCGGAACTCGGCCAAGCCGACAGACAAGTATGCCAGCTTCATCACCCCATGTCTGGTCAGGGTTGGGGAAAACCAAGGGACCAACCGGTTTTTTTACAAAACAAGCACACGACGCAGGAAGGCCGCGATGTCGCCGATCTCCTCGGGGCAGACCGAATGGGGCATCGGGTACTCGTGCCAGTCCACCGTGTAGCCCAGCGACTGCAGCAGGTCGCGCGAAGCGATGGCACGTTCGATGACCACGACCGGATCGTCCTGGCCGTGGGCCATGAAGATGGGGGTGTGCTGGTTGTCGGCGCTGCGCTCGGCGGCCGTCTTGTCGGCCAGCGGCAGGGAGCCCGACAGGCCGACCAGCGCAGCCAGCCGCTGCTTCTGGCGCAGACCGGTCATCAGCGTCATGGCGCAGCCTTGCGAGAAGCCCATCAGCACGATGCGCTCGGCCGGGATGCCGCGTTCCACTTCACGGGCAATGAGGGCCTCGATGGAGGCCTGCGAGCGGCGAAGTCCCGCCTCGTCCTCGCGCCGCGCCAGATCGGTGCCCAGGATGTCGTACCAGGCACGCATCACATAGCCGTTGTTGATGGTGACGGGCATCTGCGGTGCATGCGGGAAGATGAACCGGACAGGCACGCCCAGGTCCAGCATCTGGGCCACCGGCACGAAGTCGTTGCCATCGGCCCCCAGGCCGTGCAGCACGATGATCGAGGCCGTCGGTTCGGGGCCGGTGACGAATTCCAGGGCTTCGAGGGTTTGGGACATGGTCGGGGTATCAGTTGTGGGTGGGCGGTTCGTGTTCGGAGCGCACGACCGAGGGCTTGTCGGCCAGCGCGGCGCGCTCGGCCTCCAGGTCGGGCTTCTCGCCCGGCGGAAGGCCGTAGTACAGCTCGCCGATCTGGATGCGCTCACGGCCCTGCTCGACACGGTAGCGGTTGGTGTCACGCAGTGAATACACGCAGCCGCAGTATTCCTGCTGATAGAAGTGCTCGGCCTTGGAGATCTCGATCATCCGGGCCGAACCGCCGCCCTTGCGCCAGTTGTAGTCCCAGTAGACCATGTCCGGATAGCGGGCGGCAGCGCGGTGGCCGCAGCCGTTGATCTGGTTCATGTCCTTCCAGCGCGAGATGCCCAGCGAGCTGGTGAACACCCGAAAGCCATGCTCGTGCGCATAGAGGGCGGTGCGCTCGAAGCGCATGTCGAAACAGACCGTGCAGCGCTCGCCGCGCTCGGGTTCGTGTTCCAGCCCCTTGACCCGTGTGAACCAGTTGTCCGAGTCATAGTCGGCATCAATGAAGATGATGCCGTGCTTCTGCGCGAAGCGGATGTTCTCTTCCTTGCGGATCTCGTATTCCCGCACCGGGTGGATGTTGGGGTTGTAGAAGAAGATGGTGAAGTCGATGCCGGCATCCACCAGCTTCTGCATGGGTTCGCCCGAGCAGGGGGCGCAGCACGAATGCAGCAGCACGCGGGTCTCGCCGTTGGGAAGCTGCAACGGTTGCTGTTGCTTGGGCGAGCGCTTGGTCTGGGCCTGGCGTTGCACGCCGGCCGTGGAAGAGTCGGACATGGGAAACCTGTACGGGGCGGGAAAAACGATAGAAAGAAGGCGCCAGCACAAAGGGGCATTGTACGGTTGACCCCGAAATTGTGATAGCCCGCGCCGGGTCGGTGAAAGGGGTTTGCCGTTAGACTCGAAGGTTGCGCCCGATCATGCCGGACAGGGCGGTGTCTGCTGTCGCCATCGGTCCGTTGCGGTGTCGTCCGGGCGGGGCTGCCGAAAGTGCCCCTGTGGCACGGTATGGTCTGCTTCAGCCGTCATTCATCCTTTCTTCTCGTTGCTGTATATGTCGACTTCTGTGCGTATCTTTCTGGGGGGCTGCCTGCTGGTGCTGCTGGTGGTGGGAGGCCTGATGCTGATGCGGCCCGACCTGCTCATGTCGTCCGGGTCTCCTTCCGGCGGAAAGAGCGCATCGTCATCGCAGCAACCGTCCGCTCCGGAGGGTGATGCCAGCCAGGTGCGGCCTGCCATGGTGGTGACGGTGGCCCCGCCGAAGCGCGAGCTTCTGCCGGTGCAGGTGGTGGCCGATGGTGACGTGGTGGCCTGGCAGGAGGCCAGCATCGCGTCCGAATCCAATTCGTTGACGCTGGCCGAGGTGCTGGTCGATGTGGGGGACACGGTGAAGCGGGGGCAGGTGCTGGCGCGCTTCAACGGCAGGACCGTGGCCGAGGATGTGGCCCAGGCCAAGGCGTCGCTGGTGGAAGCGCAGGCCAATGCCGTGGAGGCGCGTGCCAACGCCGAACGTGCCCGCCGTCTGTTGCGCACGGACTCCATGAGCAAGCAGCAGGCGGACCAGTACTTCGCGGCCGACCGTTCGGCCCAGGCTCGGGTGCGTTCCGCTCAGGCTGCACTGGCGTCGCGCCGGCAGAACTGGCAGAACGTCGAGCTGCGGGCACCCGACGATGGCGTCATCTCGTCGCGCACGGCGACCGAAGGATCCGTGCCTGCAGCGGGCACCGAGCTGTTCAAGCTCATCCGGCAGGGACGGCTGGAATGGCAGGCCGAGCTGGGTGATGCCGATCTGATGAAGGTGAAGGCGGGCGATGCTGTCGTGGTGAATGCCGCCGATGGTCGCAAGGTGGCGGCCCGGGTGCGTGCGGTGGCACCTTCGGCAAACACCAAGACGCGCACCACGCTGGTCTATGTGGATGTGCCGGCCCCGGACTGTGGGCCGGCATGTTCGCGCACGGCACCTTCGAGCTGGGCCAGAGCCCGGGGCTGACGGTGCCGCTGGATGCGGTGGTTTCCAGCGACGGTTTTCTCTATGTCTATCGCCTCAAGCCTGACAACCATGTTGAGCGGGTGCGGGTGACCACCGGACGCCAGGCCGCCGACCGGATCGAGGTGATGCCGGCCCGCGGCGAGCAGCTGTCCGAAAGTGATCGCCTGGTGGTGGAAGGGGCTGCCTTCCTGTCCGATGCCGACCTGGTTCGGGTAGTGAGCAAGCCAGCCACCGAGGAGCGTGCGCAAGATGATTCGTCAGCAAACAGTCAGTCGACGGGCAATGACGTCGGTTCGGGAAGCACTGACGTGAAGGCGGATGATGCCGCCGGGCGTGCTGCACCAGAGACCACTGGCAGGGCACCGGCTGACAAGGTCTCGGGCAGCGCCGCATTCGGGGTGCGTGTGTCCATGCGCAACACGGTGTGGTCGGCACGGGAGGCAGCATGAATTTCTCGTCCTGGTCGATCCGCAACCCGATTGCGGTGATCCTGCTGTTCCTGGCGCTGACGATTGCGGGTCTGGTGAGCTTCGGGAAGATGCGGATCCAGAACATGCCGGACATGGACTACCCGATGGTGACCGTCTCGGCGTCACTGGACGGGGCCACGCCCGACCAGCTGGAAAACGACGTGGCGCGAAAGATCGAGAACGCGCTGGTGGACCTGCAGGGCATACGTCACATGTCTTCCACGCTGGGTGACGGGACCGTCTCCCTGATGGTGCAGTTCGAGGTGGACAAGCCCATTCAGGAGGCGCTGGACCAGGTGCGCTCCAAGGTGCAGGGCGTGCGTGCCGACCTGCCCAGCGCGCTGCCTGAACCGGTGGTGGACAAGGTGGAGCTGGCCAGCCAGCCGGTGCTGGCCTATGCCATCCAGTCCGACCGGATGGACATCCAGGAACTGTCCTGGTTTGTGGACAATGACCTCAACCGCATGTTGCTGGGTCTGAAGGGCGTGGGCAAGGTGACACGCGTGGGCGGCGTGACACGCCAGGTGCATGTCGATCTGGATCCGACCCGGCTGCGGGCGCTGGGGCTGACGGTGGGAGCCATTTCCGAGCAGCTGCGCAACAACCAGATCGAGAGTGCGGGTGGCCATGCCGACATCGCCGGGGGCAAGCAGCCCACGCGGGTACTGGCGCGTGTGAAGTCGGCCGAGCAGCTGAAGAAGGTGCAGATCACCAGCGGTGATGGCCGACGGCTCATGCTGGGCGATCTTGGCACGATCTCCGACACCATCGAGGAACCGAACACGTCGGCCTGGCTGGATGGCAAGGAGATTGTGGGCTTCGAGATCAGCCGCAGTCGTGGCGAAAGCGAAGTGGACGTGGGGCGGCGCGTGCGCGAGCTGGCGCAGAAGCTGCAGCAGGATCGGCCGGATCTGAAACTGACCGAGACGATGGATTTTGCCACACCGGCGCAGGAGGAGTTCGACCGCACCATGCACACCCTCTACGAGGGGGCTGCGCTGGCCGTGATCGTGGTGTGGTTCTTCCTGCGCAACTGGCGTGCCACTTTCCTGTCGGCGGTGGCGCTGCCCATGTCGGTGCTGCCGGCCTTCATGGGCATGCATCTGCTCGATTTCACGCTCAACGGTGTTTCCCTGCTGGCGCTCACGCTGGTGATCGGGGTGCTGGTCGATGATGCGATCGTGGAGATCGAGAACATCGAACGGCACCTGGAAATGGGCAAGGCGCCCTACCAGGCGGCCATGGAAGCTGCCGACGAGATTGGTCTGGCGGTGATTGCCACCACCTTCACGCTCATTGCCGTGTTCCTGCCCACGGCCTTCATGACAGGCCTTGTCGGGCGTTTCTTCAAGCAGTTCGGCTGGACGGCCGCCATTGCGGTGTTCGCGTCGCTGGTGGTGGCGCGGATGCTCACGCCCATGATGGCCGCCTACATGCTGGCACCGCGCCAGGGACGGGAGGACGGGCAGGATCCGCGCTGGCTGCGCACCTATCTGCGCCTGGTGCGCTGGGTGCTGGCGCACCGGCGGCAGACCGCCATCTATGCGGTTCTGTTCTTCGTGGGGTCGCTGGTCCTGGCCTCGCATCTGCCATCGGCGTTCATGCCGCCGGATGATTATGAGCAGACGCAGGTGACGCTGACGCTGGGGCCAGGTGCCACGTTGCAGCAGACCGAGCAGGCCGCCGAGACAGCACGCAAGCAGCTGGAGAAGCTGCCACACATCGCGCGGATATATACCGCCATCGGCGCGGGCTCGGGCAATCAGTTCTCCGGTCTGACCTCCACCAACTATGCGGCATTGACGATCACGCTGGCGCCGCGTGCGGAACGCCCGAAGAAGACGGAAATCGAGCAATCGATGCGCAAGGCCCTGAAGGACATGCCGGGCATGCGGGTGAGCGTGGGCGTGGACGGAAGCTCGGGGGCACGATATGAATTCGTCGTCTCGGGCAGTGATGGTGCACGTCTGACCTCGGCAGCCCGGGATATCGAGCGAGACCTGCGCCGCATCAGGGGAGTGGGCAACATCACGTCATCGGCCAACCTGGTGCGGACGGAAGTGATCGTGCGGCCCGATGCGGCCAAGGCCGCGGCGCTGGGCATCACGCCGCAGGCCATCAGCGACGCGCTGCGCCTGGCCACCCAGGGCGATTATGAGCAGATGCTGCCCAAGCTGAATCTGGAGGCACGACAGGTACCCATCGTGGTGCGGCTGGCCAAGCCGGCACGCGAGAGCCTGGATGCCCTGCGGCGCATCGTGATTGCAGGCGCCAGTGATCCGGTCATGCTGGGCCAGGTGGCCACACTGGAACTGGGTGGGGGGCCGGCCATCATTTCCCGTCGTGACCGTGACCGGAACATCACCTTCACCATCGAGTTGGGTGACCAGGACCTGGGCAGCATCGAGCAGCAGGTGATGAACCTGCCTTCCATCAAGCAGCTGCCCGAGGGCGTGAAGATCGAGCAGGCAGGCGATGCCGAGCTGATGACCGACATGTTCAGCGACTTTGCCCTGGCCATGCTGGCAGGCGTGCTGTGCATCTGGATGGTGCTGGTGCTGCTCTTCAAGAGCTTCCTGCATCCGCTCACCATCCTGTCGGCACTGCCGCTGGCGTTGGGGGGCTCCTTCATTGCGCTGCTGCTGGGACGCTACGACATGTCCATGCCGGCGCTGATCGGGCTGATCATGCTGATGGGCATCGTCACCAAGAACTCGATCCTGCTGGTGGAATACGCCATCATGGCGCGGCGCGAGCATGGCATGGATCGCTGGCATGCGCTGATGGATGCCTGCCACAAGCGGGCACGACCCATCATCATGACCACCGTGGCCATGGGGGCCGGCATGCTGCCGGTCATCATCGGGTCGCCTTCCACCGACACAACGTTCAAGGCCCCCATGGGCATGGCCGTGCTGGGCGGTCTCATCACCTCCACGGCGCTGAGCTTGCTGGTGGTGCCGGCTGTCTTCACCTACATCGACGATTTCGGTCAGTGGGTGGCACGGCTGTGGCATCGCAAGAAGGCCTGATGCGTGTCCGGGCGCAGCACATCGTGCTGCAGCCCGGCGCTGCGCATCTGAACCGCGGTGGCATCTGAGCGACGCAGCGCATCCGAGCGGTACCGGGCATCAGGGCACGCAGCGGCTTTCCAGAAATAGAAAGGGGCGCCACAAAGGCGCCCCCAGGTACCGCAGGCCGAGGAAGGAATCCTCGGCTGATTCGTCAGACGGGCCTCATTCGGCCAGGTCCGTCTGCTCGTGCGACATCAGCTCCTGACCGACGCCGCCCAGCAGGCTGAGGTAGCGCTCATACTGCTTCAGCATGTCGGCAATCAGCTCGTTGTGGTCCATGTACTGCACGTCATAGCCGGTACGCCCGTCGAAGAAGTAGGTGTACGGCTCATAGGTGACGCTGTGCTGGATGTGCGGCAGATGCTCGTCGTTGATCAGCTGTTCGGACACTTCACGCTTGACCGACTTGATGCCGTACATGAAGTCACGCAGGGACTCCTTCTGGATGACCAGTTCCACGGCCGGTTCGGGCTGGTCGAACAGGCTGTTGACCTGCACGGTCAGACCGTACTTGCTGGTGAGTTCCTGACGCAGCTCGCGCATGGCGGGTAGGGCCGTGTGCTTCAGGAAGCGCAGGATGTCCTCTTCCTGGGTCTGGTTCATCATCTGTTCCAGACGTGCGTGCCAGTTCTTGCCCGACCAGAAGACGCTGGACGGATGCACCTTGGCGGAGAAGTACTGGCGGTCGGCGTTCAGGCCCTTCCACAGGCTGAAGCACATCAGCAGCATCAGCATGGCAAAGGGCAGCGCCACGATCAGCGTCATGGTCTGCAGGTTGCCCAGGCCGCCTTCGCGCATCAGCACCACGGCCACGACCGACATCAGCACGCCCCACATGATGGCCTGCCAGCGAGGCGAGGTCAGGCTCTTGTCGCGCGAGGCGATGTTGTTGAGCACATAGATGCCCGAGTCGGCCGAGGTGACGAAGAAGAGCGCGATCACGGCCAGGCTGACGATGCCCGTGAGCGCCGGCATGGGCAGGAACTCCAGGAACTTGAAGAGCAGCTTCTCGGGCGTGCCCGTCATGCTGCCCAGCACGCCGGCAGCGCCGTGCGCGTCCATCCAGATGGCGGTGTTGCCGAACACGGTGAACCACAGCACGCCGAACAGCGACGGGATGACCAGCACGCCGAAGATGAATTCACGGATGGTGCGGCCACGC
>ERZ772956.931-NODE-931-length-20818-cov-4.263353_pt1 | contig 20818 bp, 15 predicted proteins | sample MGYA00580683_ERZ772956 | MGnify/ENA primary metagenome ERZ772956 (study PRJEB29015, sample SAMEA2738077) | human oral metagenome | biome: human oral; feature: human-associated habitat; material: saliva | place: China | collected 2212 ... | reverse complement strand
CGTCACCCGTACTTTCGACTGGGTTGACGAGGACGTGAAGTAGTCTCAAGGTATTGAGGCATAAGAGGCCGGGGCCGCATCTGCGGTCCCGGCCTCTTGCGTCTCAGGCGCCTCGCGATGAGGATTTCTCCTTAATTCACGTATGCGTCGAAGCCCAGAAGTATAGGATTGGACTATGAATCCCCCTGACGCAGAAGCGACATATCTCCTGATCGATGGCGAAAACATCGATGCCACACTTGGGCTTTCCGTTCTGGACCGCCGTCCCACTCCCGATGAACGTCCCCGCTGGGATCGAATTCGTGAAGCGACCGAACAGCTCTGGCATCAGCAAGTGCGCGGCCTTTTCTACCTCAATGGAACCTCGGGTTACCTTCCCATGGGCTTTATTCAAGCGCTCCATGCAATGGGCTACCGCGCTCTTCCCCTAGCGGGTCCAGACGATATGAAGGTCGTTGATGTCGGTATTCAACGCACCCTTGAAGCCATTGCAGAGCAGGGGTCAGGCTCAGTTATTTTGGCTTCTCACGACGCCGATTTCCTGCCACAAATTCAAGATCTGCTTGAAAACGGACACCGCGTTGGGATTATGTGTTTCAAGGAGTTCCTCTCCAGCCAGTTCCACGAACTGGAAGATCTGGGCCTTGAAATCATTGACCTTGAATACGATGCGCACGCATTCCAAGTACAGCTTCCGCGTATTCACATCATCGATATCGAAGACTTCGACCCCTTCGACTATCTCTGACATATAAAAATGTGGGCCCTGATCCAGGGCCCACATTTTTATGCTGTCAATCAGTGCTGCTGCTTCAGTGCTGCAAGACGAGCTTCGATTTCAGCCTGAGAAGAATCGGTCTCCAGCTCTGCGAACTGTGAATCCAGCGAGGAGGTTGCAACCTCAGTCTTGCCCTGGGCCATTGCCTCGGCTCGACGAACCTTGTCCTCGAAGCGAGAGAGCTCGGAGGTCGGGTCAAGAACATTGATCGAGGCAACTGCATCCGAAACCTGTGCCTGTGCCTCGGCGGCCTTCTGGCGTGCAACCAGCTGATCGCGCTTGGTCTTGAGCTCGCTGAGCTTGTCCTTCATCTGGACCAGACCGTTCTTGAGCTTGTCGACGACCTCGCGCTGAGAAGCGATCAGCGGCTCAGCGTTCTTTGCTTCGCCTTCGAACTGGATCTGCTTGCCGATGGCAACGCGAGCCAGATCGTCCCACTTCTGTGCGCCGGCCTGGTCGCCGGCTGCGCGCATTTCCTCTGCCTTTGCCGAGGCCGCGGCTGCCTTGCGTCCCCAATCTGCAGCTACAGTGACGTCCTCATCGTGGTCCTTCTCGGCCAAACGGAGGTTACCGACGGTCTGTGCGACTGCGGTCTCTGCTTCTGCGATCGAGTTCGTGTAGTCGCGAATCAGCTGATCAAGCATCTTCTGAGGGTCCTCGGCGCGGTCGAGGAGCGCATTGATGTTTGCCTTTGCGAGCTGAGAAATACGACCAAGAATGGTTTGCTTTTCCGCCATTGTTTCCTCCTTTGGGAAGCGGGAAAAATTATGGTTGAACTATATCCTATTTCAGAACGATCCGGTGTGACCTGATCCGTTGGAGCCGCCGAAGCCACCTCCGCCGAAGCCACCTCCGCTGAAGTTTCCTCCGCTGGAACCGCCCCCGCCGAAGTTTCCTCCGCTGGAACCGCCCCAACTGGAGCCGCCCCCACCCCAATCGTGTCGACGCGAACTTCCTCCGTTGAGCATTCCATTGAGAACGGACCATACAAGCATGCTGCCCAGCCCAATCCCGTTAACAATTGAGTCACCAGTTGTGGAACGTTGCGGAGTGTTCAGGGGAGCATTGATTGCTGCCTGCGCGTAGGTGATTGCGTTTCGCGCTTGACCGGCAGCGGTCTCATCATTGCCTTGGTCGTGATAGGAGTGCGCACTTTGAAGTGAGGACTGTGCAAAGGAAAGATTTGAGCGCGCATCGAAACCAACCAGCGTGCCGTGACTTGTCACGTGTTGACTTGCGCGCGCGACATCGGAATCAGCCTGAGCCAAAAGTGCGTCAATTCCTGACTCAGCACGTTGGCTGCGCTCTTCTGCACTACGTAAGGGAGCCAAGGCCTCGTCAAGGGCGGCTTCCGCAACACGCAGGGATTCAAGCGCGACTAAAGGATCGCCCTTCCCGTTTTGCGCGGCATTGCCAGCGTTAATTGCTTCTTGAGCGGAGGCAACCAGCTGCTGGAATGCGATCGGATCCGCGTGAAGGCGAGTCACATCAGAAATATCCGAGGTGATTGAACCGATTGCAGCGGTCAAAAGCTCCGAAGAACGCGAAAGCTGATCGGGAGCTTGAGTGATGGCTTCCAGCTGATGGCGTGCCAGCGCCAAAGCGCGACGCGCAACTTCGAGGATCTGAAGCGCGTTCTGGCCATTGCTCTCGTTTGCTAGAGCCTCGTTTGCACTGCTTTCGGCCTGATCCAAGAGCGCGCGGGCCTGGTTGGGACGTTCCTTGAGGGAGGCGACGGCCTCGGGAGAATAGGCGAGCTGGAGGGTCTGAAGGTCCTTCTCAGCCTGATCCACCTGAGTACGAGTCTGCGCAATCATCTCGAGCAACTCGCGGGCTTGCTGGCCGACATTTGCAACCTGGTTACGGCGCTGAGTGAAAGCGTTCTTCTCCGCAACCAACTGGTTCATTGCGACGTTGAGTTTCCCGACAAACTCTTGGAATTCGTAGGGAGAACGCGGGTGGCTTCCATCCTCATTCTCGCGCTGCATGGTGAAACCCTTATTAACCAGTGCTCGCGCCGTTTCAAGCGCTGCAGAGTAGGACTTGACGGACTCGGGGCCGAATTGAGCCTTGGCAAATTGGATTTCGTCGTCACTTGAACGAACGATGTCGTCTGCGTCCAGCAGGAGGCGTGCGAGATCCAAGGTCTGTTGAACATGCTCCTGAGCCTGATTACGCACGACATTTTTGTGTGTCTTGCGTTGAGAACGCATGATGATAAACAGAAAAACGAGGATGATAACAGGAAGCAGAAGGAAGGGAGCGAGTGCGCCGATGGCGATGGCCAGTGAGTTCGAGTTTCGCTTGGAACTGTGAGAAGTCGTCGCGGCGGACTTGGTTGCCGTCGGCGAGGCCGTGATGGATTTAGTTGTTACTCCCACTTCCAGTTCGGTGACGAAAAGGCTGAGGCCAGTAGCTAAAGTTGATTCGTCTAGAGGATCTGCCTTGCTCAGCACTTCCCTTAATCCCGAGAATGCGCTCACAACCGTCGCGTCATCGATACCTTTTCCGTTTGAATTGCCGCAGGTGGCAGTCTGTCGTTCTTGCGTTGCAATCACTAAGACCAGTGAAGAACTGGATAGGCCCGATTGGGTGCCAACTGTATTGCACCATTCAAGAGGGGCTGTTCCTGAAAAATCTGGGACCACAACGATGTAGGTATCCAGACCTTTTCTTTGAAGGGCACGCAGTTCGGTATTAATGGATTGGACTGAGTTTTCAGACAGGAACGAGGCCGTATCCGTCAGGTTTGTTGTTACGGTCACCGGTGAATCGGCGCGCGCAATTCCGGCGGGTAGACACGTCGCGACAAGCACCGTAGCAAGCGCGGCGAAAAAAGCCATACAACGAGAGCGGAAAGCGTGGTAAAACATAGCCACTAGTTTACGGCTAAGAAGCGTTTAATTGACGTGCCATCTATGATGGAGTATACGTCCTTAGCCGATGACACAGGAAGGAGTGCGTACGATGCCCACTGGTAAGGTGAAGTTTTTTGATGCTGAGCGCGGTTTTGGCTTCATTATGGGAGAAGACGGTGGTCAGGTTTTCCTGCACTCTTCCGCGCTGCCTGAAGGAGTGACGCCTCGTCCCGGAACCCGTGTTGAATACGGGGTTGCTGATGGGCGCAAGGGGCCTCAGGCGCTATCGGTTCGTATTATTTCCACGCCGCACTCCGTGGCGCGTGCCCAACGACGCAAGCCCGAAACTATGGTGCCCGTCGTCGAAGACTTAATTAAACTGCTCGATGCCTCTTCTGAATCTTTGCGCCGCGGACACTACCCGGAAAATGCAGGAAAGATCGCGAAGGTCATGCGGGCCGTTGCAGAGGATTTTGATGCCTGAAAAAACTGCGTCCGCGCGTGGGCGAATGGATCAGCAGCTCGCTCAAGCGGTGGACTTTGCGCGTGAAAACGCGGTCGAAGTTGGGGGAGAAGTCTCGGTAGGAGAGCACCTCTCTTTCGAAATGGATGCCGAGCGCCTTGGCACCCACTACTTCGCCTGTAACGATGCCGGTTATGTCGGCTGGCGTTGGTCGGTCACTTTGACGCGCGTTCCGCGTTCGCGGAAGATCACGGTGTGCGAAGTTGATTTGGTACCCGGTTCTGGCGCGCTTTTGGCACCCGAGTGGCTCCCGTGGGAGGACCGCCTGCAGCCGGGTGATGTGAGCCGTGAGGATGTTCTGCCGTACCGTGACGATGATGATCGCTTGATTTCGGGGCTTGAGGACACCGGAGAAGATCCGGATTTGCCTACGGACCGTGAGCTGGGTTTGGGCCGCGTTCGCGTTCTTTCTGATAAAGGTCATGACGATGCTGCAAAGCGCTGGTATGCCTCGGAACGCGGTCCTAAGCGTGGCCGTCGGCCTAAGCAGACGTGTTCGACCTGCGGCTTCCTTATGAAGATGTCCGGTTCGATGCGCTTGGTCTTTGGTGTCTGCGCAAATGAATGGGCACAAGATGATGGCTGTGTTGTGAGTTTGGATCACACTTGCGGTGCGCACTCGGAAACTGACGTGCCCAACAATGGAACGGATTGGCCAGTTCGTCCCTCGCGTATCAACGATTTCCTTGTTGAATCTGAGCGAATCGGGTCCTGAAAACGAAACTGGTTCTAAATAAGAACTATAAGCAGGTCAATCCGGGAAATCAAAGTGCATCTCGCTGGATGATAAGCGCTTCACTTTGAGTGTTTTTTCAGCGAATATGTGGGGAGTGAGCACACAAGAGAAAGCGCCATCGAGCGCAAAGCCACTGAATCCCCTTGACACTTTCTTCCACATCACTGAACGTGGATCCACAATTGGTCGCGAAATCCGAGGTGGCGTGGTCACCTTCTTCGCAATGGCCTACATCCTTGTTGTTAACCCCTCAATTCTTTCCGCCGCTCTGCCTCAAGACGGCTCCATTACCCCCGCGGGAATTGCTGCAGGTACCGCACTTGTCGCGGGCATCATGACCATCCTCATGGGTGTTGTTGCGAACTACCCGCTGGCACTGGCTGCAGGTCTTGGCCTGAATGCAATTGTTGCCTTCACCCTGGTCCTTGGTTCAGGACTGACCTTCCAAGAGGCCATGGGCCTGATCTTCTGGGAGGGTATCCTCATCACCCTTCTCGTTCTGACAGGGTTCCGAGACGCGGTCTTCCGCGCAGTCCCGTACCAGATCAAGACCGCTATCTCTGTAGGTATCGGTCTTTTTATTACCCTGGTGGGCCTGATCAACGCGGGCATTATTCGTGCAGGCGCAACCCCGGTTCAGCTTGGTATTAACGGCTCCCTGCAGGGATGGCCGACCCTGGTCTTCGTTGTTGGTCTTGGTCTGACCATCATCTTGTACGTGCGCAAGGTCAAGGGCGCAATGCTCATCGGCCTTATCACCTCGACGGTTTTGGCCGCGATTCTCCAGCTTTTCGTCCACCTTCCCGTGCGCAGTGAGGGCTCTCCGACCGGTTGGGGACAGACCATTCCGGCTCTGAGCGGCTCTCCGATTTCGATTCCAAGCTTTAACTCGCTTTTCCAAATCAACTTCTTCGGAGCTTTCGGGAAGCTTGGCGTTGTTTCGGTTGTTCTGCTGATCTTCTCGCTGATGCTTGCAGACTTCTTTGACACCATGGGCACGATGGTTGCTGTTGGTGCCGAGGGTGGTCTTCTGGACGAAGGCGGCAACCCGCCTCACTCCAGCCGTATTCTGCTCATTGACTCCTTGGCTGCTGCTGCAGGTGGTCTGGGTGGTGTCTCTTCGAACACCTCCTACATTGAGTCGACCGCCGGTGTTGGCGAGGGCGCGCGTACTGGTTTGGCCTCGGTTGTCACCGGTATCCTCTTCCTGCTGTCCACCTTCCTTTCGCCCCTGGTTCAGCTTGTCCCGACCGAGGCCGCCTCGACCGCTCTGGTATTCGTTGGTTTCCTCATGATGGCTCAGGTTCTTGAGGTTGATTGGAAGGACCCGGAGTATGCAATCCCCGGCTTTTTGACCATCGCCTTCATGCCCTTCGCCTATTCGATCTCGGTGGGTATCGGCGTTGGCTTCATCGCCTACACGGTCATTCAGATCACCCTGGGCAAGGCTCGTCAGATCCACCCGCTGATGTGGCTGACCTCGATCCTCTTCGTGGTCTACTTCCTCTTGGGACCGATTCGGGCCGCTTTGGGAGCCTGATCCCTTATTCACCTTTTGTGGGGGCCGGCATATGCCGGCCCCCACACGTGTATTTGGGCGTATCCTCAAAAGCAGTGTCGAGCGATGTGGGGGCTTTTGTGTCACGAACTTTTCAGTCATTTGAGTACCGGAGTTTCCGGCATTGGTTTGTCGCCAATGTGCTGGCTGCTTCTGCCCAGTGGATGCAGCGCGTTGCTCAGGACTGGCTTGTTCTGACCGTATTGACGCAGAACTCGTCTTTCCAAGTCGGCGTCGTCACGGCTCTCCAGTTCCTCCCTATTCTTCTATTGAGCCCCTATGCGGGCGTCGTGGTCGACCGTCTTGATCGCAAAGGAATCATCCAGGTCACCCAGACATCTTTCGGCGTTTTCGGCCTGCTCTTGGGAATTATGGTTTTTACGGGGCATGCGCATCTATGGCTGGTCTATGGCTTAGCCTTTGGCGGGGGAGTCGCTGCGGCTTTCGACTCTCCTGCACGTCAGGCTTTTGTTTCCGAGCTTGTCCCCGCTTCATCGATCACGAACGCTGTGGCGCTCAACTCTGTTGCTTTTAATTTTGCCCGTCTGGTAGGCCCCGCAATTTCGGGCCTGATGATTGATTGGGTGGGCGAGGCATGGGTCTTCTTTGTGAACTCAGGAATGTTCCTGATTGCCGCGATGTTCACGACATCAATTCGCCATGAGGATTTGGTGCCTCGTCGGCCGGTTCCTCGGAAGAAAGGGCAGCTGCGTGAGGGGCTTGTGTATTTACGAGGCCGTCCCGATCTTATTCTGATCATTGTTGTGGTTGGTTTTGCTTCGGCTTTGGTCTTAAACCAGCAGCTCACGACGGCTGTCATGGCGACAACGGTCTTCCATAGGGGAGCGGGTCAATACGGCATGTTGAGCGCGCTGATTGCGGTCGGATCGTTTTCTGGTGCGCTTTTTGCTGCGCGTCGGAAGCTTCCGCGTCTTCGTTTAGTCGTTGGCTCAACTATTGCATTGGGCGTTGTATCAACGATTCTGGCATTCACTCCCACTTATGAAACCTATGGGATCATGTGCGTTCCGACAGGTTTTGCCATGATCACCATGCTCACTTCTGCAAATGCGGCAGTTCAAACGACGACTGCAGAAGACGTACGTGGACGGGTTTTGGCTCTGTACGGCATGGTCGTTATGGGGTCGACGCCTATCGGTGCTCCCTTTGTCGGGTGGATTGGTCAAGTGGTTGATGCCCGTGCCTCAATTTGGGTGGGTTCAGTTTCAACCGTGGTTGTGACGATTATTGCCGCAGCGGTGTGTATGAAACGGTGGAATATCCATCTGCATGTTCGCGCCGGTGCGCACCCCATTGAAATTGAGAACCCGAATGCCCATCACGATCCCTATATGGGGAATTAGAAACATTCGCTTATCTCAATTGATGCTGAAGTTGTTCACCTGACTCCCCGTGACGCGAGGTTTTCCAAGCTAATGAACACCATGGCGCGTAAATATGTACTCTGAGGTCAGAAACTACCTATGGAGGAATCGTGAGCGATCTGATCGATACCACCGAAATGTATCTCAAGACGATTTTTGAACTCGAAGAAGACGGTGTTACGCCTCTTCGCGCTCGAATTGTCGAGCGATTGGGACACTCTGGCCCCACGGTTTCGCAAACAATTGGACGAATGGAACGCGACGGCCTCGTGCATGTCATGGGGGACAGGCGGCTGGAACTGACGGCTCTGGGGCGTGAGCGCGCCATTGAGGTTGTGCGCAAACATCGCCTTGCTGAGCGTCTTTTGACTGATGTCATCGGCTTGGATTGGGCACGCACCCATGAGGAAGCGTGTCGCTGGGAGCACGTTATGTCGGACCAGGTTGAGCAGCGCCTTGGGGAAATTCTTCATAACCCGACGACCGATCCCTATGGAAACCCAATTCCTGGGACGGATGGAGTGTCAGATGGCATTTCGATGGAACTGGCATTGCGAATGGGGGAGTCCACCTCTGGAACGGTCACCCGAATCGGTGAACCCATCCAGGCGGAGACCGAAGTGCTGGATGCCTTCGCACGCTGCGGAGTGCGTCCGGGGGCTCGGATTAACTTTGAAGCTGACCCTCGCGAGGTCGTTCTTGAGGTAACTCACACCAATGATGGGAAGGAATCGGCACCTGGCCAGGCCGTTCAACTGCCCTTGACGCTTGCTCCACACCTTTTCATCACGCTTAATTAAGTTCCCTGACCAGCAATTCTGAAAGTAAGCTGCAAAACCTTAAGAAAACCTGTAATATGTTCGTCATCGTTTCGTTACATTGGCGTGACATTTCAGGGGCGGTAGGATAAACTCATACATGGCCGCACTGGCCGACCGTTCTTCGTTAACCGAGGTTGAACCGCGAAGAAATAGGTAAGACGAAGGTTCAACGCGGGGAAACCACTTACGACCCTTGGGTCTTGGGGTGAAGCTTGGGAAACCAAGCCGGGCTCTCCCGCCCGAACCCGACAGCTCACCTCGCAGGTCAAAGAGGAGATTACTTGTGACAACTGGTAAGCCCGCGCCGCGGCACCGCAAGGCACGCCGCCCGATGGCCCCTGTTTTCGACTTGGCTGACACGCTCACCGCGTTCAAGACACCGCTTCGCGGCACCGCTGCTGCGTCGGCCGCTGGACTCGCTCTGACCGCTGTCGTCGGTGGTACTGCAACCGCAGCCCCCACCGTCCACGATGCCGCAGTCGATACTTCGAACAACACCGCGACCGTTCTGCCTACGACGGTTTCGGTCCCGGATATCGCCTGGTCTGCTAGTGACGAAGTTTCCGCTTCGGCTGAAGCTCCGGCTCCTGTTGCAACGACTAACGCTGCCGCTTCCCGCGACTACACTCGCTCGGAAATCGGCACCTCGTCTGCAGCGCTGAACCCTTCAGGTAACGACATTGTGTCGATCGCTCTGTCGCTCACCGGCATTCCTTACGTCTACGGTGGCTCTACCCCCGCGGGCTTCGACTGCTCTGGCTTCACCCAGTACGTTTACGCTCGTGCAGGTATCTCCATTCCGCGTACCTCTGGTGCGCAGGGCGCAGCGGGTACTTTCGTTTCCGCTTCTGAAGCGCGTCCCGGTGACCTCGTGTGGCACGCCTATGGTCACGTGGGCATCTACGCAGGTAACGGAATGGTCGTCGAGGCTACCACCCCCGGTTCTGTGAGTAAGGTCCAGCCGCTGTGGGGTAACTACAGCTTCGTGCGCTACTGAGTTTTTGTGTGATAGGGAAGGGGTCGCTGCGGCGGCCCCTTTTCTATATCCGCCCGCGCTCCGTGATATTCACTTCTTCGCTGTGGAATCGCTGAAGTGCTGACATTTCGCGTGCGAATAGGGCAAAATAGTGGTGACGTAATCACGAGGAGGTAGTCATGGGGACATCAGAAGTGATTTTGGTCGGTGTCGATGGCTCAAAGGAGAGCTTCGCAGCAGTCAAGTGGGCCGCAGAGCGTTCAAAGCTTCGTTCATGCAGACTTCACATTATTTGTACATATGCCGTTGCGTCGTATGCTGCGGCAACCCTAGACGGCGGATATGCGGTCCTCGACGATGCGGCTCTTAAAGAAGGAGCATCGCAGATCGTTAAGCAAGGCGTTGACCTGGCAAAGGAAGTTGGCGCTCCTGACGTTCATGGCCTCGTCGAAGCTGGTGATCCCGCGGGAATTCTTATCGATATGTCTCGCGAAGTCGACTTGATTGTCGTTGGCTCGCGCGGTGGTGGTGGTTTCGCCGACCGCCTCCTGGGAACTGTGTCTTCCGCACTTCCTGCTCATGCTCATTGCCCGGTCGTTATTGTGCCCCGTCACACCTCGGGTAAGGCTTTCACTCCCATTGAGCGAATTGTCGTTGGCTCTGATGGGTCCGAAGGTGCGACCTCGGCGCTCAAGCGTGCGGTTGACGAGGCCGAGCTGTGGGATGCTCGCCTGACCGCAGTTGCCGCAGTCCCAATGACGACGGGTACGACGATGATGGCTTGGTTGCCAGCCAATATTGATCGCGACAAGCTCCTCAAGGATGTCAAGGAGGGTCTTGATAGCGCTGTTGACGCAGCCTTGGATGGGCGCCAGCGCAAGGTTGCTCGTCACGCTTTGGACGGGTCCCCCTCATCCTTGCTCATTGAGTTCTCGACCGCCGTCGATTTGGTCGTCGTCGGTACCCGAGGCCGCGGTGGCTTCGCCGGCATCTTATTGGGTTCGACTTCGCAGACAGTGATCGCGCACTCGACCTGTCCGGTGATGGTGGTTCCATCTGCCCACCATGATGTGTCACCTGATCCTTCGCAAGAGTGGAGCAGGCGCTGACAATACGTTTATAAATAGCGGCGACATCTTCGGGTGTCGCCGCTTGCGTATATGCATTGTTTTTCGAGAGTCTGAGAAACGAAGAGGTGGGTGATACCCTATGGGGGTGCGCCCTCGTAGCTCAGGGGATAGAGCACCGCTCTCCTAAAGCGGGTGTCGGACGTTCGAATCGTCTCGGGGGCACTGAAATGCAAAACGTCTTGGTCTCAGGCCGTTTTTGTCTTTTCTCTAGTCAGAAGGCTACCCGGGCACACGGTTGTGGCATCGGGTGAGTGAAAGACGCAGGCAGAGCAGAATCGGGGGAAAAAGAAGTGAACAGGGTGCTTGGGCGCTTGCTGAGCCATCCTCTCACGCGCAACTCCGCTTTCATGCACCTGTGGGCCGGCCAGACCGCAGCCGAGTTTGGTTTCCAGGTAGCCACTCTTGCAACCTCGGCAATCGCTATCTCTCTATTGCATGCCACGGAGTCTGAAATCGGTGTTCTCACCGGCTTGCAAACACTCGCATTTCTTCTGATCGGTCTTCCGGCTGGCGCGTGGGTTGATCGGTGGCGTAAACGCCGGGTCATGATTGTTTCTGACCTTGTGCGGGTTCTTGCGCTCATTTCGATTCCGATCGCCTATGAGTGGTTTACGCTTACACTCACGCACCTGATGGTCGTCGCTGCACTCTTGGGGCTTGCGACAGTCTTCTTCGATGTTGCCTACCAGTCCTATGTTCCGGTAATTGCCTCCACGCGCTACATCGCTGCTGCAAATGGGCGGCTCGAGGCCTCGTACCAGGTTGGCGCTGCAGGTGGCCCCGGTCTAGGCGGCTGGCTTTTGGGTGTCTTTGCACCTCCTTTGGCTTACATATTTACCGCCGCAACCTACGTGTTTTCAACGGTGGCAATTTGGCGGATTCGAACGCCCGAACCCCAACCAGTGCGCTCCAGTGCTTCTCTGTTTGCGCAAATCCGTGAGGGACTGAGCTTCGTCCGACATGAGCGTCTGCTTTTTCCCTTATTCTCTTGCATCTCCTTTGCTGCGTTTACAGGTTCAGGGGTACGTGTTCTCCTGCCGATTTTGGTGCTTCGAACACTGGGTATGAATGCGACACAATTGGGGGTGCTTCTGAGCGCAGGTGCGCTTGGTGGAATTCTTGGAGCAATGACTCGTTCCCTGTGGCTTGAGCGCCTAGGGATCGGGCGTTGTATTGTTGCCACCTACGTCGTTGGAGTTTCAATCCTTGTTTTGCAGCCGGCAGCGCTCCACGTGCCCGCGATTGCTGGCTGGGTGATCGCCGGTGCGGGAGTGGTCTACTCCTATTTCATTACCATCTACAACGTCACGCAGATGAGCTTGCGGCAGGAGATCTGCCCTAAACAGATGCTTGGGCGCATGAATGCGACCTTCCGTTTCGCGGTATGGGGAGTGATGCCCCTGGGATCGGTCGCTGCAGGTATTCTTGCCTCCATCGTGGGTGTCGAAGCAGCCATGTATATCTTCGTTGTTCTGTCAGTGCTTGCTGGTGTCGCGATGGCTTTCACTCCCGCGGCTCGGATTAAAGATTCTTATATCGCTTTGGATCCGAGTCAAAACTGAATATTGTCTGAGATGTGAGACATCTCGAGTGTCGCAATTATGTGATCTATCAGCCTTCTTTCGTGTGTATTTATTCAGCTTTTGGGGTATTTCTCAATTCTTGCTGAAATTCATCTGCATATAGGCAGTGTTAACATTTGAGAGTCTGAATATTTTTTAACCTTGCTGAAGAGGTTTATCGCGTTATGGAGTCAGGTATGAAGTGCGCTTTACGGGTTCCGTCATGGCTTGCAACAGGGGCAGCGTGTGCCTTGGTGGGTGTGAGCGCCTTGGTAGGAGTTGTGGCGGCTGACCAATCTGCAGAGGCTGCTCAAATTGATGCCGTGACTGGAGCGAAGATTACTAATACGTCGACGCCAGCCGGTCCGAACTATGTCTATGACAATTTCAAGCTCGAGCTGACTTTTGACACTAGCGGCAAGACAGTTGCTGAGAACGATACTCTGAATATTCAGCTTCCCAGTGAGCTACGAACTCGCAGTGCTTCTTTCGACGTAACCGATACGGAATCGGGTGACGTTGCGCTCCGATGCACTGTTCCGGCAGGTGAGGGGCCAGAAGTAACCTGTGTTTTCACCGACTTTATGGCAACGCATGTAAATGCCAGGGGAAATATCGTCCTTGTTGCAGATTCGGTGAAAGCAACAACAAGCGAAGTGCTTCATGTGACGATTAATCACTCAGTTGATATTCCGATGACCCTTGATCATGGCTCAATCGTCAAGGACACAAGAGGTTTTGCGCCGGAAACAGCGTATAAGTACGGGTGGCAGCTTCACGATGGGCACCCCGAACGCTTCACCTGGGAGGTCTACATTCCTGAGCGCAACATTGGTGAAAACACCATCATGATCAACGATACTTTTGATTCTTCATATGGTGGCTACCGTCTTTTCAATGATGAGAGCAGTGAAAATGCGTGGCAGCGCACCCACCTTATGAAGTGGAACTCGCTGGAGGACTTTAAAGCGGATCCCAGTCATGAACGTCCTGCAGAGACTGTTTCGGTAGGGGGTGCAATTAATGGGGGTATCTTCCAGATGACGGATACCGAGAATGGCTTCCGTGTTTCATTCCCGAATACTCACGGCGATGCCTACTACCTTCTCAAGTACTACACAGTCCTGAATGTTCCAGCTAACGCGAAGGTTGGCAGCACTTTTACAAATACCGCGGTTGTAAATGGGCAGAAGGCTGAGAAGACTATTGCCATCAAGACTGCTGGTTGGGGAGATCTGGATGCGGATCAAAAGACCACGCCAACTCCTGAGCCGACTCCGTCTACAACGACGCCTGAACCTACTCCGTCGACGACAACTCCTGAGCCTGAGCCCACGCCGTCGACGACTACACCTGAGCCGACTCCTTCAACCACCGAGCCTGAGCCTGTTCCCTCGTCATCGACTCCGGAACCAGAGCCGACTGTTTCGACGACCAGCCCAGCCCCGGCCTCGTCAACAAGCGCAAGTGTGCCCCCTCAAAAGGTTCTTGCCCGCACGGGAAGTGACGCGGCGCTGATTGGACTTTCGGTGCTGTTACTTGGAATTTCGGGAGCTGCACTCATTGCTCGTCGAGAACAATGAGTGATCGGTGATCGTGAACGTGGCTGGTGCGTAATTTCGCACCGGCCACGTTTTCTATAAGGATCTGAAATTGTCATATGGCCTTCAATTGCATAGGGGGATTCTGGATGAATAGAGTTCGCTTCTCGCGTTATAAATCAGGTATTTTCCGTGCAATATCTGAAAAATGTGGAAAGTGTGAAAAATATCTGAATTTAACCTGCATGTTGCTGTGATAGCATTCGAGGGATCTCAATACAGTTCGACGTTCTCAACGAAAGATAATTTGTAATGAACTCTGAAGTGACACGCGTCCGCCCGGTGTCTTCTTGGGGAGCAACGGCACTCGCCTGTGCGCTGGTCGGCGCTGGAGCTGCTGCCGGTGTGATGACCTCGAACGGCGTCGCACAGGCTGCGGATGTCAATGTGGTTACCGATGCATCGATCAAGAACACCACGCATCCAAATGGTCCCAACAATGTCTTCGACTCTTTCAATGCCGTTTTCTCCTTCGATACGACCGGCAAGACTGTAGCCGAAAATGACACTCTTACTATTAAGCTTCCCAAGGAATTAAGGACTCGTCAGGCATCTTTCGATGTGACTGATGCTCAGACCGGCGGCGTAGCGCTTCGCTGCTCGGTTCCTTCTGGTGAAGGACCTGAACTTACCTGCGTTTTCACCGACTATATGAAGACGCATGAAAATGCGAAGGGGCAGATTCACCTGGTTGGTGATACAGCCGCCGAATCTTCAAGTGAGAATTTGAACTTCACTGTCAACCACACAGTGACACTTCCTGTTCCCATGCCCAATGGAAAGATTGTTCCGAAGTCTAATGCGCACGCTCCTGCCAAGGCCTATAAGGATGGCTGGCAGCTTCACAACGGGCATGATGAACGCTTTACCTGGGAGGTCTACATCCCTGAGCGTCAAAACCACGCAACTACCATTAGTGTGACCGATACCTTTGATCCCGCCAACGGTGGCTACAAGCTTTTCAATGATCCAAATGGTGCATGGCAGCGTACGCGTCTTCTGAAGTGGAACACGCTGGAAGACTTCCAGAACGACCCGAAGCGTGAGAATTTTGCTGAAAAGGTCGACGTTGGTGGCTCGATCAATGGTGGCACCTTCACCATGACAGAGACCGCTGACGGTTTTGTTGCGTCTTTCCCGAACTCGGGTGGCGATGCCTACTATCTGCTTAAGTACTACACAGAACTGAAGGTTCCGGCCAGTGCAAGCGTCGGCAGCGCTTTCAAGAACACTGCTGTCGTCAATGACCAGGTTGCCGAGAAGAGTATCGTCATTAACACCGCCGGTTGGGGCGATGTTGATGCAGATAAGAAGAAGACGCCGACCCCGACCCCGTCTACCACGACGCCAGAACCTACGCCGTCGACGACTACTCCTGAGCCGACTCCTTCAACGACAACTCCTGAGCCGACCCCGTCCACTACGACGCCTGAGCCTGAGCCCACCCCGTCTACCACGACACCTGAGCCTGAGCCCACCCCGTCTACCACGACGCCTGAGCCCGAGCCCACTCCGTCAACGACAACGCCTGAGCCTGAGCCCACCCCGTCGACGACTACTCCCGAACCGACTCCGTCCACCACGAGTCCAGAGCCTGAACCTACCCCGTCTACCACGACGCCTGAGCCCGAACCCAGTGTTTCAACACCGAGTGAAGCTCCTAAGGTCTTGGCTCGTACGGGTGCAAGTACAGCGGTTGTTCTTATCGTCGGCGCCTTAGCTGGCACGCTGGGCGCAATGATTTCGCGTCGACGCGCACAGTAACTTAAACTCTCGCTAGTTTGATTGGCCGGTGTCTCCGTGTGTGGGCATCGGTCAATCGCTATGTGGGGGGGCTCCGTGTTGTGATCGGGGGGGGAAGCGTGGGACTTCTGTATCCATTCATCCTCATGCTGGAAACGTGGGCGAAAGCGTTACAGCAAGGTGTATTTCATTTTCAGTTAAAACTGGGATTTTGCTATGAAAATACACACATGTATCGGTCTTTGTCTGAAAAAATTTCCGAATACCCGCAGAAAAAGCCGAAAGTTCTGATGTTGTTCGGGGTGCAACCTGAGTTGAAGCTGAATGCAGGCGTGGTAGCCTTCTAATGTTTGGTCACTCGTGTGACAACCCTCCAGAAAGAAATGGCTTCATGATTTTCGATGCTACAAGCGCGCGTGCGCGTCGCGCTTCGGTTGCCGGTGCTCTTGCATGTGCGCTTGCCGGAGCCAGCGTGATGTCTGTCGTTACCGCTTCTTCTTCACAAGCCGCTGATCACTATCCCGTTGAGGTTGATCAGGTCGTCAAAAACCTCGTGATGAAGAATAGTTCGACACCGAATGGCCCCAACCATGTGTGGGATAACTTCACCCTGGATTTCAGCTTCGACACGACTGGTGTGGATGTTGCTGAAACTGACACCATTACCATTCAGCTCCCCAGCAACTTGCGTACTCGTGCGACCTCGTTTGATGTCACTGATAAGAACACCGGTGGCGTTGCAATGAAGTGCATTATCCCCAATGGTGAGGGGCAGACGCTGCGCTGTGCTTTTACCGACTACGCAGATAACCACATCAACATGAAGGGCGATATCCACGTCCTAGCTGACGTTACGCGCGCGACCACTTCAACTCGTTTCGAGTTCAAGTTGAGCCATGACATTACCCTGTCTGCAGATATTGACCACGGCAACGTCGTTCCGAATACGAATGGCTATGCTCCCGATACTCCATGGAAGCACGGCTGGCAGCTGCACGAAGGTCATAATGAACGCTTTACCTGGGAGGTCTACATCCCAGAGCGTAATATTCGCTCCAACACCATTTCGGTGACGGATACCTTTGATACCGCTCATGGTGGTTACAAGCTGTTCAATGATCCCTCAACGGATCCGAATGCATGGCAGCGCACCCGCTTGCTCAAGTGGAATTCGCTTGCGGAATTCAAGGCGGATCCCGGCCACCAGAACTACAACGAGAGTATTCCGGTTGGAGGTGCCGTCAACGGTGGCACCTTCACCATGACTGAGACCTCAACGGGCTTCGAAGCTTCTTTCCCGAACTCGAACAGCGACGCGTACTACATGATCAAGTACTACACGGTGCTGAATGTTCCTGAAAATGCGAAGGCCGGAAACGTTTTTAATAACAAGGCTGACGTCAATGGGATGACCGCTGAGCGCAGTATCAAGATTGAAACGGTTGGCTGGGGTGACCTCTCGAGTGACAATCGCCCGACTCCTCCCGCTCCGTCGACCTCGACTCCTCCGGCTACCACGGTGACCCCCTCGCCTTCTGAGTCGACAACCGAGGCCACGCCTTCCCCGTCGACCAGCACCACTCCTTCACCGAAGACTCCCTTGGCACATACCGGTGTTATGACCGCTCCCATGATCGGCTTGGGCGCGTTGGGAATGGCATTGGGCGCTGCGCTGATGCGTCGTCGTCAGCAGGCCTGAGTCTGAATGAAACACGCTTCTCGGTCGAGAAGTAACGGCTGAATTGTGGGCCCCATCCTGATGGATGGGGCCCATAACTTTATCCAGAGACATTGTTATCTGGGCGATTTCATACGAATATGTGGCGGTGGTCAGTTGCATGTAGCCAGAAAGACGCGAATATGTATTGCTGGATAACTTGAGGCTTTCGAATCTCTAACACTGTGTCAATAACTGGGATTTACTCAGGAATATTCAGGAATGTATCGGGGAATCGGCTGATATTGAATGTGTATATCGTTGATATTCTGCGGATTTCCTGAAATTGACATTGTTGTTTGGGGAGTAATCGCTTGACCAAAGCTGAAGATGAAAGTGTTAGCCTGAAAGGGCTTAGCCGCTTAAGCGGCATCCCTCCAGAAAGACATATACGTCATGAATAACGAAGCTACGCGCGCGCAGTTGCGTCGCGTTCCTCTCGCTGGCGCACTAACAGTCGCTTTGCTCGGTGCCGGCGCACTCAGCGTTTTTGCACCAACTGCTCCAGCGGCCTCGGCAGCAGAAGTTAACGGTGTGGTGACCGGTGTATCGATGAAAAATGAGTCCAGCTCGACTGGCCCGAACATTATTTGGGACGAGTTCTCGGCAGACTTAACCTTCGATACAACAGGGAAGAACGTTGCTGAAGGCGACACCCTGACGATCCAACTCCCTCGAGAACTGCGTACACGCAGCGCAAACTTCGATGTCATTGACAAGAACGGTGGTGGCGTTGCACTCAAGTGTTCGGTCCCCGCGGGCACCGGACAGATCGTCAACTGTGTTTTCACCGATTACGTCAAGACCCACATCAATGCCAAGGGTGATATCCACGTCCGAGCCGACATGGCCATGACCACAACGACGGATCGCTTCACTTTCACAATTGGGCATTCGGTGACAATCGAAGCCAAGATTGATCGCGGCAACGTTGTTTCCAACAAGTACAGCTGGGTTCCCAAGCAGCCCTGGAAGTACGGTTGGCAGCTGCATGAAGGCCACAACGAGCGTTTCACCTGGGAGATTCACATTCCCGCCAAATCGGTGCAAGGATCGGTCATTACAGTGACTGACACGTTTGATACCGCTAACGGTGGCTATAAGCTCTTTAATGATGGCAAGAAGAACCAGCAGGCGCGTTTGCTGAAATGGAATACCACCGAGGCCTACCGCAACGACCCCTACCACCAGCGTCCCAGTCAGCTGGTGTGGGTGGGAGGCTCCATCGATGGTGGCACCTTCACAATGACTGAAACTGCTAACGGTTTTGTCGCTTCGTTCCCCAAGGCCAGCGATGACGCCATTTATGAGCTCAAGTACTACACCGAGCTCAACACCCCTGAGGGGCTGAAGATCGGAAACGTCTTCAAGAACACTGCGGTGATCAATGGTCAAACCGCTGTTAAGAACATTGAGATTGAAACAGTCGGTTGGGGAAACGTTGAGGGTCAGTTGAAGACGACTCCGCCTACTCCGTCGGTGACGACTCCTCCTGTGACGACTCCTCCGACTCCTCCGGCAACGACGGTGACCCCGTCTCCCTCTGTGTCAACAACCGAGGCCACGCCTTCACCCTCGACCAGTACCACTCCTTCGCCTAAGACCCCCTTGGCCCGTACAGGTGCTATGACTGCTCCGGCGATTGGTTTGTGCGTGCTTGGACTGGCATTGGGTGCTGCGCTGATGCGTCGTCGTCAGCAGGCCTGAGAGCAGGTCTGAAGCTGCGGCTTCAAAACTGAGGTTTAGTGCCTGAAGAGTAGATCCCCTCGATCAACAGAAATGTCTCAGGCGTAAACGCAGTACACGTACTGGTGGGTTCCATCCATATAGATGGAACCCACCAGTGTTTATTGCGAGTCTGAATGGGTACCGATAGGTGTCTCGAGGTCTTTTCTGCCTCTGCATGCATCTAAGCGTTCCTTAGTCACGCGTAGCGACATAGTTGCGCGTAGCGACGGAATAGGCACGTAGTGATGGAATAGGGCCGTTTATAGGCTGAGTCATGTGTGGACAAGGCCTGGTTGGCTCTGAGTAGGGGAGTGGGGATCGCTTAGCAGGAATACGGAGAAAACCACAGAAGTACGTGTATGTAGTAATGGGGGGCACTGCCAATTTGATTGGCAGCGCCCCCATATTGCGAACAACGCGCATCATGTCATCCGCTTGCCTGGTCTCCTAGATCTGTCACATGAAGTCGCGGCAGAACACAGGTTGTAGCCTGTGTCATTTGCCGACTTCATGTGTCTTGTCGCGGCAGAACACTGACTTCGTGTGGAGTGGGCAGGCCGGATCAACAGCTCACGCTTTACGCGCGCGCGTCGAAGTGTTGCAGGCCGGAGTCCTCGCGAGAACCGCCCTGGCCGTCACCCACATCGTGGTAGTCGTGGATCCATTCGATACGGTGAACCCACTTGACCATCTTGTAGCCGTGCTGAGAATCAGCACGCAGACGCAGGGGACCGCCGTAAACGTCGGGCAGGGGCTCACCGTTCATGGCCCATGCGAGGATGCATTCATCATCGTCAACCATCGAAGGCTCCAGGCACTCGTAGTACGGAGTTGTTGGACCGCCGTCGTACATGTGTCCCACGTGTCCGTAAGAGGTGACCATAACGTAGCGTGCGTCCTCGGTTGGCTTCACCAAAGCTAAGACGTCCTTCAAACGGATGCCTTCCCACTTTGCAATGCCAGTCCATCCCTGCATGCAGGTGTGCATGGTGATGTTGGTGACGTGGCCAAGTGCCTTGAGTTCATCAATCGAGAAGGACTTCTCTTCCTCGACCAGGCCGCCAATCTCCAAGCGGTAGTCCTCGAAGCCGCGTTCACGCATTTCAACCCACTCTTCGGATTGCTCGCGTGTCGGGGGACGAGTGTTCACCCAGTGGAAAGGCGAAATATCGTCTTCGGTGAAGGTGCCTGTCTTGACCTGACGAGAGTGCATCTTGTCGAGGGTGAGTGAGCGAATGGGCTGGGTTGCTCCCCAGACCAGACGCTGTGCGCGGCGCTTATCTTTCAATGACCAGTAGGACGCGCCGATCCATAGAGCGATTGCAAAAACAATTCCAAGGATCAGCATTGTCACAGCTTGAGCGAATTGCGCTGCAGTGATGTCGTTGTAGTTTTCGCCCAGCATCATGTGTGCAATGTTGTACTGCGGGTGAACCACGAAAACCAGGGCAACGTGAATCACAACAAATACGCAGTAGAAAGCCATTCCAAGGAAGTGAATGGAACGCGCCGTCTGACGGTTATGGAAGAGCTTGACGTAGCGCGGGAAGCGTCCTGCGAAGGTCGGGGACATGATCGGTCCGGTTGCAATCATCAAAGGTGCAACGATGAAGACGACCGTGAAGTACATGAGCTTCTGCAGAGCGTCATAGGGCTGGAAGTGCTCGATCGAAGGGATCTGCAAGCCCATGTAGATCTTGGC